>Ga0193958_1000597_pt1 | contig 12918 bp, 7 predicted proteins | sample FB_1_MG_FD_140320 | JGI IMG/M metagenome (GOLD analysis project Ga0193958, IMG submission 140320) | Microbial mat bacterial communities from the Broadkill River, Lewes, Delaware, United States - FB_1_MG | ecosystem: Environmental > Aquatic > Freshwater > River > Microbial mats | place: USA...
CGCGCTGCAGACGAAGCTGCGGCGGCGTTTAACCGCAACCGCCAGGCAACCGACCGCCTGACGCAAGAAATGAACGAAGCCGGGCTGGAAACCGAAGACCTGGCAGCCACCCAAAATCGGCTGAGGCAGACCACTGAAAGGCTGGGAAATCAACAACAATCTCTGACCCAACGCCTGAGAGCATCGACTGCTGGATTGAATCAAAATGCCGCTGCCAGTCGTCGATCCGAAACAGCATCTCGTGATATGGGCGATGAGATAGCCCGCACTCGTCAGCAGGTGTTGGCATTTTTAGGCATTGATATTGGTGCCCAGATGGTCACAGACCTGGCACGAATTACTGACGGATACAGCAACCTGGAATCGCGCATCAAATTGGCGGTGGGTGAAGGTAAAGCGTTTGAAGAAGGTCTGGCGGACGTTCGTGAAACCGCAAATATTACTGGCACAAGCTTGGAATCAATCGGCGGTTTGTACACCAAGCTGGCGCGATCTACTAAAGCGTTGGGCACCACTCAAGCTGAAGTCGCCTTACTCACAGATACCATCACAAAGTCGTTTGTCGTCTCCGGGGCCTCGGCGGTGGAAGCTGATGCTGCGATTACTCAGTTGGCACAAGGTTTATCTGCCGGTGTCCTGAGGGGTGACGAATTCAACTCCGTGATGGAACAGTCTCCGCGTTTGTCGCAAGCGATGGCTGACAGTTTGGGTGTCACCATTGGGCAACTGCGAGCAATGGCCGGTGAGGGCAAGCTGACAACAGACGTCATCGTTGCGGCGTTGAAAGAGCAAGCAACCGCGATTGATGATGAATTCAAAAAGATGCCTGATACCGTGGGTGCAGCGGTACAAAAACTGCAAAACGAATGGCAAATATTTCTGGGAGAATTGAACAAAACGTCAGGAGCCAGTGATCTGGTGTTCGATGCGTTAAATGGTATTGCTGAGAACCTGGACACCGTAGCAAGCCTGGCTCAAACCGCTGGTATTGTGATTGGTTCATCCATGTTGTTGAAAGCGGTTCCTGCGGTTGCAGCGCTCACGTCCACGACCGGTTTAGCTGCTGGAGCCATGGGGCTGTTGGGTAAGGCAATTCCGGTTGCAGTCGTGGCGTTTGCCATTACACAGGCCATTGATTTAGCCAGCGCGTATACGCAACTCAAGAACGCCACTACTGATCTGGAGACGGTCAATAAACAGCTATCTGAATCTCAGAAAGATTTGACAGCTCGATATGCTGAAATCAGTCAACAAACCGGCGTTACCGTTACCAATATGCGTGAACTTGAGGAAGCAATTGATGACGGTCGTATCGTGATCGATAAGACCACCAGTAGTTACCTCAGTGCCGCTGATGCTGAAAAGCTGTTTGCTGAACGGGCCAAGAATACATCAGCACACATCAAGAACTACACGCTTGAGCAACATGCTCTAAATGAATCGATTAAACGCTTTGATACCGCTATCACAACTGCCGAAAGCAGCCAGGGCAAGCTCAATGAATCCTTGGTTCAGGCCGACAAAATTAACAAGGCACTGGCTGCCACTATCGGCTCTGAACTCGACGGGGCGATTCAGCGAGGCATTGAAGGTGTCGGTGGCTTTGTTATCGGCCTGGACAAGCTAGAGCAACAAGGCAAGTTGTCCAGAGCCGTCATTAGTGAAGAACTCACTAAAGCCATTGACGAACTGAATGCTGAAGAACGCACTAAATTCAAAGGCCAACTCACCACAGCTCTGGAAGCTGTCGGTAACAGTGCCGAAGATACCGGACTCAAAATAGAAAGCCTGAAAGCCGTCCTTCAAACTCTGGAACAGGTCGAAACAAAAGACTTCATTCAGAGAATGGATGACGCTTTCAAAAACTTCAATGCAACGGTCAAGCAGGCAGAGAAAGAGCATAAATCTCTGGCCAAAGTCATATCAACGGAGCTGAAATCTGCGGTTGAAAAAGGCAAGGAAAGCGTAGGTGGCATGCTGATTGGCCTGCGCCAAATGGAGCAGCAAGGCAAGCTAAGTGCGACCGAAATCAACGATGGCTTGATCAATGCTATCGACAATCTGAGTGCCCCAGAGCGAGCCAAATTCAAAGAGCAGCTCACCATCGCGCTCGACAGCGTAGCCAATAGCAGCGAAAACACCGGTCTCAAAGTCAAATATTTGAAAGATACTCTCGACGCTCTTGAACAGGTCGAGCTGGATAACCTGCTGGAGTCCCTGGGCGTCAATGCTGACTTAGCGTTTGATCGGGTCTCTCAAGGGGGACGCAAGGCCGTCAAGACACTGGATGATATTGCAGCAAGACTCAAAAAAGCCGGAGCCACCTCACAGCAGCAGGCGTCCATCATGGAACAGGCGCTATTGGGTGCAATACCCAAAGCCGAGACCATCGCAGACATTGACCTGATACGCACGCGTCTGGAACAACTCGAAACCAGCGGCAAGATCGGTGCAGACGGTGTTCAACAAGTGAATGAAAAACTCGCTGACCAAAAACTGGAAATAGAGAAAACACTGCCGGGTTTGCAATCTGTGCAGGAAGCCTACGATGCACTAAATGTAAAAGGAAAGAGATCCGGTGAAGGTATCAGCGCGGGAGCTGCTAAAGCCATTGATGCCATGAAGCTGATAGCGACAGAAGCCGCAAAAACCAGCAAACAAACCGAAGAAGAAGTTGGGCGTATTCGTGAAGCGTACGCCAATGCCATTGATATGGCAGAAACCAACGATGATATCCAGGCTTTCAGAAAAACCCTGAAACAATTATCTGAAGAAGGTGTTTTAACCGCTGAAAACTTTCACTATCTCAACGGGAAATTAAACGAACAGGCCACGGAAATAAAAAATAATGCTGCACCTGCGGCTAAAACCATGGCCGAACGCTTGGCAGATATGCAAGAAGCGGCTGGAGAGGCGGCTGATGATACCAACAACTTATCTGACGCATTAGAAAGTGCCGGTGATAGTGCCAAAAGTGCGTCAGAAGATATTGGTGACGCGACAGAAGCAACCAGTACGTACACGGAAAAATTACAAGGCTTCGCCAACCAATTGAGCGACTTTTATGCAGGTATTAAAAATGAACTCAACAGCCTGATCGGCCCAGAAGGTGTCGCACAGTTTGAAGGCAGTTCACAACGTGCCGGACTGGCCGTTGATGACTTAACAGGGGATATGGAACAGCTCAGCATCAGAGCAGCAAAAGCCAGGGACGAAATGAGCGGCCTGGCTCTTGATATGTCACGTCCTGATTGGACAGGCTTTAGCCGTCACCTGATTCAATCAAGAATGAAAGCTAACAGGCTGATCATCTCCGCCGATGAAGTGCGAAAATCAGTTGACCGGGCGGGTGACTCTGCGAGCCGCGCAGGGGCAAAAATGCAGGTGATGGCCAGCACAGATTTGTCACCGCTGTCGAACGCCGCTGAGGATGTTAAAGAGGCATTCAATGCTATTGGCGAGTCGGCGTCAGATTCACTGGCCGCGATACGTGAAGAGCTTTATGGGTTGCAGGGAGATCAGGCTGCAATTAATGAATCTCGATACCAGTCCAGGCGTGCCGAGCTGCACATGAAACTGCAAGAGGCGCACAAGCTGGGCAATGACGGCGCTGTGAGTGATCTCAATGAGTCATTGTCGATACTGTCTCATATGCACGAGATACAGCAACAACGTGATGCAGTGGAATCAGACCGGAAGGCGGCGCAACAGATACTGGATGATGCGCTGCAGAAAATTGAATCTGAGCGTGCGGGTGCTACTGGATCGTCCAGTCATGCAGATGCAATGAATCACAAACTGGATCTTGATGAGGCGGGTGAACGTCGAGCGTATGAAATCAGAATCGCTGCGTTGGAAAAACGCGAGCGTGAACTGGAAAAAGCGTTTTCTTCGCGTGTAGAAAAGCCAGTTCGTCAGCCAAAACCAGAACCTCAAAAGCGTTTACCCACCCCAATCCCTAAGCGCGATCCCGATATTCGTTATCCCAGCCAAGTCATCAAAACGGTGCGTGTCGAAGTGGGCAAGCGATCCGTCGAAGTGCCAGAGAACCAGGAATCAGATCTGCTGGCCATGCTGGAAGATGCAGCACTGAGAGGTGCCGGATGACATTAGACAGCATCACATTGCCCGATAACCTCTACTGGCAGGATCAACAAGATCACAAACCCTTTGCTCAATCAAAAGATCGCTCCGTTAGCGGTGGCCTGATCCTGGAATATCAAGCGTTGCAGTTTGGTCGGCCCATCACACTGACAGGTGCCTGGATTGATGGAGCAGCTCTATCAGTACTCACAGCACTGGAAATCCAGCCTACGACCAAGCGTGTTTTAACGCTGAACAATGGCGATCAGCACACCGTGCAGTTTGACCTGGAACGCGGTGGCGTAAAGGCCACCTCCGTCTGGCCAACGACCGAGCCAGACGACAGCACCCTCTATGAAATCACACTCAACTTAATCACCGTTCAACCTGACGCGGAGCCTGTCTGATGGCGATCACCGATAACGACCTGAAACTCATGCGCGCCGAGCGCAACACCGACAATGCCGATGGCGGCGGCATGATGACCGGTACCGCCCTGTCCGACACCAACATCAACAACCTGTGGGATGACGTCGACAGCACCGAACTGGCCCGAGGTGGTGTGTCAATCCGCCGTTTCTTCCCTGCCGTCCGCACTGGCAATACCGATAAACTGCTCGGCGCACGCTGCGCAATTATCCAGGACGCCGATGCCGATAACGTCAGCACTCTGCTATTCCAAAGCAACGATCACTATGCCGTTCGTTCAGAGATTCAGGCCGAAATCGAAAGTTATGTGGTAATCGGCACCCAAAGCCCGCTGCGCCCGGTGGGCACTCAACGAGAAGGCCAGAATGCTCTGGTGCTTTATGCAGACAAAGCAACGGATGCGCCGGGTGTCGGTGATGTTCTGGTGCTGGAAGACACGAACACCCAGACACAGCAATTCATCAAAATTACCGATGTAGACACCACCCTTGAAACGTACAGCTACCAATCGAATGATAAATATCTGGAATATCAAGCCCATCAATTTTTGCTGTCCATCAGCCAACCGCTGAACCACACCTTTGAAGGTTCCGACCCTCAGCCTGCAGCCCCTCACACAACTCATATCTGGAAAACACAGGCAAATAATAGCGCTCGGTATTACGGTATCAGCTCGCTGGCGCAAGCAGCAGCTGCGGGGGAAAAGCGCATTTCAGTAACGGATATACAAGCACCGCTGGTACCAACTGTTACAAGTGATGTTTCAATGACTGACCAAACGCCAGGTGTTGCAACACAAGTCATTCAGCCGTCATCAGGTCGACGTCTGACTCGTGCATTGGGTTCTCACAATCACAGTGTCACGCTGACATTACCAACCGGATGGGTACCCGGCTCTCTTTCATTGAATATTGCCGGTGCAATTTATGCCGACCGGGGTGAATCGTTACACTTGATCAGCGGCAGTAACAAAATCAGCAATGCCATCGTCAAGCCGGGGCAGGGAACGTTGATATTAACGCTAACATCACACAGTGCGATCACCGCAACGTACACCCCAGGCGTATCAGTCACGCTCACGCCGTACACTCTGGGGATGGAAATCACTGCATCCAACCGTCAATTGACGTATACCGATTTACTCCAGCCAATCCCCGCGCGCGCATCATTGCGGATCGAATATCAATATCTGGGTGAGTGGTACTCCATAACGGAGGATGGAACAGGCACCCTCAGCGGTGCTGGTGGTGCGACAGGTTCTGTCAATTTTGAGACCGGCTCCATCAGCTACGTCCTGGCCGGTGAACCCGACGCGGGCACAATGCTGATCTACACCTGGGGGGCTATCTCGGGTAACACAAAAATAGTCGGTGCTCCAACTGCTGGTTTGGTATTTGATCTGCCTGTTAATCATGTGTTGGGTAGCGCGGTCTTTAGTTGGAGTCGCAACAACAACAGCTACTCACTCATAGAACAGCCTGACGGTAGTTGGAGTGGCGATGGCCATGCCAACGTTATCTCAGGGGCAGTGCTACTACAGCCCTCACAACTGCCTGATGGCTCAGTGACATTGAGTTACACCGGTATTGCTACAGAGGCGAATGAAATATTAGCCAGCCTGTCAGAAACGTCCTCTGGAACCATCACTTTCAATACTGTCGCTGGGGTATTGCCACATCACGTTCGCTTCAGTTTGTCTGGGCGCTGGAGTATGGGCATTCAGGTTAATGGCACAGAATCAGCGCGTACCGTTGGCACATTAGTCGTTTTTGAAGGGCAGCATGGAGGCACTATTACTGCACGGCGATTGATTCGACGAGTGCGGGAGTCAGACCTCTCCTACGAACTGGGAGTGGTGGGATCAATAGACCAAACCACCGGCGTGGTGACAGTCGATGTTTCGGCATTGAAGGTTGATTATGAACGTTGGATTAAAGCTGGCGGTTACTGGCAATCAGCCCCGGCTATTTATCAAATTACACTGGATACTCAATCCCCTGTAATTGAGTATCGAACCACTGAGCCTGTAGATGGTGTGCAGTCCATCGAGACGGCATGGACTGACTTGATCGTGCGTTTTAATACAAGAGCTGAAGGCCTGTTACCCGGCTCACTTCAATTCATCCTGGGTGGTATGGAGGTCGTAGATCGAGGTGACGGTAATTTGTACCGCAACTGGACACTGACTACCGCAGCCGGTAGCAAAGTTGGTCAAATCAACTATTCTGACGCGACGATGGAACTGGCCTTTCACCAGCTATCTCCCTACATCAACAACCTGAACACTTCGTGGCTAAGCGCTGCCATTGGCTTTACAGAAGCGGTTGTTGATACGGTTGTCTTTCGTACAGCGTCCAACCCATTGCGACCATCTGGCGTTCAATTAATGGCTCGACGCTTTACCGACACCTCGTTAATTACGGCAGAATCTGATGCCTCAGGCACCATCGCCGGTACATTTGACAGCGCCAACCAGCAAACTGATGTTATCAATGCCCAAACCGGCGCAACAACAGAGGTGATACCGGCAGACCCGGAACCAGGTGCTGCAACAGGCAATGTTGATTATCAAAGTGGCGTTGTTGTGATTAACTTTGACCAACCGGTTACCATCGATTCCCTGACATATAACGCCGTCGCGTATAGCAGTATCCCACTCAACCCTGATTTGTTGGGCTTAGACCCTGTTAAGCTCCCCAGTAACGGCAATGTACCGGTCTTCAAGCCAGGTTACCTGGTATTGATCCATCACACCGACACCATCACCGAAGCCAGCCCTACAGCAGGGCAGATAATCGACTGTGGCCGCACCCAGCTTGCAGTAGTGCGTATCACCGACGCAGCGGGAACCTCATTGGCATCGACTCAATACGTTACCGATCTGGAAGCTGGAACCGTAACACTAGCCGATCCATTCAGCGCCATCGACGCCAACGGCAACAGCCTGACCATGCCACTCACCATCAGCCACCGTGTGCAGGATTTGTGTGCTGTGGCGGGCGTTCGTATCGACGGGCACATACAGTTGATGACTCAACTCACCCACAACTACCCAGAGGGCAGTCTGTGCAGTGCGGTTATTGAATTTGGCGACTTGCAAGCTCGTATCGAAAACTTGTTCGAGCAAAAAATTGATGTGGGCGGCGTATTCCGTGACACGCTCGAAGGCGATACCTCGGTTGCCCAATACGATGCCCTTGCTTACCCATTGGAAGTCGATAACCAATCGGCGGTACAGGAGCGCTGGAAGCTGCTGTTTCGCTCCAGTTCCACCTACTCTGTCATTGGCGAACAGCGTGGAATTATCATGGAAGGTCATGCGAAAGATACGGATTGCAGCCCGATCAACCCATTTACTGGACAACCGTATTTCACCATACGAGCAGCAGGATTTGGCAGTGGTTGGGTGACTGGCAACGTGGTTCGTTTTAACACCGTCGCAGCAGCGGCCCCTGTTGAAGCCATTCGCACCACATTGCCCAGTCATCAACGGCTGCCCGACCAATCGGTCATGATCGAATTTATGGGAGATGCTGACTGATGGCTGCAGAACCACGTATTTATCGGTGGGATGATCCGGGTGCTCCCCAGCCAAGTAACGATCAAAACGCTTTTTACGAAGTGGCCAAAGGGGTTCTTGTCGATGGTTACGGCAGTCACTTGCCCGCAGGCTGGTCAATGGTCTACGACGAGTGGTTGAACCACGGCCACGCTCAGTTTACGAATGTAACTGGATCAGGTGTTTTGGGGCTGGTTAAAGATGATAGTAATGGCCCAGATTATTTTGATTGCTCAATTTTTGTTGCTGATGCCATGGCTGATGCGACCACCGCAATCAACGCACGGTCAGGCTCGGTGGCAATTCCAGACATCACTGACATCACAGCCAATACGTCTCGTATGGGATTGAGAGATAGTCAGCATTGGGTGGCTATTGCGAATGAAAATGTCGCAATATTTTGGGTGTCGAACACCGCATCGTATCTGACGACACCCAATGGTAGGTCAGGTGGCGTAGGATTTGTACTAGTCGTCGGGGCGCTGGATAGCCTGCGAGGACTGGGATCAATTGCTGCCCCAAATCCGGGTAACTTTTTTGCGGTGGGCGGAATTTTTTCCACTTATAGCGGGAAAAGTTGGGATGGAAATGAGAAAGTTACAACATTGCGGGCTAGCGACGGAGCCATCACTACAACAGCACAATACGGTTTGATTTGGCCGTATTGTGAAGATGCGTATAAATATATTGGTGTTTCAAGCAGTGACAGTGTTGTTGAATTAACACTTCTCCCTGTGGAATTGTGGACATCTTCATCAACCACTCAGGGCTATTTTTATCAAGTAGCACGTGCTCCCATGCTGCTGAGCAGCCTCAGTTTTACAGGCGCAGGTAATTCATCGACAAAATCTAATGCCAGTTATTTTACCGACCGGTTGGGAACAGGCTGTTTCAATTTGCTGTCGCTGGCTGGGAAGTCGTGCGTCATAGCCCCTTTGCCCAGGGAATCTCGGATTGTCGTTTCAATGGAGTTGGAGGACTGGGTGTGATTGCCTCAATTATCAATCAGTCAATTTCATATCCCGTGTCCGCAGTAGAGTGGGTTGTACTGTCCCACAATCTACCGTTTGATGATTGCGACTTCTGGGTCTTACAGGTGGTCAATAATTTGACCAAGCAACTCACCGTCGTAGTGCTGGATGGGACACTCACAATGCCCAAATCAAACCTAATCATTGGGCAGCGTTATCGTCTGATTGCATTTCCTGTTCGGGACGGGGTGCGTGACGGTTTGTACTGGCATGATAACTACGTCTACGATCCCGGCCAGGCATCCATTGCGTTTACTAATGGAGGGAATCAAAGCGGCTCTGGCACTCCCAGAAGCTTTACCGGCTCGGTGCAGATTCAAGGACAAGGTGTCAGCCGTCAGGTTGTTGCCGTCGCCTTAGACGCCGAACCACCGTACTTATTGGCCCAAACCCAATCCGACAGCCAGGGCAGCTACACTTTGGATTGGAAAGGCTACAGCGGCCAGATGCTGGTGACGGCGTTAGATGATTATGGTGTCGACTTTGTTGCTGGTATGACCTTGGGTGTTGGTGATCGTGTGCATCCACCGTATCCCAATGGGTATGTGTACGAATCAGCCAACCTGGGTGTCACCGGATCAGAACCCACTTGGCCCAACAAAGAGGGAGAAGCCGTCACCAGCGGTGAAGTGCAACTGGTCGCGGTTCCGTTCTGGCGGCCTAAAAGCTCAGGGCCATTCAGCGTATGAGCTGGGTGCCCGGAATCTCCAGTGTGGTTCGAGTAAGGTGCAGCAATGCCTCTACCAAGGCATCCAGCACAGAAGCCGCTTTCACGTCCCACTCAGTTCATCAAAGCACGGCGGACATCCATGAACGCCAGGCATTACTGCACCAAGCAAAATATCCAGTGCAGTTTGGTCAGCCGATATTACTCAACCGTCTGGCATCCATCCCAGTTGATTCATCTCAAGCAACGCCATCGCTGCAAAGCCGCTTGATATGGACACAAGCACTGCCGATAGAAGCCGATCATCGCATCGAGATCCAGCCAGCTTCTACGCCCCTAAATGCAGGGCATAGCCTGACTCTGTCTACATCAACCACCCGGTTTAGCATCACCATCTCGGCGACCCAATTGATCGTTGATCCATTCCAAATCCGCCCTGATGAAGCCGCGCTACGCTCAGCGGAACTGTTCGTCGATTACAGCCCTGTCATTGAGTTTGATGATGCGGCACACATCCCCAGCTCCATCATTAACTGGGCTGGAGCCGATCTGACCAAGCGTGCTGCGATTCCAGTTTCTAACCAAGTGGCTCTGCGCAACTACCAGCCTGAAACCAAACGCCGCGCAGCAAGTACAAGCTGGGAAGATCTCTACGAGTATTCCGGTGGTGTGATTATTCGCTACCCAGTGCAGCCACCTGCCGTCATCCCAGGCGACATTCCAACAGCCAACCAGGCGGAGACCTATATCATCATGAACAGCGTTCAGTGTTTCGATTTACCGAACGAGACGCCTCTTGCACTGGCTGACATCACTATTAGCCTCGACCTGGACAGCGTCAGTTGGAAACTCAGTGCCACCGCACTCAATGACGCCAGTGCAGCCCTGCTGACACCCGATACACACGGGCGCAAAGAACTGGCCGTCATTATCAATGGGCATCGCTGGGAGTTCTTCATATCAAAGACGGCCCAAAGCAAAAGCGTCTCTGAAGACGGACTCAGCAAACGATTTGCGGTGACAGGCTACAGCCGCACTCAATACTTGGCCGATCCTTACGCGCCCAAACGTACCCGATCCATCGGAACAACCACCGCCGTTCAGGCAGCCATAGAAGAACTCACAGGCACCGGGTTTGCACTGAACTGGGATACCCTGGCCCTCTCCGACTGGACGTTACCCAATGCCGCCTTCAGTTATCAAAGCCTGACGCCATTAGCCGTGATTAAACGGCTGGCATCCGCCGCTGGGGGTGTTGTGGTGCCTAATATGGCGATAGACGCCATCAGTGTAAGACCACGATTCAAAGTCGAACCCTGGAACCTGCTGGCGGCAGGTATCGACGCCACCATTCATGAAAGCCAAATTCTGAATGAACAACACACTGACGAACCCGGTGTGCGTTATAACCAGGTGTTTGTCAGTGGTGAGAATGAAGGTGTGAGCACCACGATCACTCGCCAATACACCGCCGGAGACAGTCCGGCACCGGATGTGACGGACAACTGGGTCACTGCCATTGAGTGCAACACCAGTCGCGGCAAAACAGAGCTGGGCCAATCGGGTGATCGCGTGAACCATTCGCTGGAACTGCCAGTGCCAGAAGGTGCAAACCAGCCCGGTCTGCTTTTGCCAGGTATGACTGTTGCTGTACAGCATACTGATTCAAGTCGTGACTACCGGGCCTACGTCACTGCCGTCAGTATCAGCGTGCCGGGAAGAAACAACGCCAAAGTCAGGCAAACCGTGACACTCGATCAACCAGCTGGCTGGGAGGCAGTATGAGTAATCCATGGGCACGACTGAGCAAACTGATCAGTCCCGGCCCCAAAACCATTGTGGCCATTACCACCGTCAACCAAGACGGCACCAGCACCGCCACACTGCGCAGCGGTGAGACCATTCGAGTACAAGGAGATAACGTACCGGCAGGAAGCAAAGCCATCATTCAAGCGGGCAAGATCGTCGGCAAGGCTCCCGATCTACCGCATTACGATGTGGAGGTTTAACGGTTTATTTATAAAGCCGTTTATAAGACCAGAGGCGTTTAATAGCAGAGGATAAAGGACAGCGACTGACTCAATGCGCCAACATTGAATCAGACAGCGATAGCAACGCAGTGCCATCACCCAAGGCTGTCCCGCCGTGCACGGCTGGGAAAGGCTACCACGCATTGCAATAAGGTTGCACCTATGAAAAATCCAAAGCCAATCGTTCCCTGGATGGGCGGAAAACGTCGCCTGGCCAAGACCATTCTCCCAATGATTCCTGACCATCAATGCTACGTTGAACCCTTCTGTGGTGGTGCGGCAATCTTCTTCATGAAAGAAGAAAGCAAAGTTGAAGTGATCAATGACTTGAATAAAGACCTGATAACCCTGTACCGGGTTGTTAAATACCACTTAGAAGAACTGTATCGACAGTTCAAGTGGACGCTGACCAGCCGCCAAAATTGGGAGTGGTTAAAATCAACGCCACCAGACACATTGACAGACGTACAGCGTGCAGCCCGTTTCCTGTATCTACAGAAGCTGGCATTTGGAGCCAAAGTGGATGGAGCAACATTCGGCACTGCAACAACCTGTCGACCCCGGTTCAACCTGCTGACCTTGGAAAGGGATCTGGAAATCTGTCACCACCGTTTGATTCACACCACAATCGAATCCCTGCCATGGGACAACTGCGTTCAACGCTATGATCGCCCCAAAACAGTTTTCTATTGTGATCCACCGTACTGGCAGACAGCGGGGTACGGTATGGAATTCGGATGGGAGCAATACGAAAGACTGGCAGAGCTATCGAAAACGATTCAGGGAAAGATGATCATCAGCATCAATGACCACCCGGATATTCGGGAGCTGTTCAAACATATGGAAGTGACAGAGGTTAAACATTTATACACTGTCGGAGGCGGAGGCAAAGAACAGAAGTGTGTGGAGCTGGTGCTTTCCTGAAACATCGTTGCACATGTTGAAAGCGCACCTGCCAAGTATTTATTGCATAGATGGAGCGATAAATATCGCGGCGCGCTTCAGCTGACTCAAATTCGTATGGGTAAAATCATCAAAGAGCGTTACCCCGAACTGGACGATGACGATCAGGAATCCGTTCGCCAGCACGCCATCACGGCACTGAACCTGATTCAACAA
>Ga0193958_1000599_pt1 | contig 12871 bp, 10 predicted proteins | sample FB_1_MG_FD_140320 | JGI IMG/M metagenome (GOLD analysis project Ga0193958, IMG submission 140320) | Microbial mat bacterial communities from the Broadkill River, Lewes, Delaware, United States - FB_1_MG | ecosystem: Environmental > Aquatic > Freshwater > River > Microbial mats | place: USA...
AAAGCTCCCAATCTTCGCCGCCCATAACCGTGACCGTGTTGGCAATTTCTTCTTCTGTTGCGGGCTCTACTTCAGCTTCGATGATGACATCTTTATTGGTATCGATAGCCGTCGAACGGTAAGGTTCACCAATTGGTTTTAATACAGAACGTACCACTTCACCGGTATCTGGCATCTTACGAACAGGAGATGCTAAAGAATAAATAACTAAATCAACCTGTCCTAAATCTTCCTTAATCAGATCAATTACTTTCTGTTTAGCTTCATGGGAAAAAGCATCGCCATTAATGCTTTTAGCATATAAACCAGCTTTGTGAGCCTCCTGCTCAAACGCAGCCGAGTTATACCAGCCGGCCGTACCCGTTTTCTTTTCAGTACCCGGCTTTTCAAAGAAAACCCCGATCGTTGCCGCTTCTGAGCCAAAGGCAGCAGCAATACGTGAAGATAGGCCATAACCACTGGATGCTCCTACCACCAAAACCTTTTTAGGGCCGTTTTCAATCTGGCCATTTTTTTGAACATAGTTAATTTGCTCACGAACATTTTGAGCGCAACCGGTAGGGTGTGTTGTGGTACAAATAAAACCACGAATTTTCGGAGTGATGATCATGGTTGATAACAATCTCTATCAATTTATTGGAAATAATCTGGTTCGTACCTTACCCGATTTTCGATACCTTTAATAGCAAAACACCCGCATAAGCGGGTGTTTTGTAGGCGTTACACGAACTGCTTAATTATACGAACTATCCAGATGCTCATCAGCAAATGCCATGATCGATGTGCTTCCAGCAGAAACCATTTGAGCATAGCTTAAATAGCGCGGCAGGATCTGATCCATATAGAACAATGAGGTTAGCTGCTTGGACTCAAGATAAGGATCCGTTTCACCTGCGGCTTGACTTTCCGCCGCGGCAAGCGCCGTTCTTAGCAACTCCCATCCTCCACATAATGTCCCCATCATCATAAGATAGTTATAAGCAACCGCACCTGAGAAATAAGGGTTTTCTGCTGAATCACCCAGCAATTGAGTCGTCGCCGTTTTAGCCGCTTGCAATGCAGCTTCTAACTGTTCCGCTGCAGTGGCAAAGCGCGCAACACCTTTTGCTTGCGCAATAACCTGTGAGATCTCTTCCATAACAGCCTGAGCCGCTTGCCCCTGATCCATCAATGTCTTACGACCCACCAAATCCAGAGCCTGAATGCCGTTTGTACCTTCATAGATAGGTAAGATACGTGCATCACGGAAGTGCTGAGCAGCACCAGTTTCTTCGATAAAGCCCATGCCTCCATGAACCTGCACACCCAAAGACGTTACTTCTTGCGCCACTTCTGTACACCAGCCTTTTACGATAGGCGTTAAGTAAGCAGCGCGGGCTTTTTCTGCAGCAGCCTGTGCTTTATCATCCAGAGCATGTGCAAAGTCCAAACTAGCACACGCATCGTAGGCCAAAGCACGACCAGCCTCGGTTAAGGACTTCATGGTCATTAGCATACGGCGAACATCAGCGTGACGCAGAATAGGCCCCTCTTCATTAAAGCCTACCGCCTTGCCCTGAGTACGATCACCGGCATACCAAAATGCCTGCTGATAAGCGCGCTCAGAGATGGCAACACCTTGCAAGCCAACCGCCAGACGAGCGTTGTTCATCATCGTAAACATGCAGGCTAATCCTTTACCTGGCTCACCGACAAGATAACCTACTGCACCCTCTTTCTCGCCAAATGCCATCACACAGGTAGCGCTAGCATGGATACCCAGCTTGTGCTCCAAAGAGGCAACCTGAACATCATTACGCTCACCCAGTTCGCCATTCTCATTGACAAGGAATTTAGGGACCAAAAACAGAGAGATACCTCGCACACCTGGGGGCGCATCAGGAAGACGAGCCAATACCAAGTGGATGATGTTTTCTGCCATCTGGTGATCCCCCCATGTAATGAAGATCTTCTGCCCAGATATACGATAGTGATCACCTTCAGGCTCAGCTTTACTGCGTACAACGGAAAGGTCGGAGCCTGCACCAGGCTCAGTCAGGTTCATTGTGCCTGTCCATTCGCCACTGATCATTTTTTCGAGATAGGTCTTCTTCAGCTCATCACTGCCGTTCAGGTACAGGGCCTCAACAGCACCTTGGCTTAAAAGCGGGCATAATCCCCACGACATATTGGCTGACTGCCACATCTCCATGACAGGAATAGAGAGAGAATAGGGTAAGCCTTGGCCACCAAATTCAGGATCAAACTGTAGTGATCCCCAACCGCCTTCCATGTACTGCTGATAAGCTTCTGCAAACCCATCAGGCGTGATGACATTACCATCTTCCAAGCGAACGCCCTGCTCATCACCAACGGTATTGGTCGGCGCAATGACTTCTGCAGAAACACGACCTGCTTCTTCGAGAATTGCTGACACCATATCTGGCGTAGCATCTTCGAAGGTAGCCAGCTCAGCGAGCTGCGGCATGCGAGATACGTTATTCAGAACAAACTGCATATCTTTAAGAGGCGCTTTATAATCAGCCATATGTCATCATCTCTCTATAGTCTAATTAGGTGACCAATTGATGAGTGCGATAGCCTCGCACCCATCAGGGAATTCACTTATTCTATCACAATATGTGGAATACCTAAGGTTTTCCCCTAATACTTTGGAATAGAATATAAACTTATTCCAGCTAACTTGCTTTCAGTAGGAGACATTAAATATGCAAGAATTGCACGGCTATTACCTTGAAGACCTTGAAGTCGGTATGAGCGCAACCTATGCAAAAACCATTTCCGAGTCGGATGTGTATATGTTTGCGGGTATCTCAGGGGACAACAACCCTGTCCATATCAACGATGAATACGCTAAAACCACACCCTTTAAGCAACGTATCGTCCACGGTATGTTCAGTGCAGCACTTATTTCTACAGTTGCGGGCACACGCCTACCAGGGCCTGGTGCCATCTATATTGACCAACAGATCAAATTCAAAGCACCCGTGCACATTGGCGACACAGCGAAAGCTACGTTAACGGTCACAGAAATCGATGAAAAACGTCGTCGTGTCAAAGCCCAAACAGATGTACACGTTGGTGAAACGCTGGTAGCCACCGGCAACGCGACGTTTATGGTAGATCGTCGCGAAGCGGCAGAGTAAAACCCGCACCTACGCTGGGATCGAGCTGATTATATAAGTTCGATTCCGGCGTCTCTTTAAACAAACTTCCCGTACAAATATAACAACCCAACCCTTGGAGTTTTTGCAGTTGCGTTTCACGGGTAACACCTTCTGCGATAACAACCAACCCCATACTTGTTGCCATAGACAATGCAGCTCTGACGACAGAGTGAGAGCTGGTTTCGATATCTTCTACTAGCTGCCGATCCAACTTGATGTGTGTAACAGGTACTTGCTGCAAGAGTGACAAAGATGACCGCCCTGCACCAAAGCCCTCAGCCAATAGATTAACACCTAACTCTCGTAGCTGGTGTAACACAAAAAGGTCGGCTTTAGGGTCTGCCAAGTGTGTCTCATTTAGAGCGATAATGATCAACTCCGGCGAGCATTCAATGGTGTTAAGTAGTTTTTTCAGTGATGCAACGAAGTTTCCACCAAATAACTGACTAGAAGATATACTTATAAGCAATTGGTAATTAAAGCCTTTTCTGTTAAATTTCATGAGACCTTGGCAGGATTGCTCCAGCCCCATAAAACCGATCAAGGCTGCCATTCCGCACTCCTTTGCTACCGGATAGAACTCATCAGCACTGATAACGCCAAGCTCTGCATTCGTCCATGTAAGTGCTGATTCATAAGCAACAATACCTTGCTGATAGGTATCGACCACTGGTGAAAAGTTGACCGAAAACTCTTCATCACAAATAGCCTTTGAAAGCAGCTGCCTCATCCGATGGCGCCGGTTAACCTCATCAGACATCTGCTTTGAGAAGTAAATATATTGCGACTTACCACGCCCTTTTGCACTGTACATTGCGGCATCTGCGTGTCTCAATAGGTCATCAATAATGAATCCGTCTTCAGGAAAGCGAACAATACCGACGCTAGCACTGATTTGCAGCTCGCCAAGCTCTTCTAGCATAAAGGGCTCGCATATAGCCTGCATCAGATTTTTAGCCATACCGTCCAAGTCAGCATGATCGACAACTAAATCAGCAATCAAGAACTCATCGCCTCCCAGCCGTGCAATGCAACAGGCTTCACTAAAGCGAAAAGACAGACGTTCCGCTAAAATATTGAGGAGCCGATCTCCCTGATTGTGCCCATAGTAATCATTAATTGTCTTGAAGTTATCCAAATCAATAAAGAAAAGGCTAAACGCCGCTCCCCGATCAATCATCTCCTCAAGGCGTTTCATTAGTCCATAACGATTAGAAAGCTTAGTTAAGGGATCGATCACAGCCAGCTGACGATGCTCCAGCTCACGCTGCTTTCGCTCTGTCACATCATATTGGCGCAGGACAAACTGATTTCCATCCTTGGTTTGGTTAACGCGAATCTGTAAACCGTACCAACGACTACCATGCACAGTCGGCAAGTAGAGTTCTACTTCGTGCTCGCGAACTTCCAGAGCGGTCGACCAAACCTCATGCGCTTGATGCTCAGAAAAGAACAGATCCGTAAAGCGCATCTTCTTCTTTCCATAAATTTCAATAAACATGGGATTTGCACTTTTAAGATAACCATCGTTATCCCAAAGCGAGGCAATAGTTGTTGATGAGTGGATGGAGAGCTCAGTTTCAAGAAGCTCTTTGGTGACCACGACCTGCGCAAGCATCGCTACCCTGCCATCATTAAGCAAGATACCTGAGTAGTGGCAATAGACCTCTTTTCTTTTTTGCTTAGGGAAAAGTGTCCACCACTGTGTATGCTCTTTGCCGTTACGAAACCCCTTTAAATCATTTTTTAATAGGGTGTAGATCGCTTCAGACATATTCTCACTGAAATCACGGCTATATAACTCTGCAGCGGATTCAGCTTCCCAGAAGCTCATGGCCTGTTCATTTGCCCAATGAATACGAAACCGTTCTACATCATATACCCAAATGGGGTTTTGTAAGACCTTGAGTGTATCTAGTTCTTCTTCTTTTAACACAGCGTACTACCCTCTCCTTCTCCATAAAGAATTTCGCCGTAAGTAGGACTATAACACTCACAAACGGGCGGCTAAACTAAATGTTCAAAAAAGCACACAAGTGTTTTATTTTACAGACAAAAAAGCAGCCAAAAGGCTGCTTTCGTAAGCGTTTAAACTTCCGGTTAGAAGATTAATCTTCGTTCGCTTGATCTCTCAACAAGAATTTTTGGATCTTCCCAGTAGATGTTTTTGGCAAATCACCAAAGACTATCTTCTTAGGTGCTTTGAAGTGGGCCATATTCTCTCTACAGAAGGCAATCACTTCTTCAGCGGTGATTGCCTCACCATCTTTTACCTTAACAAAGGCACAAGGCACCTCACCCCATTTTTCATCCTGCTTAGCAACAACGGCAGCTTCCATAATAGAGTGATGCCGATACAAAACATCCTCAACTTCGATACTGGAGATGTTTTCACCCCCCGAGATGATAATGTCTTTTGAACGGTCTTTAATCTCAATGTAACCATCTGGATGCCACACCGCCAAATCACCAGAATGCAACCAGCCCCCTTCGAAGGTTTCATCGGTGGTCGATGGATTTTTCAAATACCCCTTCATCACCAAGTTACCACGCATGAAGATCTCACCAATCGTAGTACCGTCCTGAGGAACAGGCTCTAAGGTCTCTGGATTAGCAATCATCAAGCCTTCCTGCATCGGCACTTTAACCCCTTGGCGAGATTTCAGACGCGCTTTTTCTTCGATGGACTTTTCATCCCACTCATCATGCCATGCACACACGACAGACGGGCCGTAAGTTTCGGTTAGACCGTAGACATGAGTTACTTTAAAGCCCATCTCTTCCATCCCCTGGATAACAGAAGCAGGGGGAGCAGCGCCGGCAGTCATCACTTTGACTTCGTGATTAATATCAGCCTTCAGTTCATCAGGGGAGTTGTTCAACATGTTAAGAACGATCGGAGCACCACAGAAGTGATTAACTTTCTCTTTGCGAATAGCGTCATAAATTTCATCTGCGCGTACATGCCTTAAGCACACACTAACGCCTGCGCTAGCTGCAATGCTCCAAGGGAAACACCAGCCGTTACAATGGAACATAGGTAATGTCCATAGGTATGACGGATGCGCACCCATATTCCAAGAAATCAGGTTACTTACCGCGTTTAGATAAGCACCTCGGTGGTGATAAACCACACCTTTTGGATTGCCTGTCGTACCAGAAGTATAGTTCAGAGTGATCGCATCCCACTCATCTTCAGGTAAAGACCACTGGAAATCTTCATCGCCCTGAGCGATAAAAGCTTCGTAATCCATCGTGCCGATCAGCTCACCACCTTCGTAATAGAGATCATCGATATCGATAACCAACGGCTTGTTCTGCACCATTTTAACTGCACGAGAAATCACTTCAGAAAACTCTCGATCCACAAAGAGAATCTTTGCTTCACCATGCTGCAAAATAAAAGCTAACGCTTCTGCATCAAGGCGAGTATTTAACGCGTTCAGCACAGCCCCAACCATAGGCACACCAAAGTGCGCTTCAAAAATTTCTGGTATATTAGGCGCCATAAATGCAATCGTATCGCCTTTACCCACACCATTTTTGGCTAGCGCACTGGCTAGTTTAAGCGTTCGTTTGTAAGTTTCAGACCACGTACGTCGCGTATCTTGATGTACAACGGCTAAATGATCTGGATATACACTTGCAGCGCGCTGAATAAAAGATAATGGGCTGAGTGCCGCATAGTTAGCAGCGTTTTTATCCAAACCCATAACATAAGGATTGTGGTTATTATTTGTCATTCTGTTCCCTTACTCACTGTTGAGTTGTTAAAGCGATAGGTCTTTGCCGACATCCAAACACAAAAATAAGCAAAAACCCTTACTCAGGTAATTATGATACGCAATTTCCCTTATTACACAAGCTAGCCTAAAGTCATACTATATTTACCATAAATGTATAAAGAAATGCGCCAGAGATCACCCATGCCAGAACACCTAGAATTGGACTTTGAAAAATGCCGCGAAGAAGCGGATAGGTATCGACTGCTAGCAGAGCAGTCTACCGATATGATCTCTCGCCACGCTGCTACATCCGATTGGACCTATATTGACGTCAACCCTGCTGTCGAAAGGGTTTTAGGTTACAGTGTTGAAGAAATCATAGGCGCAAAGGGTTACGACCTATTCCACCCAGAGGACGCCGATAATTTACTTAAGCGGGCCGAAACGGTCAGATACCGCCGTGGAATGTACACCAATACCTATCGATATCGGCATAAAGATGGGCATTATATTTGGTTAGAAACGACCAGTAGAACGATACGTGACAGTCACGGCGACCCGGTTGAAATTATCTGCGTATCAAGAGATGTAACCGAACGTGAAATGGCTCAGCAAGCGATCCGGCGCTTAGCACGCGTAGTCGAAGCCTCCAGTGATATGATCATGTTCTGCAACCATGAATCGATGCAGCTAACCTACATGAATGAGTCAGCTTATCGTACTTTAGGCACAGAAAAAGAGAATCCGGTCGTCTTTTATTTGGATCAAATATTTGAAGAACACATTTTCAGCACTCTCGTACAAGACGCACTCAGCCATGCAGCGGAACACGGCATATGGTACGGCAGCGTACCCCTCAAAATGCCTGCCAACCATCATAGAATCGCAGAGATTCGAGAAGTCATTGCACACCGTAATCGTACAGAAAACATGAAGGTTGAATACTACTCTATCATCGGCAGGGATATCACGTTAAAGCGCAAAGCCGAAGAGCAAGCTAAACGCCAACAGTTAGAGATGGCTCACATGTCGCGCCTGCTGTCAGTGGGTGAAATGGCGACAGGGCTGGCTCATGAAATCAACCAGCCCTTAGCTGCTATTTTAAATTATTGTCGCGGCAGTCTGAGAAGACTGGAAGAAGGCTCCAGTGAAGAAAACTTCGCGCAAATCAGCCACTCTATGCAACTGATCACTCGCCAGGCAAAAAGAGCAGCTGATATCGTCAAGCGGATGCGCAGCTTTGTAAAGCGCACGGATTATCAACGAATAGAGTTTTCAGTCAATGAATCCTGTGTCGACGTAGCAGGTTTCTTGAATCAAGAAGCCGTCGATCATAACATCAGTTTTCAATTTGAATTAGATCCAACTGAGCCTCGTTTGCTCGCCGACAAAATACAGATCGAGCAGGTGCTTTTAAATCTGGTTCGCAATGCAATCGAGGCTTATAGCGAATGCAAAAAAACAAAGAGGCCCGTTACCATCTCAACCAAGCATGCAAATGGCTACATTGACATCTCGGTCAAAGATGAGGGGAACGGTATCTCTAAGGAGGGGCTTGATACATTATTTGAGCCCTTTGTTACTTCAAAATCAACCGGCCTTGGGATGGGTCTTGCGATTTCACAAACAATAATCGAAACCCATGGTGGACAGCTTTGGGCTGAAAGCGATGGCAGCTCCGGCACACAATTTCACTTTAAGGTTCCGGTAAGGGCAAACTAATGACACAAAGAGCAAGTGGTACTGTATTTATCGTTGACGACGATAATGATTTTCGTGACTCAATGAAATGGCTTCTGGAATCAGATAATTTTCATGTCTCAGGCTTTGGATCTGCTCATGACTTTCTGGAGCGCTACAACGGTGAAATGGGCTGCATGTTACTGGACGTGCGTATGCCTGAAATTAACGGCTTAGCGCTTCAACAAATCATGAACGAGCGCGGTATCAAAGTGCCGATTATCGTTGTCAGCGGCCATGGTGATATTCCTATGGCGGTCAATGCCATGAAAAATGGCGCGCTGGATTTTATTGAAAAACCTTTTGATGATGAAGTCCTTCTACGTTTGGTCGAGCAAGGGTTGCAACGCGCTACAGAGATGTTCAAAGACAACAGTGCGCTTGCGCAAACACGCAGCAATTATGATTCGTTGAGTAAACGAGAAAAAGAGGTTATGTCGCTGGTCGTCGGTGGTAACTCAAATCGCGAAATTGCTCAAGAGCTAGGAATTAGTCCCAAAACTGTCGAAGTTCATCGTGCCCGTGTTATGAGTAAGATGCGGGCAGATAGCCTACCCGATCTGGTGCAACAGGCTAATCGATTACACGTAGCTTGATAAAATCAGCAACCGCCGATACCAGCTTATCTCTTGCTTCGAAATGCGGCACATGCCCGCAGTCAGGCAGGAATAGCGGTTCGGCGTTAGCCCCAATACCGGAACAAATATCGGTCACTTGCTCTTTGACACCATACTGGTCATCCTCACCTTGTATAATCAAGGCTGGGCACTGGATCGCAGGTAACCAAGGCCGAAAATCCATTGGGTGCTTTCGCTCTCGTAACCATGTTTCATGCCACGCGCGAAACATGGTGTCCGTTCGATCGCCTAAATAGCGGGCAAGTCGCTCCTTAAGGTTTGTTGTTTTATAACGCTCAACAGCCTCGATGATTCCTGCTGTCGTGAGGTGGTCAATATAGATGTGAGCAGCTTCGGTGATGACGCCGCACACTTTATCGGGAATCGTTGCAGCACCAATCAGTGCAATAGAGCCACCATCACTATGCCCCAGTAAAATCACTTGATTAAGACCTAGGCGATTAAGCAGTCGCGGTAACCATACCTCACCCTCCTCGATCAGGTAATCATCATCCCGAGGCAGCTCAATAGGCGTCGATAAACCGTAACCTTGGCGCTCATATACCAGCACATCACAGCCCGTCTTTTCAGCCAGCTCCTCTGGAACATCTTTCCACATACGAATGGTGCCCAGCGCTTCGTGTAACAGAACCAATGTGGGCTTGCCTTCCACTTGGTTGTCGTGGCGCCCCATGCGGATAGATATCTGCATATTATGGCCCAAATCAACCAAGCTATCTGTCCACTGTACGCTCATGCTTTTGCCTCAGGAATTGAATAAGTCAAAGTAACATGAGCGACAGGATCCTCCTCTCCTCTGGATAGGATATATACTTCGCCCACCCCCAAACGCTTACCCACTTTAAGGGTTTCAGCTCTTGCGATAATGTCAGCACTAGCACTGGGCTTGCGAAGAAAGTTAATATTTAAATTAATCGTGACAGCTAACGCCACAGGGCCTATGCGGCTCAAAAGTGCAGCATACATAGCGACATCCGCCAACGCCATCATCGCAGGCCCTGAAACAGTTCCACCAGGACGCAGATGCTGCTCATCAACGGGAAGACGCATCTCCGCCCATCCATCTCCTAAAGCCTCTAACACGCCATACTTTTCACCTTGCGGAAACTGCTCTGCAAGGAAATCGCGCATCGCTTCAAAACTCATTACTTGTGACATTATTGATCCTCTATCTGAGGCTTATCCATGACCGCAAGCGTAACTGTCGCTTTGGCCACTAGCCGCTGTTTCTTATTTTCATCTTCCGCAAAGACCTCGGATTCAGCCACAGTCAGTACCCTGCCGGGTTTAAGGACAGAGCTTTTGCAAAATAACCGCTTACCTTTTGCAGCACGTAACAAGTTGATCTTAAACTCAGCAGTTAACACCATTTGATGATCACCGATAAGAGTGACTGCCGCCGTACCTGCACAATGGTCCGCTAATGTCGCTTGAACACCCGCATGCACAAAACCATCTTGCTGCTGATGCTTCTCGGTTAATTCTATCGATGCATGGCAGATCCCTGGTTCCAGTTGCTCCAGCTTACATCCTAAATCGGCAATAAAAGGGGCAACATCAAAAACACGCCGCGCCTCAGTGATAGACTTTTGCATGCGGGTCAAACCTCTTCACGCGCTTGATTACGAAGAATAAATCGTTGAATTTTACCACTCTGTGTTTTGGGCAATTCATCGACAAAGGCGATTTCCCGAGGGAATGCATGTGCAGACAAGCGCTCTCGTACGAGCTGCTTCAGTGCTTCCGCTAACTCAATCGTGGGGTCATATTCAGGCTTGATAACAACATAGGCTTTAATGATAGCCCCACGGGAAGAATCCGGCTTACCAACCACCCCAGACTCAGCCACCGCAGGGTGCTCTAACAACGCGCTCTCGACGTCCGCAGGGCCCACACGGTAGCCTGCTGTGGAGATAATATCGTCATTACGACCTACAAAAGAGAAGCTGCCATCACCATGACTAACAGCCACATCACCGGTTAAGTAATACTTCCCTTTAAAAGGATTCTTCTCACCCCAGGTATACCCTTGAAAGAAAAATAACGGAGAAGCATCCATATCAACGGCCAACTGCCCTATCCCACCTTCTGAGAGCTCTTCAAAGTCTCGGTTTAAGGCAACGACACGATGTCCGGGCAAGGACACCCCCATTGACCCCACACTGTCATGCGCTAACGCATGATGATTACAACAGGTCATAGCGGTTTCAGTTTGCCCATACTGATCAATGACCGGACACCCCAAACGCCGTTTTGCCCAATGAATGACTTCAGGGTTTAATGGCTCCCCTGCACTGTTCGCCACTCGCAATCCAAGTGATTCAGAGCCATCTAGTGCTTGGTCATGGGCCATCAACAAACGGTACGCCGTCGGGGCAGCGGCAAGGTTGGTAATGTTATATTTTCGAATCATCTGATAAGTCGATTCTGGGGTAAAGCTATGTTCGTTAAAGTGTGTTTTATTACCTAATAACATAGGGCCTACCACCGCATAGTAAAGCCCATAGGCCCAACCGGGGTCAGCCACATTCCAATAGTTATCATCTACTCGTAAATCAATGGCATAGCGCATATAAACATAAAACGAGAGAATTGCACGGGTCGGAACAGCAACCCCTTTCGCCTTTCCTACTGTGCCCGAGGTAAACATCTGTATAAAAGGCTCATCCGCTGTAAGACGAACAGGATCAAAGCTGGGTGACTGGGCCGCTAGTACCGATGAGAAATCATCATCCCCAGCCAACGCACCACTCACCGCCAGAACCGGAGGGCAACGCTTCACACCGCTGAGTTTGCTCCGATATACATGATCTGTGACAACTAACCGCGTGCTTGCCGTCACTAATCGGTACTCTATAGCTCCTGAACCATAGGCGGTAAATAGTGGCTGATAAACGGCTCCCGCCTTGAAGGTACCTAAAATCACAACCATCAACTCGGGTGTTCGAGGCAAAAGGGCGGCAACACGATCGCCCCTACCAATACCTTTTGACGTTAGATAATTTGCAAATCGTGCGGAAGCCTCTGTTAACTCAGCAAAGGTCATCTCTTGAGCAGGCCGCTCTACACCCTCGTACACTAAGCCGATCCGGCCAGAATCCGCCCAACGATCACAAATCTCCTCGCAGACATTGAACCCATCATTCAGGTTACCTACGAGTTGCTGCTCAACTTGGCTAGGAGTGAAACGATCATAGAACGTTTGATAGTCCGCTTCGCGCATTAACATTATCTCTTCTTATTATTATCTTTAACGTGTATTGCTCTTCTTTAGTGGCGGGTTAGGAGAAAACCCCCTCTTGTGCAAAAGCATCAACCTCTTTCTGGCTATACCCCAGCGTTTTGAGTACGTCTTGTGTATCCTCTCCACACAAAGGGGCCTTGGATAGTGAGGCTGCGCTCATACCCTTAAGTAAAGGTGCAGGACGAACCTGTTTGCCACCCTCAATATCAACAACCATACGTCTCTGCGTTGCATGGGGCATATCTGCCGCTTCAGCCATGGTTAAAACAGGCTCCACACAGGCATCTACCTGTGAAAACTTATCAATCCAGTAGTCTTGCGGTTGGCTCATAAAAACGGCCTTTATAGCAGGCTTAA
>Ga0193958_1000600_pt1 | contig 12867 bp, 9 predicted proteins | sample FB_1_MG_FD_140320 | JGI IMG/M metagenome (GOLD analysis project Ga0193958, IMG submission 140320) | Microbial mat bacterial communities from the Broadkill River, Lewes, Delaware, United States - FB_1_MG | ecosystem: Environmental > Aquatic > Freshwater > River > Microbial mats | place: USA...
GCCTTTGCCAACCGCCTCGGACAGCTCGAAGCCGTGGTGCAAAACCAAGACAACCGCGAACACGACCTACTCGACTCCGACGATTATTACCAGTTCCAAGGCGGCATGACGAATGCGGTGACTAGCCTCAGTGGACAAGCGCCAGCGGTGTATCACAACGACCACTCTGACCCTGAACGACCGAAAGTACGCACATTAAAAGAAGAGTTGAATCGAGTGATTCGCTCGCGGCTGCTCAACCCTAAGTGGATCGAGGGGATGCGTGAGCATGGGTATAAAGGTGCGTTTGAAATGGCGGCTAGTGTGGATTATCTGTTTGCTTATGATGCGACGACTAACTTGATTGCGGATTATCAGTATGCGGCGGTGAGTGATGCGCTGGTGTTTGATGAGGAGAATCGGGCGTTTTTGGAGGAGCATAATCCAGTGGCGTTGGAGGAAATGGCGGAGCGGTTGTTGGAGGCGGAGCAGCGGGGGTTGTGGGGAGAGCCTCAGGAGTATGAGGAGAAGTTGCGGGATGTATTGCTGGAAATAGATGAGGCTATTGAAAGATAAAAAAGAAAGTCAAAGCGTAAGGAAAAAATGGTGCTAAGAGCGAATACCACACTAGCAACATTTAATTTCTCCCTTGTACTTAGTTAGGTGAACGCTCCATCGCCTTTTCAAGCAAATTCAAACCCCGCTTTGTTTTCCTTTACCGTGCTTGGCTCTAACCTTAAAGCGTGCTTCAGCATCAAAGTCAGCAAGTAGCACAGTCGCCATCTAGTTCAGCATTTGGTTGAAAATATTAATATTGTTACTGGCTACGTTATTTTCATTTAAAGTAATTCTAGAGACGTTAATCAAACCGTGTACGCTCCTCATCAGTCTCTGCTTGCTGTATACGTTGATCCAGATACTCGATCTCCGACTCAATCCAATGAATCACTTCAATTTCAAATCCAGCTGACAGCCAAACTCGTAACTGACTTCTTTTTTTCTTTAAATGGAGACTCATTGGGCCAGTCCATCCACCAGAGTTAAACACCGAGCTGATACCACTTATAACACCATCAATATCGGAATAACTGCATAAGAGCCTCTTTGTCAATTGACCTCCATTATTGTCATCCAGCGTTTGAGGAGCAGTATGCGCAATAATCGGGGCACGAGATACAGCATCAACTGAAACCCATGTCATTATATCTTCAACGGGTAAAACAGAAATTACCCCTTTCGAAATCTCATCAAATCCATTTAACTCTCCTTTCAACCATGTTTGTAAATCATCTCTCCGCTGAGGTAACGAACGTTCAAAGTGTTGAGCAATAACTTGCCACGACCCAACAGGATTCATCCCAACAAGTTCATCCGCTAATGACAATATGTAGGAGTTATAACTAGCCTCATAGGCTTCACCCATTTTCCTTAATAAAATATCTAGCAGAAGTAAGACTTGACTCTGATCCCACTCACATAATTTCAAACAAGTTCTCTTCCATAAATACCTATCCAATTGATCACTATTCCTACTTCTTGGGATAGACCTGGATACGATATTGCGAACAAAGTCAGCACTAAAAGCTGACGATGAATCAAATGTGCTTTCATCTAAAAGTCGAACCAATACTTTTAGGGATTCAGGAGAATCAATTTTATCTAAAAAACTAAATAGCCTCAGAATCTCTTCAGATGAAACTGAAGATAGACTATCTCCCCGAGCCAATGTATCGAACGCTGCTGGTAGTACCCACCCTTTCTCTAAAGCCTCCAAACACAGTATGAAATGGTCCTTTTCATAATCAGCTCTTAGAGCTATATTTACTCCACTGGATGCTGTGTCTTTCCTCGATAACAGGTTACCTACGGTTTCAGTGTAAAGAGTTTCATTATCTACCCTAATAGCAACAAGATAGCTCTGTAGGCAAATATGATTACTTGCTTCTTGGTGAGCCTGAATAAGGCTTGGTAAAAGTTTCAAATTTACATCAACACTAGCCAGCTCTTTTCCGAAGTGCCACAAACCAGGTGTGTAGGTGTTAGAAGTAAATAAATGCTTGATTTGATTCAACCCATCATCTGTATTAACCAACTTACGGGCAAAAGCTCTAATCAATTGCTTAGTTCGACTTTTTGGTAAATCGTGACGATGTCGAAACTCCTCATCAAAGTCAGCATAATCAACATCCACTACGTATCTCTGGAACTGATCTGAAATACCTTTTTTACAATTTCGACGTTTTAAACTTCGAATTTTTTGGGCAATGTCAGGGTACTTTTTAGCTAGTTCACTATCAGACCAAGAACTATAAATTCTCTTCCACTCTACGTTTAAGCCCTGTCCCTCTTGGGTTAAATACTCAAATACAGTAAAGGATAATTTTGTACAATTTTGTATTGTCACTAGCTGCTCTGCCATCTTAAACAACGGTATATGAGCAGCAAGAAGCTTTTCATTAGTCCAACTCTGAGTTTCATCAAAGAAAGCTTTAAAATAAAGAAACCATGCATCCCATAATTCACCATATGTTGCAGGCTTCCATAGATTAGCCCTCTCCTTCAATCCTTGGTACTCTGGGCCTACTATTCGGGAACCAAAACCTCCTGAACATACAGCTGATAACATGGCTTCTATACCAAGTTGATATTCAGCACTTTTAGTTGATTGCAGTAATTTCAGTAGTGCAGGTAACCTCACTTCAGGCGGGGACTCTGTAGGCGCTGATTCAACACCTATTCTAAATAAACCAACCAATGTGCCTTTAGAATTGTTGCTGTAATGGGCGTTTTCTGTCAGCGCCATTCGTATTAATACATTGATCGCTCTCACTGTAAAATTTGGCCATACGGCAATTTTTTCGAGCGCCCACACAATGTTTTGTCTATTACCTTTAAAGCCCAGAAGCTCTTGATCAGACCACCTAGCAATACTCATTTCCAACAGTTTTAAAGTTGAGGCTGGGTTAGCCTCTGCCAAAATGGAAATAAAACGCGAACCTTTCTCTGACTCAATCATCTTTCGGCTAGCAAAAACACCATCCACTCTCAAAATATCTTTCACAGCACTATTCGCGGTATCTTCATTAGCATACTTAAACATATTCAAGAACCAAGTGTGCAATGACTCTGGCATACCATGAAAGGTATCTGTAAAATTAAAACCTAAGCCATACTGCGCCCAGAACTCTTTCCAAAGATAGATATGTAACGCTTTTGGGACAAAAAACAATGTCCGATTACCCTGCAAAACTCGTCGTTCGCGTAAATCCTGAATAATTTCTTGAAAACGCCCCCTTCCAATACTGGGGTCCATGCTTTCAATTAACTTAAATATATACTCTGCTTCTGCACCTACGGGTTCTTCATAACCAAATCGGCTAAATAAAGCTAAATTTCTAGCTACACAGTCAACTTGCCTAGCAAGATTTCCATCCAGTCTACTGTGCCCGTGTAAAAAACGAGTCCATAACGGCACAGTTGTAGGAGGCTTTAAAACATCATTTGGGTTTGAATATAGGTTCTCAGCTACCGCTTGGGCAACACGAGGAGAGCCTTCGCATATAGGAATCCATCGGCGAATATCTTCAGAGTTTCCTATCCGATTAATCAGAATTTTACCTATAGTTTCATCTTGCAAATGTGGCGCGTTAAGATAAAGAATATCTTCATCATTGGTCTTATCTCTCCCATGATCTAAAGATATGATTTTCAGGTGGCCACAACGCGGTTTAAGGTGTCTCCAGATATCAATTAATTCCGACTCAGATAGATCATCAAGTATCAAAATCAATGGTTTTTCACCACCTGATTTAATTAGTTGACGAAATAAATTTGTTTGTCCAAATTTTGCTCCATTTTGAAAATAAAGAACAATGGGGAACAAACTTTTGTCGCTCACTGCCTCAAGAATTAACCTTGTTTTACCCAACCCCGGCTCGCCAAGTAGACGAATATGCTTTGCATTACCTTGAAGTTCATTTCTGATCTGGCTAATCATTTCTAACTGTTCAGTTGAATCCTGAAGGGGGTTGGTCATATGCGCGTCGCGTCGCCATTCATCAAACACCCATGCCTCTTGAACTGGATCACTACTAAGAAGTGAAGCTGCCTCTGGATATCGCTCTGCATACTCAGCAATTTGGCTAGCCCCTAAGACCTCGATCTTGGACTCACCTACCTCATAACCTTTTGCTTTGAAAACTTCAATAATATGGGAACGAGCCTTGTTGCGCTGTTGTGACGTTAGATCATGCCCTGTGCAATATAAAGTGTACTGTCCACTTTTTTTCAAAAGAAACTCTACTTCAGAATCAAGCTCCTCTTTATTGTTTAGTAACTCACTCGTAACTGCAGCTTTTTGCCAAGGCTTAAAAGACTTGCCTGCTTTGATTTGAACCCCCGTAACACCTGACTGAAAAAGACAGTCAGAAGGTATATCCACAAGTTCTCCAGAATTAATTTCAGCATCTATGCCGCCATCAGCAACTGTAAGTTCTAGTGAAATTGTTAATGCTGTAGGAGCTAGCCCCGCATAACGACACTCAGCCCTAAAGATACTCCGAGCTAAACAAACTGCACCTTCTGCAGTCAAAGAAATTACCGAATCTACAGTTACAGAAAAAAACTTACTCATGAAATACTGGTCCGATGACTTTATATAAAAAGTGTTCAATTATTACTTAGTAATAATAACATTATTGTAGAGAAGACAACTTATATAGGTTGGTAAAATACAAATTGTTGTAAAACCATTCAGTCAATAGCTTTCCACCAGTCCAACGGTACTTCTCCCCTCTAGTAAACAAAGTACAATCAAAGCTCCCCAATAAAGACAATAACAACGGAGCTTCTGTGCTAATAAAAACATCAGATGATAAAACCCAAGCATTAGAAACACTGGAAAAACTACTAGAACGCAAAGACCTAACCGCCTCACAGCACAAAGCTATAAAAAAAGAACTGTGGGCAATGCGAGCAGGCATCAAAGGTGAAAACGAAGCGGCTTATGAGCTGGACTTTAACTTCGAGAACAGTAAGAACTCTATACTCCTTCACGACCTCCGCTTAGAAGTGAACGGCCGAGTGGCTCAGATTGATCATCTATTAATTACTAGAGCCTTAGTTGGTTTTGTGTTTGAAACCAAGAATTTCGGATCAGGAATTAAAATTGAAGAAAACGGAGAGTTCCTACGCTGGAATGCTTACCAGAAATGCTATGAAGGCATGCCATCCCCTATTGCACAGAACCAAAACCATGCCTTAGTACTTGGAAGAGTTTTTCAAAAGCGCAGAGATGCCTACACGCTTAGGGATGAAGTTAAAACCATCACTGACACCGTTTGTTTTAGTCTCAAACAATGCACGTATTCAACGCCCTAAATCTTACGACACAAGCTCAGTTATAAACTGTGACCAACTGTTTGAGAAGCTTCAATATCACATGAATTCGATTGGTGCGGTTAAGGCACTCGCAGCGGCAACTCGCTTAGTATCGGCAGAGACATTGCAAAAGATTGGTCGCCTACTGAAGTATTCGCATAAGCCGATTGAGATAGATTATTTAGCTAAGTTTGGCTTGCCAGAGGACGTTGTGCAGCCTAAGCCTCAGCAAGCAGCTAAAACTCCAGAGACTTCAAAACCTACACCAGCCTCGAACTCAAAGCATACCTGCGGTAAGTGCCAAAGCTCAGAGATCGAGATTCGCTATGGTCGTAACTACTATTTCAAGTGCTTAGACTGTGGCGGTAATACCCCTATCAAGCTTAGCTGCACTCAAGACACTTGTAAGTCTCGCATTCGTAAGCAGAAGAATCAGTTTTTCAAAGAGTGTGCACAATGTGAAACCAATGAGTTATTTCATGAAAATGGTTGCTCCGTGACGGCGTAATCACTCTAAAATTTTACAAAATTGATACTTATAGATAACATATTATAGCAATATGATATTTACAGGTATCAAAATTGAATAACAACACATACTCTGCACCTTCTAAAGACGCGATCTACTTACTTGGACAACTCATAGAAGCCAGCCGCAAAGAGAAAAAGCTTACCGCCTCTGAAGTGGCAGAAAGAGCAGGAATATCCCGCGCCTTTCTAAAACGCATCGAAAAAGGCGACCCCAAATGCAACATCGGAGCATTCTTCGAGGTGGCCACTATCGTTGATGTAAAACTCTTCGATGCTGACGAAACCACACTAAGCAAATATATTCGCCAAGTAGAAGACAAACTCACCCTACTCCCAAAAGCGATCCACAAAAAGAAACGTAAGGTAGACGATGACTTCTAAGCAATACACCGAAGCGTATGTATGGATTTGGCTACCAGAGGCGACTGAGCCAGTCATTGCAGGTAAGCTAGAAGCCGATGGTAAAGAGCTGCTGTTTAACTACGGTAAGAGCTATTTAGCACGTGCGGATGACTCAGTGCCTGCGATTGCTATTTACGATAAAGAGCTGCCGCTGCAAGCGGGTTCAATTCCCTTGTTAGATGGCTTGGATATGCCGAGTTGTATTCGTGACGCTGCGCCAGATGCTTGGGGTCGACGCGTTATCATCAATCGAACACTTGGTTTGAAAGGTGCTAATGCGGATACGGCTCAGTTAGACGAGCTAATCTATTTATTGGAGTCTGGTTCTGACAGAATTGGTGCGCTGGACTTTCAGTCATCACCGACTGAGTACGTACCGCGTTCCCCTATTAGCCCGACATTGGATGAACTACTGGAATCCGTTGAGCGCGTTCAACAAGGCACACCTTTGACACCTGAGCTTGACCAAGCGCTTTTCCACGGCAGCTCAATTGGTGGCGCGCGCCCGAAGGCATTGATCGAACAGAACAATAAGAAATACGTTGCTAAGTTTTCCGCGAGTTCTGATTTATACAGCGTGGTTAAAGCTGAGTTTATCGCGATGCGTTTAGCAGCACTTGCGGGGTTGAATGTTGCGCCTGTCAAACTGGTGAAAGCGCTCCACAAAGACGTATTACTGATTGAACGCTTTGATCGTATTCATACTGACAGTGGTTGGCAACGTAAGTCGATGCTCTCTGCACTGACGCTATTTGGTCTTGATGACATGATGGCAAGGTACGCCAGTTACGAAACATTAGCTGAGCTGATTAGACATCGCTTTACTGCGCCAAAAGCCACACTACGCGAGCTATTTTCTCGTTTGGTTTTCAATATTCTGTCGGGAAACACCGATGATCACGCACGCAACCATGCTGCGTTTTGGGATGGTAAGCAATTAACACTGACACCTGCTTATGACATTTGCCCGCAAGGTCGAGCGGGTAACACAGCTTCTCAAGCAATGCTGATTTATGGGAGTAACAACCTTAGCCAGCTTCAAACGTGTTTAGACACAGCGCACAATTTTCATTTATCACAGAGCGAAGCGGCCGAGATTATTGAACATCAGAAAAGTGTGATTGAAACGCATTGGGAGTCTGTCTGTGAGGAAGCAGAACTGAGTGAAATTGATAAGAAGCTACTTTGGGAAAGGCAGTTTTTGAATCCGTTTATTTTTGAGAGACTTGCTTAATTATAATGGCGGCTAGTGTAGATTATTTATTTGCTTATGATGCGACTACCCAGTTATTCACCAACTCTCTGCAACACCGTCCTTATAACATTCTCCGAAATCCGAAAGTCAGACTGATGCAACACTTCAAACGCTTCTTTAGCAGACGGAATCAATCCACGCTTTTTAGCTTCACCAATAAGAGCCTCCATCCCGATCACCGCAATACCTTTCTCTTTAGCGACGGCACGCCCAGCTCGCGCATCCATAATAAGTAACACAGGCTCAGACAGCCCAGCCGCAATACTGACCCAAGCACTTTCACCCTCATCAAGATCAAAATCAGTTAGCAGTTCAAAAGGCAGCGGGGTTATTTGGGGCGGGTTGAGTTTTTTAAATGAGTGTCTCAGTTTAGGGGAAAGGTCACCGCTTGTCTTACTCAATATGGTACTGGTTTCGAAACTATAGTAGGTTACAACCAGCACTTAAATCACTTTAAATTTCCACTATTAGACCAATAAACAATCATAACATCCAAGTCTAAAATTCATACTTTATAAAAATAAAATAGGCTTGCTAGCCTTTCTCTTTACCCGACTTATGAAACGTTAACTTACAATGAAAAACCTCTACTCAAAGTCTTTAAAGCTTGTCAACGAAATCAAAAATACAGCACCGGTCTCTAGCATATTTGAAAAGGAGGAAACTTCATTCACTTTAAAAGAAACCAAGAGCGGATTTGGAATTCCTATTCTTTTCATTGATGGTTTTTAACAAAAGAAAAAGGATGCACCAGCGACTGGGAAGAGCAACTACAGCAGTTGTACCCTAATAACCCTTGGTACCACTTAAGCTGGGACTCAGAGAACCTACAAGCCATCGGTCAGCTATTAAGTACCTATGTTGGTAGCCGCATTATCCTTGGTAACGTGTTAGCAAATGCCACTCCTTTGGGGATACCTCTTGCCGCTTATACCTTGATGAAAAACCCTTGGTCTAATGCTTATGCCAATGCTAAGAAAGTAGGAAAGTTGTTGGGTGAAGAAATCGAATACATAGACACTCCCTTTATATTATGTGGGCATTCTTTAGGTGCCAGAGTCATTTACTTTGCACTGAAGCATTTAGCCTTAAATAACAAAACAATTATTCAGGATGTTCATTTGCTGGGCGGTGCGGTTTCTAGTTCACCAGAACATTGGGATAAAGTACAACACTCTGTGCAAGGCAATATTAATAACTATTTGAGTAAGAACGACAAAGTCTTATCAATGATGTACAAAGTAGGAACAGGCTTTACGAATACTCCCATCGGGGTCAAAAGTATTGATGTTGAGAGAGTCAATAACGTTGATGTCAGCTACCTTGTAAGTGGTCATACCGAATACAAAGAGAATTTTTCAAAATTTATTGTATTATCATAATCTCAGCCACAGCCTCAATCTTAGGTTGACCGACTGCTTCACTATTAATGGTTTTGGTTCACGATTCCAGAACCCTGCATGTGGTGCTTTAGCGAGAACGTCATTGACTTTGAAATGCTTTCCAATCAACTACTTGGACGACCGCATGTTGATGTGACCTTGCGAGTCTCTGGCTTTTTCCGCAACGCATTCCCCAATGTTATGGAGCTGTACGATGCTGCAATTCAAGCACTAGCGAATTATGATGAAGCGCCTGAAATAAACAGCATCCGTACTCATATCGAACAGCAAACACGGATCGCTGGCGGCATGAGCGTAGAAGACGCCAATCGTCAAGCCAGCTACGCGTATTTGGCAGCAAACCCGAAGCTTATGGCGCGGGACTGCAAGGCTTAATCAACGAGTGCTGCTGGGCAACAAGCGACGACTTGGCTGAAGCCTACCTCAACTGGGGCGGTGCAGCGGGGGTTGTGGGGAGAGCCTCAGGAATATGAGGAGAAGTTGCGGGATGTATCGCCTGTCGAATATGAACTGTCTCAAATTAAAGTGTCCGGTCAGACTAGACCAGAACACTTGACCGCATTCTACTCGAAGCATCACTGCATCCAAAATAATGTGCTATCACAATTTTAATGATTTTTTATAGTTCAGATTGGCTACAACAAAAAGTTCACCAAACAATATTTCAACACTGAAACCTGTATTGCTACTATGCTGACTAACATTCTGAGAAGCAGCAAACCACTAATCGTCCAAGCCTTCCTATTCCACTAATAATCAGTAAATTAACGACCTAAATCCAATAAAAATAAGGTCCACAACAATGTTAATCAAAGCAGCAGATAACAAACAAGCCTCTCTAGATACTCTTCAGAACCTTCTAGAGCGACCAGACCTAACACCTCAGCAAAAGAAAGCAATCACCCATGAGCTTTACATGATGAGAGCGGGTATCAAAGGCGAGAAGGAGGCCGCTTATGACATCGACTTTCATTTTAAAGATAGCAAAAACTACATGCTGCTACATGATATTCGTTTAGAGGTGAACGGACGTGTTGCCCAGATTGATCATATTTTATTAGACCGCACGCTGGTTGCTTATGTACTTGAAACTAAGCACTTTAACGCGGGTATAAAAATCAATGAGCAAGGTGAATTTCTGCGTTGGAATAATTACCAAAAGACATTTGAAGGCATGCCCTCACCTATCGCTCAAAACGAGCGTCACAGTATGGTGCTGAATGACTTTTTCAAGCAGAGCAATATGCCAAAGCGCTTGGGTATGAAGCTGATTCCGAAGGCGGAGTGTTTTGTATTGGTGTCTAACAATGCACGTATTGATCGCCCCAAGAAGTTTGATACCAGCCGAGTGATTAAAAGTGATGCGCTTAGAAAAGCCATCGCTTCTGCGGTAAACCCCATGAACCCAAAGGATACCCTCCTTGCAGCTGGAAGAATCGTGTCTAGCGAAACATTGGAGAGCATTGGTCGCTTACTTAAAGACTCTCATAAACCAAAAACAATTGACTACCTTGCCAAATTTGGCCTGTCAGAACTCCCGTTAAAAGAGACATACCAGCTAGAAGAAGTTCAGGACAAAGCCGCCCCTTACCAAAGTGAAAAGCAGCAGCACGTATGCTCTAAGTGCGGTAGTACCAATGTGTCTATCCTTTATGGGCGCTATGGTTACTATTTCAAGTGTTCAAGTTGCCAAGGTAATACTGCAATTAAACTAAGCTGTGTAGGCAAAGCATGTAAGCCGAAACTAAGAAAATCTGGAAATCAATTTTTTAAAAAGTGTGAACACTGCGAGACAGAGACACTGTTTTTCGAAAACAAAAAGCCGGCAGTAACCGTTTGACTAAAATTTTTTAATAACAGTCACTTACTAAATAGTCTGCATGAGTACTCGCTTAGGTCTGCTAAAAAATGAAGGTTGTATCCAATACATTTTACAACTGACCTAAGCAAGTACGCTAACCTTCAAATCAATGATCCACCACTACCTGATAACTAACAGAGCTTCCCGAACCACCACTTAAAGCTCCACTAAATACCCAACTTAACTCACCATCTAAGCCTAATGGGCTGGCGATACAGCTCATGCCACTGACCAGTGTACCGCAATGGGTGCTGCCAGTAAGCGTGGTGTATGGAGGTACTACATCATTTACAACGAGATCTGTTAACGGCCCAGTTCCACTGTTTCGGTAGTAGATCCGATACTCTAGAGTATCACCGGGGTCGGCACTGTTGATAGTGTCTGTTTCAGCGCTGCCTTTGGTGATATTACGCACGGTTTTACGTAGCTCCAATTGTGACGGGCCGACTTCCGGTACCACAGGTGTGGCTGCAACCGGTGCCTGTACTGGTGTTGAGTCCGTTTCTGGTGTGTAAGGCGTACTGGGCACTTCAGGTGTTGTGTCTGTTGCCGGCACATTAGGCGTTGCATTTTGTGCTGGTTGTGACGGTGTAGCAGGCGTAGCTACAACCTCTGGTGTTTGAGGCGTAGTGGGTGCCTGTACCTGTTTAGCCGTCGTGACATCCTGAACCTTAAGTGCCTGAGTACCGGCGATGGCATTACCATAGTCAAAGTTCGCTGTAATGCGCTGGGTGTAAGCATCATTGGCAGCTACATTAGCAGGCGCATAGACTTTATTAATCAAACATACTCGATTACCCGCCTTGACATTCACAGTATCACTCACCCAAGTGCTTGCACTGCTTTGTGTGCCTGACATGGCTGCATTGCCTTCGGCACCATCTAGTCGTCCGTTACAGTCACTATCCTGATAGATTAAACTGCTCCATCCTGCGCTGGTATTGCCACTGGAGACACTGCTAAAGCTCACACTGCCTTGCGTTGGTGTACTAAAGCGATGCGCATAGAACAGCACATTTCCTGGCAACACCTGATTGTGATGATCCGGCTCAAAGACTGGTGGTTTAACATCTCCAAAATCCTGATCCGTAATATCATTGGCAGCAACACTAAAGGCAAGCCGTACATTATCAGTGGTGGAACGATATCCACTAGGATCTTTAGCAAAGGCGGGGCCGCAATCAACAGGTACGGGGACTTTATGACGTGAGGCTTCATAGACCTGATAATTGCCAGGAGCCACACCTGTAAATTGATAATCACCTTCACCATTGGTGCGCGTACTGACACAGCTCAACGTGGCCGTGTTGTACAACACTACTGGCAACTGAGTGATACCCACTTCACCGGCATCATTGACCCCATTGACATTGGTATCACGGAATACTCGGCCACTGACGCTGACTCCAGCAGTGGTAATACTGATGGGGTAATCCTCAATCTCACCTTCACCTTTGACGCCCATGGGCTCCCGGTTGGTTAAGGTATCCGTGGTCAAGCGAAGACGCAAATAAGTATCACCGACCTGACTATCCACTGGGATATCGGACCACTGTAGCGTGATACTGGAGGTATTGGTGCCCGCAGGAATGGTGCGAATCGCCGCTTCATCTGCATCAAAGCGATCATTACCATCAAAGTCGATCCAAGCCACTAAGGTTGCTACATCTGTTGTAGTATTAGTCACTGTCACAGTAGCAGCATAGGTACGATCAGCGGTGCTCAGGGCAGCGAAGGTACTAATACCGTCTTCATCCGCACCATCATTATTGGCCGCTACACTAGGTTGTCCATCTGTATCAGCATCCGGCTTAATATTACCCAGATACACCTGATCGCTCACCACATGGGCAGCACCATTATTGGCCTGTGTGGTGTGATAACGCTCTGGGGCATCACCATAGTCCATGGCCTTTGCACATACTACAAACTCAATGCCATCAGCGGCAGCCCCTTCAACGCCCACACCGATTAAATCCAGACTCACCTGACTGTATTCACCATTAATCTGCACCGAACCCATGGCTGTATACAAGCTGCTGTCCGTACCCGAAGAC
>Ga0193958_1000602_pt1 | contig 12841 bp, 9 predicted proteins | sample FB_1_MG_FD_140320 | JGI IMG/M metagenome (GOLD analysis project Ga0193958, IMG submission 140320) | Microbial mat bacterial communities from the Broadkill River, Lewes, Delaware, United States - FB_1_MG | ecosystem: Environmental > Aquatic > Freshwater > River > Microbial mats | place: USA...
ATTTAAAAATAAAGACAAACTATTAGGATGCAAAACCGCAGGATGGGTTTTTGGATAATGAAAGAATTTCTTAGTAGTTCTAGATAAATAATCAATAACCATTTTACCAGCTAAAGTTCCAGAAGAAGTTGTGAGGCTGTCTTCACTTCCTAAGAAATTGGAGAAGTAATTTTCTGCTTCTTCATAAATGGCTAATTTTATATTGGCGTTTCTTGAGCTTCCGTAAAATGTTCCCCATTTTTTTAAACCTTCAAAAATATTTTTTTGAAATTCTGTATTAGAGGCCATTCCTAAATATGAAGTTCCTCCAAAATATAAATAAGGTTCGTTGTTTACAGAAATTTTTCTGTTTGGAAATTCATTAACAATCATTGTTGTTTAGTTAAAGTAATTCCAGTTCCATTTAAAGCACTGTATTTAATAATTCCATCTTTAATAGTAACTCCTGTAGCAATGTCTTCAGCTAATAACATTGCGCCATCCATATCTACATAATCTAATAATGGCAATAAATGAGCTATTGCAGAAATTCCTACAGATGATTCTGTCATACAGCCAACCATAGTTTTCATGTTTAATTCTTTAGCTTGAATAAGCATTCTTTTTGCTGAAGTTAAACCGCCACATTTTACCAATTTAACATTTACACCATGAAAATGATTGTGGCATTTTAAAACATCTTCTTCAATTTGACAGCTTTCATCTGCAATTATGGGTAATACAGATTTTGAGAAGACCTCTTTATGATCGTCCCATTCATCAGCTTTTAATGGTTGCTCAAGAAATTCAACTCCTAGTTTTTGGAGCTTAACAGAATTTTTTATGGTTTCTTCAACAGTCCAGCCACAGTTAGCATCAACTCTAAAAACTGCATTGGTATGTTTTCGTAACTCTTCAATTATTTTTATATCTTCTTTTGTGCCAAGTTTTATTTTATAAATTGGCCAAGGAACTTCTTTCATTTTAGCTACCATTTTCTCTATAGAATCAATTCCAATGGTATAATCAGTTAACGGGTTTTTGCTGATGTCATAGTTCCATAACTCATATAGCTTTTTTCCTTGTTTTTTAGCAAACAGATCATTAAAAGCTAAATCTAAACCACATAAAGCGAACATATCGTGTTTTAAGTGTGGATACATTTTGTTCCAAAAAGCTTCTGGAGTTAAATGAGAATTCTCCTTAATTAAAGATTTTAATGACGTTAAATCATCTATCATTTTTGGAATGGTAATGTTGTAATAAGGATTAGAAGTTGCTTCTCCATACCCAGAATAATCACCGTCTTTTAATTCAATGATGAGTGTTGGTTGTATGTCATAAGATTCTCTTGAAATAGTGAACGTATGGCGTAGTTTTAAATTATACGGTTTTAAAATTAGTTGCATATTGTTGGTTTTTAATTGTTGGTTTTTTATTTTCTGAATAAAACAGTAGATTTATCTTTGTTAACTTTTAGGTCAATAGTTCTTCCTAAAATAAGTGCTAGATTTATGTCTTCATGACCCGCTGGAAAATTAAAAAGTACTGGAAAATTGTAGTCTTCAACAACATCTAAAATAAGTTGCTCTATAGATGTTCCCCAGTGTGTACTGTTTTTTTTAACATTGCTAATGTCTCCAACAATAATACCTTTACAATTTTCAAAATAGCCAGCGCGTTTTAGGCTTTGTAACATGCGGTCTATATGGTAAGCATACTCTCCAATTTCTTCAATAAATAAAATTTTACCATCGGTGTTAATAGTGGTTTTTGATCCGAGCATGGTATGTAAAAGTGTTAAATTTCCACCAACAATTTGTCCAGTGGTTTCACCTAATTTATTATAATCTGAACTTTTTATTGTATAAGCTAACTCATTGCCAAAAACAGCCTTTTTTAGTGATGAAGTATTTTCTTCTAAAAATTCACAATTTTCATTCAAACTAATTCCCATGATTGCATGAATTGATTCAAATCCTAAATTATGAATTTGATTATGAAAAGCTGTTATGTCAGAATACCCAATAATCCATTTAGGGTGTTTAATAAAAGTACTGTAATCTAGTTTGTCCAAAATTCTTACAGAACCATAGCCGCCTCGAGCACACCAAATTGCTTTTATGTTTGGGTTGTCTAAAGCTTTTTGAAAGTCTGAAGCGCGTTCATTATCTGTTCCAGCAAATTGATTGTTTTGTGTAAAAATATGTTCGCCTAAAACAGCATTTAAGCCCCAGCTGTTAAGTAATTTTTTTGCTTGTTGAATTTCAGCTTTTTTATTAAATAAATTACCTGCGGGAGAAACAATAACTACCGTATCTCCTTTTTTAAGATAAGGTGGTTTTTTTATTATTTGGGTTGTTTCATTTTTTGTAAAATTGGAATGTGTTTGTTGTTTAGATTTACAACTTACATTCATCATAAAAATTAATAGGATACAGTAAAAAAATAGTTTCATAAATTTTAGAATAGTGTTCATGTAAATATAGGATTTTTCTTGCTGAAAGTCTAATTGAAAAACACAAAATACTCTTATCAACAAAGGTTTTTTTAAGATTTAAATAATTTATTATTAGTTAAATTGTTGTACCGTAAAATTGTTTTAAATTTGATTATAAATTGAATTCTAATAAAGATTCAACGCATAAATAAATTCCAAATAAAATAACATGAAACAAGTTTTTACCAGTATAATGATGCTTATTTTTATAAGCATTTCAAGTCAAAATAATGACTTCACTTCAAATTTGTATGAAACTTATGATAATTACAAAGAATCGAGCTTAATAAATAGAAGGATAAAATATAAAAATATAAAGCCTTTAATTGATAAGTTGAAGGAAGATTCAAAATATACCATAAAAAAAGTGGGTGAATCTATAGAAGGTAGAGAGTTAAATTTAGTGAGTGTTGGTGAAGGAGACATAAATGTTTTTTTGTGGTCTCAAATGCATGGAGATGAACCAACAGCTACGCAAGCTATTTTTGATATTTTTAATTTTTTAAACAGCAATGACTTTTTAAAAGAAAAAGAAGCAATTTTAAGTAAGTTGACCCTCCATTTTTTACCAATGTTAAACCCAGATGGAGCAGAAAAATATACAAGGCGAAATGCATTGGGAATTGATATGAATAGAGATGCTTTAAGGTTGCAATCACCTGAAAGTAGAACGTTAAAAAATGTACGTGATAGTTTAAAAGCAAATTTCGGATTTAATTTACACGACCAAAGTATTTATTACAATGCTGAACGTACAGATAAAGTCGCAACAATTTCGTATTTAGCACCTGCCTATAATTATGAAAAAGAGATTAATGAAGTTAGAGCAAATGCTATGAAAGTTATTGTTTTTATGAATCAAATTATTCAAAAATATGCACCAGGACAAGTTGGAAGATATAATGATGATTTTGAGCCTCGTGCTTTTGGAGATAATATACAAAAATGGGGTACAAGTACTATTTTAATAGAGTCTGGAGGTTATAAAAATGATGTTGAAAAACAAGAAATTAGAAAGTTAAATTATGTTTCCATTTTAGCTGCAATCTATACCATTGCAAATGGTACTTACAAAGATATTTCGGTTAAAGATTATGAAAAAATTCCTAAAAATGATCGTAAATTATTTGATTTAAAAATTCAAGGGACAACCTATCAGTTTTTAGGTAAAGATTATGTTATTGATTTGGGAATCAATCGTTTTGAAGTTGATGATGAGAGTTACTCTAGCTTTTATAATGTAGGTAGGATAATAGATCAAGGTGACCTATCTACGTTTTTTGGGTATGAGACTTTAGCTGGAAAGGGTTATAGTATTGAGCAAGGAAAAGTGTATCCAGAAACTTTAAATTCTATAGAAAATCTGTCGGATTTAGATATTTATCAGCTTTTAAAAAATGGCTATACTTATTTAAGAGTTGAGAATTTACCAGTAAGTAAAGAGTATTTGAAGGCTCCAATTCATTTAATCGGAAGTGAATTTAAAATTCCAGAATTAAAAATTAACGTAGGAGCAAATCCTACTTTCTTATTAAGAAAAGATAAACAAATTAAATATGCAATTATTAATGGCTTTTTAATTGATTTAGATAGCAAAGAAAACAATTTTAATAATGCGTTAATTTTTAAAAATTAATAATAAAGTAACTTTAATAGTTGTCTCTAATAAATTCAAAAATAGTTTGCATTTGTTTTCTAACATTATTTGTTTTGGTGGTATAATGATTGTTCATAAAGCTAAAAATTAGAACTTTACCTGATTTTGTTATTAGGTATCCACTTAAAGAATAATTATTTCCAACGGTGCCAGATTTTGCATAAATGTAGGGGGTAGGATTGCCTGAGTACCAGTTTTTTAAGGTTCCGATTTTCCCTCCAATTGGAAAGAAATTGAACAGTCGATCTTTAGGGATTTCTGTATATAATTTTGATAAAACTTGTACAAATGAAGTTGGTGAAAATAAATTGTACCTGCTTAATCCTGAACCATCTACCCATCTTGGTTTTTGCTTTAAATCTTCTAGGTGCGTTTCAAGAATTTTTTGTCTTATCATGGCAGAATTTAAGGTGTCAGAAACGGTAGAAGATGCTAAAATAAGTATTTGTTCAGCTAAAAAATTATCGCTTTCAAGCATCATTCGTTTATATAATGAATCTGACGGAATACTATAAGCAGTATGCTCCATTTTTTTTACAGAGTTACTTTTAATAGAAACTTTGTTAGGTAAAAGATGGTTCCATAATTTGGTTATTAATATTGTGTCCATAACCATTGGAATTTCTTTTAGTTTCTTGTTGTTAGGTTGGTAGTAAAAGTGATTGGAATAATAGTCTCTATTATAGTTAGATTTTTTGAACTGCACATTATTTTTTAATGCTTCTGGGGTAATTGTCGAGTCTTTTTCAAAATCAATAGTAAGTACGTTACCATATATAGGGAAACTACTTTTTTCAGGACTAAAGTAGGTATCGTAATCTTCCCAAGCCCAACCAGGACCATATTTTTCATCTTTTATATTGTTAATTATTAAAGTTACATTTTTATAATTTTTAAACATTTTTAGAGCGGTACTATCTTTAAAATAAGAATGTAAAAAACTTGGATCTCCAGTACCTAAAACTGTTAAAGAGTCTTTTTTAATAGTGTATTTGAACGCAGGAATTTTTTCTGGTAAGTACTGTAATCCAGTATATAAGGTGAAAATTTTTGTATTACTAGCAGGTGTAAAATATTTATCAGCATTAAAACTAAATAAAGTATCATTAGATTTCGGATTGTAAATTAGTACTCCAGTAAATTGATTATTAAAGAGGCTACTATTGAGTTGTTTTGTTATTTTTTTTGAAACCTGTGCAGATTTACATCCGATTAATAGAAATGTTAATCCTAAAAAAAGATATTTTAATTTAAGCATGTTTAATTATTTTAATACTTTTTGGATTAATTTAAAGGATAAAACCCATTATTATATACATTACAACGGTAATTCCTCCTCCAATTAGAGCGTAAGGTAATTGTGTTTTAACGTGGTCTATATGATCTGTTGCAGAAGCCATAGATGAAATAATTGTAGTGTCTGAAATAGGAGAACAATGATCTCCAAAAACACCTCCTCCTAAAGTTGCAGCAATAACAAGCCCAAAATTAGCTTCGTGAATATTTGCCATTGGAACTGCAATAGCAATCATAATTGCAAAAGTTCCCCAAGATGTTCCAGTTGAGAATGCAATAAAAGCACTAATAATAAAAATAATTGCAGGTAAAAATTCTGGAGATAACCATTCTTTAGACCAATTTGCTATAAATTGCCCTGTTCCTAGTTGATTACAAGCATCACTTATAGCAAATGCAAAAAGCATTAATAAGGCAAGAGGCATTAATTCACTAATTCCTTTTAAAATTAGATCTACCATTTCTTCTATTTTTAAAATACCTTGTGATTTATATAAAATCATAGCGACAAGAATTGCTGTAATAACAGCGTATAAAACAGAAGAAGATCCTGAGCCTTCTCCAATAGCTAGAGAAAAATGATTTGAAAACGAAGTGTATTTCTCAACTTTGTCCCAACCGGTATAAGCTAGGTTTATCGGCATCATTATAACCATAGTAAAAAGCGGAATAACCATATTGTATGCCTTCGCTTTAATCCCTTCTTTTGGTTTGTATGAAGTTATGGTTTCAGAAATCATAGGTTTGGCGTTGTCATTTAAAAATTTTCCAGTCTCTCGTATTCTTTTTTCTGCTTTTGCCATTGGACCAAAATCTTTTTTAGAAACGATTATAATAAATACAATTGCAATAGCAATAAAAGGATAAAAATTGTATTTAATTGAAGAGAAAAGAACAGAAAAAGGATCATCTATACCTTGGGTAATTAACAAGCCCATAATAAAAGCTCCCCAGGCATTAAAAGGTATTATAATTGAAGATGGAGCAGAGCTTGAATCTGCGATATATGCTAACTTTTCTCTAGAGATTTTTAATTTATCAAAAATAGGTCTGTAGAGTGTTCCAACTGTTAGTGAGCTTATGCTAGTTTCTACAAAGAGAATAATTCCAGTTAGTAATGCTAAAATTTGAACAATTATTTTACTATAACCACTTTGTTTTTTTTCAAAATAGTCGATTAGAACATTAATTTTATTTACAAAGCCTTCAACTCCTCTAGAATATTGAATAAATAATAAAAGAGCGCCAACAAGAGCGCTAAACATGATGGTTCGGGTATTTCCTTCGGATTTAAACACATTTACCATTCCTTCAATTGATGCAATAGTTCCTTTAATAATATCCCAATCGCTCATAATTAACCAAGAAAACCATATTCCAAAAAGTAATGATACGTAAACTTGTTTAGTTCTTAGTGCAAATACAATTGCAATTAGTGGAGGTAAAATTGATAGAAATCCGTAGTTGTCCATTGGCATCATAATTATAAATAATTTTTTCCTAAAAGAATATATGAGAATGTGAATATAATCAAACTAAATAATTTGATTACATTTTTTAGACGAATCTGTATTTTTTTGCTGTTTTATTGAAATTTATGATATTATAATTAGTATAATGAGAACTAATAACATTTCTTATATGGTATTACCGTAAAATTTCGTGTCTTTAAATATGCTAAAGAAAAGCAAAGTTACAGATTAGAGAGTGAAAAGAAACTTCGCTTACTGCAAACAGAAAAGATTGCAGACCGTGGTCTTAGTCGTTTAAAAGCCTTGTTCTTTCTCAAACAAGGTAAGCAACATCAAAATCAGTTAGCCGTTAATCTTGGTTTTCTGGAACTTGCAAGAAAAAAAATATTTCCACTCTTATTATCGTGAACATGTGCGGCATAGTATTTCAAATATTTCCTTTTTTTAATGCAATCATTCCCATTTGTTACTGGCAAGTTTCTTCTCTTTCCTAACAGGTAAAGTTTCTTTATATTATAATTCAAAAGATTCACCATTAACAATTACACTTCGCTTTTCATCAAGATTAATAATTCTTAATTCTCTTCTTTCAAGAATATGTTCACGATATAAGAGGAGTATTACTTTTTAGCTGAATATTTCCAGCAACTGGGACAACCCCTTCAGTAATGTGCCTATCATAATGTGAATAAAATAAATTTACCTTATCTGACTCCATTAAGTTTTGTATTAAAAACTCATTTCGTAACCTATCTGTATTGTAACTTTTCACATCTTTTGGAGAAGATGCATATCTTACTTGGTATGTGTTATTCATTGTTTTGTACTAATTTTTTAGAAAATTAACAAATATTTTCGAAAATACAATCGATTGTATTCTAATTTTATATATATTTGTGTCGAACTAATAAAATAATATATCAAACCAAAATTATAAATTACAAGTTTTAAAATCATGAGAAATCTTTACCTATTTTCTATCATTTCAATTTTAATGTTTTTCTGCAAGAGCTGTAATACTGTTGATGTAAAATTCTCAGATTCGAGAGATACAGTTATTGTTAAAGCAAAAGATCAATATGATGAATTATATAATGCTGTTCAATCAAAAATAAATGAGCCCAAATTTATGCCTCGAACTATTAATAAAGATGGTAGTCGTAAATTGGTTTCGAGATATGATTGGACTAGTGGCTTTTATCCTGGTTCATTATGGTATTTACATGCTTTAACGGGTGAATCAAAATGGGAAACTAGGGCTTTAGAATATACTAAAAAGTTAGATACTATTCAGTATTGGGAAGACAATCATGATATAGGGTTTATTATTGAATGTAGTTACGGAAATGCTTTAAAAGATACCCCTTCAAAAGAATTTGAAAAAGTTGTAGTACAAGCAGCTAAGTCACTTTCAACGCGATTTCATCCTAATGCAGGAATTCTTCAATCTTGGGAGAAAAATAAAAAATGGGATTGCCCTGTAATTATTGACAATATGATGAATTTGGAATTACTATTCCATGCTTCAAGAATTACTGGCGACTCTACCTATTATAACATTGCTGTATCGCATGCAAATAAAACAATTGAAAATCATTATAGAAGTGACTATAGCTCGTATCATGTATTAAATTACGATACAGAAACAGGAGAAATTTTAGATAGAAATACCCATCAAGGTTATTCAGATAGTTCTTCTTGGTCTAGAGGACAAGCTTGGGGATTGTATGGTTTTGTTGTTTGTTATAGAGAAACAAAAGATCCAAAATATTTAAATCAAGCTGTAAAAATTGCAGAATTTATTGAAAATCATCCTCAATTACCTAAAGATAAAGTTCCGTATTGGGATTATGATGCTCCTAAATCAGAAAACACATTAAGAGATGCATCTGCAGCTGCTATTACAGCTTCAGCACTATATGAGTTAAGTACTTTAGTAAAAGATCAAAAAGAAAATTACTTAAGCTTTGCAGATTCAATTATGCTTAGTTTAACATCTCCAAGTTATTTTGCAGAAAAAGATAGTAATAGTAACTTTATAATAAAACAATGTGTAGGAAGTTTACCTCATAATGTTGAGTTGAATGTTCCTTTAAATTATGCTGATTATTATTTTTTAGAAGCGTTATATAGAAGTAAAAATTTGAATTAATTTTAATGAAAAAAATATTTGTAATATTTGTATTATTATCCATTCCTTTAATTTGTAAGGCTCAAAATAATAGAGATCTTTGGGTTAATGAATTAATAAAAATGACTGACCCTATACTTAAATCTTTAAGTAAAGATCAATTAAAAGCTACAATGCCAGTTGAGCAATCTAGTTTTGAATATGGAGATAGAAAACCTTTTGCACATTTAGAAGCATTTGGAAGGCTAATGGCAGGTATAGCCCCGTGGCTTGAACTAGGAACTGATACAACTTTAGAAGGAAAACTGAGAGCAAAATATATTCAACTTTCTCATAAAGCAATTCAGAATGCTGTGAACCCTAAAGCAAATGATTACATGAATTTTTCTAAAGGAAATCAACCGCTAGTCGATGCTTCCTTTTTAGCTCAAGCATTTTTAAGAGCTCCTACTCAATTGTGGGAGCCTCTTTCAAATGAAACCAAACAAATGGTGATTGAAGCATTCAAACAATCTAGAACAATTTCTAATATTCCATACAATAATTGGCTTCTATTTACCGGAACAGTTGAAGCTTTTATGTATAAATTCACAAATGAAGCAGATTTTATGCGAATAGAATATGCAATTAATAAACACATGGAATGGTATGTTGGAGATGGACTTTATGCCGATGGAGAATATTATCACTGGGACTACTATAATTCGTTTGTAATTCATCCAATGCTAATTGATATTCTCACCACATTACAACAAACAAAAAGCCCATTGAAAGGAAAATATGATACTGTACTAAAAAGAGCTCAACGTTATAGCATTATTCTTGAAAGACAAATTTCTCCCGAAGGTACATTTCCAGTAGTTGGAAGATCAGCGATATATAGGTTTGGAACATTCCAAGCATTAGCACAATTGGCTCTTCTAGAAAAATTACCGAAAGAACTTTCTAATGGTCAAGTCCGGTCAGCTTTAACAATTGTTTTGAAGAGATTACATCAGGCAAAAGGTACCTATGATAAAAATGGTTGGCTTCAAATTGGTGTTGTAGGGCATCAGCCAATGATGGCTGAACCTTACATTTGCACTGGAAGTCTGTACCTAACTTCATTAAGTTTCTTACCTTTGGGGTTGCCTGCTGATCATCCATTCTGGACATCGAAAGCTGAAGAATGGACAATGCAAAAAATATGGAAAGGAAACCCTTCTGTAAAAAGAGATCATTTTTCAAATTAAATAAATCTATAATAATGTTTTAAACCATTAAAAATGAGCAATAATAAAGTAACCATACACGATATCGCTAGAGAGATGAATATCAATAGTTCTACTGTTTCTAGAGCGTTGAATGATAGTGATAGGGTTACTCAAAAAACAAAAGATAAAATTATTGCAAAGGCAAATGAGCTTGGTTATAAAAGAAATTTACTAGCTTCTAATTTACGTAAAAATAAAACAAATACTATAGGAGTAATTGTCCCTAGAATTTCTCGTCATTTCTTTTCTTCAGCTATTGCAGGTATTGAAGAAACTGCTTATGAAGAAGGGTATAATGTTATGATTTGTCAATCTTTGGAAGAACTTGAAAGAGAACAAAAATTAGTAAAATCATTAATCGCAAATAGGGTTGATGGAGTATTAATCTCTATTTCAATGGAAACAATGAATAGTACTTACTTGCAAGAGCTAAATAAAGAAGGAACTCCCCTTGTTTTTTTTGATAGACATTTTGATTTAGAAGATAATAGCAAAGTTCTTATTGATGATTTTCAAGCTGGTTTTGACGCTACGGAACACTTAATTTTACAAGGTTGTAAAAATATTGCTCATTTATCAGGACCTCAAAAATTAGAGATTTATAAAAATCGTTACAAAGGTTATAAAGCTGCTCTAAAAAAATACCATATTTCTTTAAATGAGAAATTGATTATTAGTTCTAAATTAATGGAAAAAGACGGAATTGAGTCTGCTAAAAAATTACTTTCATTACCAATAAACATAGATGGAATTTTCTCTGCAAACGATACCTCAGCTATAGGAGCAATAAAACACTTGAAAAAAGTAGGAGTTAAAATTCCAGAAGATATTGCAATTGTTGGATTTAGTAATGAACCTATTTCATCTGTAATTGAGCCTTCGTTAACTACAATAGATCAATCAGGTTTTGAAATTGGAAAAATAGCAGCCGATTTAATATTGTCGCAAATTAATAATAAGTCTAGAAAGCCTATACCGAAAACCATTATACTAAAACCAACCCTAATAAAACGTAATTCTTCAAAAAAAATAAGCAATTAGTCTAACTAAAATAATTAAAAATGTTTTTTGAATTAAATATAATTATAAAGAAAAGTATTTTAAGTCTCTTGGTTATTCTTTTAATAGGGTGTCAACCTCAAAAAAATACAGAGAATAATTTATCCACTAAAAAACCCAACGTACTTATTATTTACCCAGACCAATTAAGACGTTATAGTGCCGGATTTTGGTCTGAAGATCCCTATAAAAATCACGTAATAGGAAAGCCTGACCCAATTGTAACTCCAAACATTGATAAATTAGCAAAAAACGGTGTTGTATTCACTCAAGCCATTAGCAATTATCCTTTATGTAGTCCTAACCGTGGAATGCTACTATCTGGTATGTACCCTGAACAAAATGGTATTTGGAATAATTGTAGAAAAGATAGAGATGATAGTTTGAAAGATGAAATTTCTACAATTACAGATTTGTTTTATAACGCAGGATATAATACATCATATTTTGGAAAATGTCATTGGTTGAAAACAGAACCTCTATTTGATGGAAAAGGAAATTATGTAGGTACTAATAAGGCTCCAGGAGGAAATTATGTGAATTCATACGATACTTACGTCCCAGCTGGTGCCGCAAGACATAATATTGAATATTTTTTTCAATCTCTTAAAGATGAACACTATAATCCACATGTTTATTCGAATGATCCAAATACAATAGAAGGAAAAAAAGATGGTGAACTTTTTTTGCCTAAAGTTTATTCTCCCAAAATTGAAGCTGAAAAAATTGTAGATTATCTTCAGAATAATAATACTCAAAGAGATTCAACTAAACCTTTTTGTATGATTTGGGCATTAAATCCTCCACACAATCCTTGGGACGATAAAAATACAGAGATGGAGGTTTTAAGAAAGTATTATGATTCTGATAAGTATCCTAAAATTGATACTTCATTAGTAGTTCGTAAAAATGCTGATTTAAAGGCTGCTCAATATGCGCGTAACTATTTTGCGGCTGTTTCAAGTGCGGATACCTATATTGGAATTGTATTGAATGAACTAAAAACAATGGGTGCTCTAGACAATACTATAGTTATCTTAACTTCTGACCATGGAGAGATGCTGGGTAGTCATGGGTTGCAGGGTAAAAACGTGCTTGAAATGGAAGCAATTGCAGTACCTTTTATTGTTCACTGGCCAAATAGAGTTAAAGCTAACATAAACGATATACTTTTAAGTGCTACTGATATTTTACCAACAACAATGGGTTTAGCAGGATTAGATGACAAGATACCTTCTGAAGTGCAAGGAACCAATTTTGCAAATTCAATTCTAAATCCTTCCTTTAATGATGACAACAGAAGTGATGCTGTACTTTTAATGCTTAACAACTCGAGAGGTGTTTTAACAAAAAGATATACCTTATGCGTTCAAGAAGAAATGAATAAAGGAGCAAAAGAAGAATTATATTTAATTAATTCTTTTGTATATGATAACCTTAAAGATCCATATCAGCTAAATAAAATTAGTTTAAATGAAAAACCAAAGGTGGCTA
>Ga0193958_1000604_pt1 | contig 12801 bp, 10 predicted proteins | sample FB_1_MG_FD_140320 | JGI IMG/M metagenome (GOLD analysis project Ga0193958, IMG submission 140320) | Microbial mat bacterial communities from the Broadkill River, Lewes, Delaware, United States - FB_1_MG | ecosystem: Environmental > Aquatic > Freshwater > River > Microbial mats | place: USA...
CCTGCGGCCTGACGGCCTTGGTCTGCGGCTTCGCCGCCCCCCTGCACATCGCTAGGCCATTTGGCCTTCGGCCACTTGATGGCTGGCTATTCCTTTCCCTTCACCAAAAGAAGTTGATTATGTCTATTCTCGATCCCGTTCAATTGGGGCCATTAACGTTGAAAAATGCGGTATTTATGGCACCACTTACCCGCAGCCGAGCCGATAATCCAGAAAGAGTGCCTACGGCCTTACATCAGGAATATTATGCGCAGCGAGCTTCTGCTGGCCTCCTTATTTCAGAGGGCTTGCCCATTTCTGATCGAGCTGGGGGCTACTTATTTGTACCTGGAATTTATACGCCCATTCAAGTAGAAGCCTGGAAAGCGGTAACAGCAGCCGTAAAAGCTAAAGGCGGGCACTTTTTTGCCCAAATCTGGCATGTGGGCCGAGTTTCTCATCCCGATTTGATTAATGGACATGCTCTTTTGGCGCCTTCTGCTATCGCTACAGGCAGTAAGAGCCGTACCTATGAAGGCCTTAAGTTTTCTCCTGTTCCTAAGGCAATGGACCAGGAAGATATTCAAACCGTAATTGCTCAGTTTAAGCAGGCCGCCGCCAATGCCTTGGCCGCTGGCTTTGATGGGGTAGAGCTGCATACGAGCAATGGCTATCTCTTTCATCAGTTTTTTGCTAATTCGGCTAACCAACGCCAAGATAAATATGGTGGTAGTATTGCCAATAGAGCGCGTTTCCTTTTTGAGGTCCTCGAGGCGATCCAAGAAGTTTGTCCCCTAGAAAGAGTGGGGCTGCGTTTCAATCCTATGTTAGATGGCCATCTTGGTATTGATGTGGATGAAGAAACCATCCCCTTTTTTGATTACCTTTTAGAAAAACTCAATGATTATCCCTTGGCGTATGTGCATTTGACTCGGCCGGGTCAAGCTTTTGCCCACCGCCAATTGGCCGAAAAAGAGAAGGATCCCAATTTGTTCATTCAAGATGTTATTGGCCATTATCGCCAAATCTACAAGGGCTTTTTAGTGGCCAATGGGGGCTATACTGCCCAAACCGCCCAAGAGGAACTGGTCCAAAATCGAGCAGACGCCATTGCTTTTGGCAAAGCCTTTATCTCTAATCCCGATTTGGTCCAAAGAATTGCCCAAGATGTTACCTGGGCAGCTTGGCATCCAGATACTTTTTATACCCAAGGCCCAGCAGGCTATATCGATTACCCTTTTTTAGAGGAGGGCTAACATAAAAAAAGGACCAAGCATAATTTACGCTTGGTCCTTGCTTTTAGGGCCTTGCTCTATTCATAATTAGAGCCTTCTTCTAAGTATTGTAGCATCTCTTTGCGATAGAGGTCAGGCAGGCAGCCTTCTTGGCCTTGCAGTAGGCAACCCACTGGAATTTCTGGATAGAGCTGGTCATATCTGCGGACCTCACTCATAGAAATCCGTCGAAGAATATGTTTTCTAGATAATTCTGAGGGGGCTTCCATGCCTGCGGCAGCAAGCAACTCGACCAAAGCATGGACCGTTTTTTTATGAAACGAATAAATTCGATCGGCCTTATCGGGAATATGTAAGCCTTTCATGAGTTGTTTCTCTTGAGTGGCAACCCCTGTAGGGCATTTATTGGTATGGCATTCTAGGGCTTGAATACACCCCACGGCCATCATCATGGCTCGAGCGCTATAACAAGCATCAGCTCCTAGGGCCAAGGTTTTGGCCAAATCAAAGCCACAACTAATTTTGCCTGCAGCTAGTACTTTAATATCCTTTTTAAGATCAAATCCACGAAGCGTATCTACGGCAAAGCTAAGTCCATCGCGCAGAGGCATTCCTAGAGAATCTGAAAACTCTACGGGAGCTGCTCCGGTACCGCCTTCTCCGCCATCAATGGTAATAAAATCGGGTTTGATGCCTGTTTTGACCATAGCTTTACAAAGGTCGTAAAATTCAATTTCGGAGCCAATACAAAGCTTAAATCCAATAGGGCGACCATTAGAAAGTTGTCGAAGTTGGGCTACAAAACGGAGTAAGCCTTCTGGGCCTTGAAATGCTTTGTGATAGGGGGGCGAGAGCACATCTGTGCCAGCTTGAACACCACGGATTTTCGCAATTTCGGCAGTATTTTTTTTAGCGGGAAGAATACCGCCATGTCCGGGCTTTGCACCTTGAGAGAGTTTAATCTCCACCATTTTAATATCGGGGTGGTCTACTGTTTGGGCAAACTTATTGGGATCGAAATTGCTATCATCGGCTCTGCAGCCAAAGTAGCCTGTTCCAATTTGCCAGATAAGGTGTCCGCCTTGAGAGAGGTGATAGGGGCTTACTCCACCTTCGCCAGTATTTTGGGCAAAGCCGCCTTTAGCGGCTCCTTTATTCATGGCCATAACGGCATTGGCGGAGAGTGAGCCAAAGCTCATGGCTGAGATATTAAAAATACTGAGTTCATAGGGTTGTTTACAATATGGTCCACCAACACGGATCTTTGGGTTTTGCTCGATGCTATCAAAGTCTAGGGGATAGGTAGAGTGGGTCATCCACTCGTAGCCTTCATCATAGATATTGAGTTGAGTACCAAAGGGGACTGTTTCTTTAGCTTTTTTGGCTCTTTGATAAATAAGAGAGCGTTTGCGTCGATTAAAGGGGGTGTTATCTAGGTCCGATTCAATAAAGTATTGGCGGATAGCAGGGCGCAGGCCCTCTAGGAAATAGCGTAAACGGCCAAGTAGAGGGTGCGTTCTGCGAATGGCATGATCAGTTTGGACCATATCATAAAGTCCCATAACAAAGAGTGGGATCAGAATGAGCAGTGCCCAAAGAAAGTGAGCAGAGATAAAATAGGCCGTAATCGCAGTGGTGGCAAAAAGCAGCAGCGATACGGCCAAGAATTTTTGTGGTAAGTTGTTAATTGTCATAATTAAGTCAGTGAATACCTGACTATTTAGCCTTTTTAGCCCACTTTCGGAGTTTTTTGGCTGCTTTAGGATCTGAAGGACGAAGGGCATCTCTATCAACGAATTGGCCTTCGGCATCAACAATCAGGTAATGAGGAATACTATAAATATAAAAAAAGCGCAGTAATTCTTTACTATCTCGGCCTCCTCTTCTCCAGTGCTCACCAGTTTTGCGGATATCTAATTTATCGAGGGCTTTTTGCCAAGCTTGGGCTTTATCATCTACAGAGAGGTAGAGGAAAACGACTTCATTGCCTAGTTCTTCATGTAATTTCTTAGAGTGGGGCATTTCTTTTTTGCAGGGACCGCACCAGCTGGCCCAAAAATCAATGTAAATGACTTTTCCTTTATGTTGGGCGATAATATCGGCTAGGCTTTTTTCGTCTTGGCCATCTGCGGAGGTGAAAGCATGGCTATTTAACAGCTCGGGCAATGTTTTGTTGGATTGGGCCAAGAGGGATCCACTTAGGAGGAAGAGAAAACTGAGTGAGAAGAGTAGCTTATTCATATGTATAATTTTGAAATGAAGTAGAAGTAAGGAGAGCCATTTTGGCCGACAATATTAAGGCCAGTTTTTATTTTGTTTTGTAGCCTTGGATACAAAAAACGAATTTGGTCTAAAGAGGCGGCGCAGCCGCCGAAAAGGCGCTTAGCGCCTTGGCTGAGGGATGGACAGCAGGGCCGCCGTAGGCGGCAGACCAAGGCGCTTTGGCGCCGTAGGGCCGAGCGAATAGCGAGCTGCGAAACAGCCCGACCCGAGCAAAGCGAGGGGCAGCCCCAAATCCTTATAAAACTGATCTTTATTCTTGAAAAAATAGGCAATGCTAGGTGAATATTTAGCATGCTTCTAAAAAAGATTTAGTGAAATCTAAGATTTTTAAGAAGTTGTTTATCTTTGCAAGCAAAATTTTTTTTATAAGATCAAATCAGCTGGCTGAAAAAGAAAGAGATAGAATGGCAGATCAACCCATAAAAACAGAGCTTCAAGATTTTGACGTAGATCAGTTTCGCGATCAAACTACAGAAACTTTTGAGAAGTATAAGAATGTGATTTTTGGCGCTTTGCTCGCCATTGTTTTGATTGGTGGAGGGTACTATGCATATAGTAACCTTTACATGAAGCCTAAGAATGAGAATGCCAATAAGGCGATATTTAAGGCGGAGGCAATGTTTGAGAAAGATTCTTTTCTTTTGGCTCTAAATGGTTCTGGTGCGGCTTTGGCTGGTCAGATGGGGGGCAGTTATGAAGGATTTCTAGATATTATTGCTAATTATAGTGGTACAGAGGCGGCAAATCGTGCGCATTATGGTGCTGGAGTTTCTTTACTTCGTTTGGGCAAGGCTGATGAGGCGATTAAGTATTTGGAATCCTATGATGGAAAGGATGGGCCGACCCAGGCGACTGCTTATGGGCTTTTGGGGGATGCTTATTCTGAGTTGAATGATAATGAGCAGGCTTTGAGTTATTATCAAAAGGCAATTAAAGAGAGTCCAAATGAGATGATTACGCCTATTTTTATGCGTAAGGCTGCATTTTTGCAAGAGACAAGCATGAATAATGCAAGCAGTGCATTGGCGTTATACAAAGAGATTGAGCAAAAGTATCCTGAGGCTGCAGAGCGTTTGAACATCGCGAAAGATGTTGTTCGCTTGGAGCAAGGGAAATAAGATAAGTGTATAAAGTAGAAAGGGCGCTGACCAGGAGGTCAGCGCCCTTTTTTTTGGTCTATTAAATGGCAATGATTTCGAAGCCATTAGCTGTTGGTCGAAGGATAAACATGGCCATATCAGAAGCAGAGAATAGTTCTTGCTTTTTGGGGAGTAGATTGGCTCCATTGAAAAAGATATCGTCAGCTTGGAGCATATACATTTGTTGTCGTTGTGGGTATTTACTGGCAAATTCTTCTTTGTCCATAACGATAGGCTTGTAGTTATCTAAATACATTTGGTAATTCACTTGGATATCGTTGCGGATAGGGCTTTCATTGCAAAAGTCGGCTTTTAGTTGTGGGGTAATGCTAAAGCGTTGGCCTGACTCCATGGCAATAACTTGAGTGGCTAGGCTATTGGCTATAATTTGGCAATTGCCATTAAAATAAGCCTTGACAAGGTTTTGCCCAAAGGCAAGGGCTTTTGCTTTTTGTTTTGTTATAGGGGTAGAGATGGTACTGCTACTAATCGTAGGAGCTTTTTTTTGGGCCAAAAGATTGGGGGCAGTCAAAAGGAAGCAAGTGGCAAAGAAAAGGCTAAATACTGTTTTCATCATAATTTTTATTCTTTTGAAAGACGATCAATCAATCGTCGTGACATATCTACAAAGTTTTCTTCAGAGATTAGGCCAATTAACTCCTTATTTTTTAATACGGGCAATATTTTCACGCCTTCTTTTCGCATCATTTTCATGACTTCTGTAATCGTATTTTGAGGAGCTACTGTTCTGGGGTTGCGGCGCATAATATCGCCTACAGTCTTACTTTTGTCTTTGTTGGGGCCAGACAAATAGCGCATAATTGCTTTGGCTGTTACTACGCCCTTCAAATGGCCTTCTTCATCTTCTACAGGGAGATAGTTGAGGTCGTTCCAGTCCATAAGACTATAAGCGTACTCTACAATATCATCTTGATGAACAGTGACCAAATCAGTGCTCATAAACTCTTCTACCAGCAACTTAGAGGGGTCGTATTGGTGGAATTGGCCAAGCTCTGGAATTTCCCATTCATGTACGGGTCTACTCTGTGTCTGATGTTCATAAATAGCCGCTGTGATAGTAGTTAAGCTTTCATCTACACTAGTTTCTTTCTTAAATTTGGAAAAGGTGCGCAGAATCCAACGGGCACCATTGCTATGTCGGCGAACCCTTTCTTCCATGGTGCCTAAATAGCGATCAATATGTAGTGGATGAATATTGCGATGCTCTAAACCCGCTCTGGCCATGGGCAAAAGTTCTTCTAGCACCAAGGTACGAGCATTGACTTTTTTGTCACCAGTCCAAGTGAATTCAGAATCAATTCCCATTTTAGCGGCTTTGATAAAGTTGTCTCGAGCATCATCAAAGCTCATAAGTTTGGTGATGTCATCATGAGCTAAAGCCATACCTTCCATTAAACCCAACCAAAAGGCCGAGTTAGCCATTTCATCAATAACTGTGGGGCCTGCGCCAAAGACACGGTTCTCAATTCGAAGATGAGGTTTGCCATTGCCCGAAATTCCATAGCAGGGCCGATTCCAGCGATAAACTGTGCCATTGTGTACTTGCAAGGCCTTTAGCTTAGGGGCTACTTTCTGGGTCAAGCGTTCTAGTGAATCTTCCTCAATATCTGTCCCTAAAATAATGCGGAAACGGGTAATATCTTCTTTATAAATCTCAAGAGCCGACTTATGCAGCCAATCATGTCCAAAGGTTACCCGCGGACTTTGATCGCGCAGGTGATCTCGACTCTTTCTATTGTCAATAGATTGCTGAAAAAGTGCAATTCTTGACTCATGCCAGAGCCGTTTGCCAAAGAGTAAGGGGGAGTTGGCGGCCATTGCTAAAACAGGGCCTGTGATCGCTTGAGAAATGTTATACATTTTGACAAAATCCTGCGGACGAACCTGCAAATGTACCTGAAAACTGGTGTTACTCGCTTCTAATAAGGGCGAGTCATGTCGCACAATCAATTCATCAATCCCCACAATGTGCAACTCATAATCACTGCCTCGCATTTTTCGCAAAGCATGCATTAAAGCAGCATAACGCTCCTTGGGCGTGAGCTTGTCCATGTGCAAGTCAAATTTGCGCAAAGAGGGCAAAATTCCCGTAAGCAACAAACGACTATCGTGCCTTGCGGCTACCTTGGCCAATTCGCCTAGACGCTGCCGAAGCTCGGTTTCCATATTAAATAGGGCCTCCCCCTCAAAACGCTGAGGCGAAAGATTGATCTCCAAATTGAATTGCGCCAACTCAGTGGTCAACCAATCTGGATGAAATTCTTCTAAAATTTGCATAGCAGTGGAAGCTGGCTTATAATGCTTGTCAATTAAACACATTTCTTGCTCGGCCCCAATGCGAATAACATCATCCTCAAACCAATTGCTCCCCAACATCGTTTCAAATGCTTGAACGTCTTGTAGTAACTGCCGCACAAAATGCTGCATATCGCTCTTACTACTAGAGCTGGCTAATCGTACACGTTCTTCTCCCATATCGTATCGTAGTTAAATAAAATGTTAAGAACCTTACGAACATAAAAAGAACTCGATTAAAAAAGAGAATTTTGCCCAATTTTATTAAACTGGTTTTCTTTGTTTGCAAAATTTATAGAAGCTTTTTGGTTTGGGGCTGCCCCTCGCTTCGCTCGGGTCGGGCTGTGTCGCAGCTCGCAGGTCTGCTCGGCCCTGCGCAAAAAAAGCTGCGCTTTTTTGCTGGGTCTGCGGCTGCGCCGCCCTGCTTTCCATCCCTCAGCCGCCGCTAAACGCTTGCTGCCTGGCTTTCGTTTAAAGGAATATCGCCCTTCACTCTAAATTTTAATCTTATGCGTTTTCTCTTTGCTCTTTTTCTGCTCAGCTCTAGCTTGTTGTTGTCTTGCGATAAAAACGGAGACCGCCTCGAATTGCCCTTTACTACTTGGGTCGAAGTTCCTGCAGGACTTAATGGCGTACTGACTTATCATTTCCCTGCCGATATTTATACTAATGGAACAGTACCCGAAAACCTTAAGCAAGCACAACCCGCTCGCATCCGCTTTTATCTAGAGGATGGAGAGGCCTCTTTTGATTTTGCCCGCCGTGTTTACCTTGATGCCGTGACTGACAGTAGCCGCAATGAATTGGGCTATCGCTTAGATGTTCCACTAAACAATTCGGCTAGCCTAGATTTATTTCCCTCTATTATTGATCTTAAAGATCAGCTGGCCCAAGAACAGTTTCGCATAGAAGTGAAAATTGATTTGCGCTCAACGACTACCGCCACTAGCCGCATGAGAATTGAGTTAGACTTCTTGGCCGAATTGCTCGATTAAATAACGCAAGCCTAAAGCATAGCCCCGCCAACCTAATCCCGAAATGACGCCTACCGCAGCCTCTGCCAAATAAGAATGCCGCCTGTAGGCTTCCCGCTGATGAACATTGGAAATATGGACTTCTATTACGGGCCGACTAATGCCCCGAACTGCATCGGCCAAAGCAATGGAAGTATGGGCGTAGGCGCCTGGATTAAAAACAATCCCCAAATAATCAAAACCAACCTCATGTAGTTGATCTAATAAGGCCCCTTCATGATTCGATTGGAAATAATGTAGCCGATATGGGAGCAATAGCTCGCCCATATCGGCTTTTATTTGGCCCAATATCTCTTCAAAGTTTGCTGAACCGTATACTTCAGGCTCCCGCTTCCCCAATAAATTGAGGTTGGGCCCATTCATAATCAATAGATCTTTCATTGCTGCTGTTAAAATGGTATTCGTCGCTGCGCTCCTCATGCACAATATGTCCCCGCCCGCCCACCCCTCTACGGGATTCCCTAAGGAATCCCTCGGGGCGGCGGGCAAAAACAAAACTAAGAGATTCTATACCAAAGGCCCAAAACAAAAAGCAAGAAAAAGCCCGCTATTCCCATATAGGCCAAATGAGGCTCTTTCTTTTGGGGCGCAGGCATCATAGAATACTCTACATATCGTTGCTCCTCCAGTTCTATTGCTCCCTGCTTTTGTTGTGATTCTTCCTTGGATTTGGGCAAAGTTATTTCCTTCTTAGGAGGAGGACAGCGATCAGTGGGCTGTTGTTTTTCCTCTAAACTAGGGAGGGGAGTTTGCTGTAGAAAGCTATCTATTTTAGACAGACTATCTTTTTCAAAACCAATAAACTCTACATACTTAGGGTATCGTTTGCGGAGCTCTTCCATCGAAAGCTTTTGTCTATGGATATATAAGTGGTTTTTTACGGTATCTGTCTTAAGAGATTGGTCCCAATCTCGAATGGTCTCGACTATTGTAGAGTCATTCAGCTTCTCTAAACGAATCATCATGGGGGGAGGTAACCCAAAGTCATCCTCTGGCAAGTCCTCTGGATTAAAAAAGGGCAGTTCGCCAGCAAAACTTTTATAGGCAATAGCCTTGGTTTGTCCCCAAATTGGCGACTGTCCAAAGGCTAAAATTAAAAGACAAAAAATAAGTCGATTCATCGCAGTACATTTTTTAGAAAACAGCCGCAAACTACTCGCCAAAAGTTGAAGGTTTAGGTAGGAGAGGGGCTAAAATCCTAGGTCTAAGGAAAAGAAAATCCCCTCCTTTGAGGGGATAACAGATTCAATACCCTAGGGTGCAATCAGAGATGGGGACAACCGCAAGGTGAAGCCGCAGCGACAACAAGGACTTTAGTCCGCAGTTCGACGACTGAAAGGAGTAACGCCCCAAAAAACGATCGTCTAGTTATTATAGCCCATCAACTTATCGAGGGCGGGGCCACTAATGACCACCACAGCAGATCGGGGTATACTATTGCCACCTTCTGGCCAATGGCTCGTAAGTTCCTCTAAATTGGGACTCGTTTCGCCAGGATGCTGCACACTCAGGAAGAGGTGGCGACCATCGGGCGTGAAGTAAGGGCCTGTGAGCTCGGCATCTTTGGGGGCAGAAGCCAGCCGAATTACCTTGTCCTCGGCCTGATGATAGACAAATAAACTGTTGTTTCCGTAGGGGGTATAGGGCGCCTTGCCAATTTTGCTACCCGAAATATCGGAGGTAAACCAAAGATTGCCTTTAGGATCAAAAGCCATATTATCGGGGCAGGCAAAACCAAAGTCTGCCCCGCCAGTCAAAAAGGCTTCAGCTTTAAATTTAAGGCCTGTTTTATCAGCTGACTCCTCTTCAATCTTGAGAATTTGCCCCATATAATCTCCTTTGGGAATATTATTGGTGAGTGTGATAAGCACATGACCTGTTTGGGGATCAAACTCAATATCTTCGGGACGGTTGAGCGGGGTGGCGCCCAATAATTTGGCGGCCTCTCGCATGCGGATAAGCACTTCTGTTTGATCTTTAAAATGCTCTTGTAAAATGGGTTGCTCCTCATAATTTAGCGATAGCCATTCCCCTTTTTCGGTATTGGCCACATAGAGTGTCCCTTTGGTCAAGCTGCCTGGTTGGCTGCTGACAAACTTATAAATATGTTCATCATTTTTATCATCGCCAGTATATACCACTAAACGACCATCGGCTGCTTCATATACTTGGGCACATTCATGTGCGCAGCGGCCAAGGGCTACCAACTTGCGGGCTTTTCCCGTTTTAATATTCACTTCGACCACCCAGCCATAGTGTTCGGGTTTATTCTCTGGGTATTTATGTTCCCAGCCATAGGCGGAGGCGATGCGTTTGGGTTGTTCTGCATCTTGGCTATAATCGCTTTCGCCATAATAAAACTGATAGTTTTCTTCACAGGTCAGGATGCTACCCCAGGGGGTTACACCACCGGCACAATTGCCAAAAGTGCCCATAGCAACCTTCTTACCAGCAATTTCTTGGGGCCAATCAAAAGGGATTTCCGTAAAGCCATTTAGTCGGCGGTTATATTCACTATCCTGTTTGATTGTCCAGGGACCATCTGCTTTTTTTTGAATATGTAAAATAGAGCCACCCACCTCGTAGAGCTCTTGGTCAATAGCTTCCTTTGTTTTTGTTTTCGGGTCGGCTTTGCGGGCAAAACCGTGTACAAACAGAGGGTCGAGATATTCATGGTTGACCCAAAGCAGGCCTTCTTGCTCATCTTCTTTTTGTTGGAGGGGAATGTAGGCAGTATAATCATTGTTAAAGCCAAATTTATCTTTAGTTGAAATCTCATCCTGCCATTTGGCCAAAATTTGATATTCTAGTCCCTCATCTAAAATGAGTTGGTCCTCTGTTTTGGCGGCCAGGCCTTTAAATGGGAACTCTATTTTTGGGTCTAGTTTTTCGCCAGTTTCCGTATAGCCCTTATTATGTTGGGGTTCGCCACAAGACTCTAGACTAGTCAATAGGCTTGCGCCAGAAACAGCTAGGCCGGTACGGCCCAAAAACTGCAGAAAAGATCGTCTATTTTGTTCTTTCATGATATGAAGTTTATTTAGCACTGATGTTTTATTTGGGGCCCGCGGCCGGCTAGCCTTCGGCTAGGTCGGCCGCCGCTATGGTTACTCCCTTCGGTCGTCGAACTGCGGACTAAAGTCCTTGTTGTCGCGGCTCGCTGTTCGCTCGGCCCTGCAGCCGCCTTTGGCGGCTTGGGTCTGGCCTTGCGGCCACCGCTCCGCAGCGCTGGGCCAAAAGCAATCGATTAGCTTGTTAAAGTTAAAAAGCATCGCTTGCTTTCAGAAGTATTAGCTTAAAATTTAAGGAGAATTAAACTGGGCCAAAAAAAAGCTGGCTCTATGGATAGAACCAGCTCTTTAAGGCTAAAGGATGTTATTAATCGTTTTTAGCGGAAGCTTGACTTTTAAGTTGTGCGCCTAGTTGGACCAGTTCCACAAACTCTGCACGGTCACCATTGGGGTCTTGGCCTTTAGCCGAAAGGGCCCAATTTTTCACCTTGTCAAAATTGGCGGTCCCCTTAAACTCAGAATCGCGCAGCAGCATACCAAAGGCCGCCACAGCGGCAGAAAAACGGAAATTATCTGAGGTTTGCGCTACTGCAGCATCCTTATTAAGATTAAACTCAAGGAGTTTACTTTTATCGCTATCCAAAGGTTTGTAGCGTAATTTGAGCGTCATTAGGTCGCTGCTATTGTTTTTGATGCTGGGGGCTTCTTGGTACTTCAACGCAGGTTGTTTAGCTACGTTTTGGGTAGAGGTTGAGCCTTGTGGAATGATTTCGTAAATAGCTGTAACGGTATGTCCAGCACCCAATTCGCCTGCATCTTTGGTATCATCATCAAAGTCTTCGGCTTTGAGCAGGCGGTTTTCATAGCCAACGAGGCGGTAAGCCTTCACCCATTGAGGGTTAAACTCTATTTGGATCTTAACATCCTTGGCTATACTAAACATATTGGCGCGCATTTCTCGCACAAAGACTTTTTTTGCTTCCTTCTCATTATCAATATAGAAATAATTGCCATTACCTGCATTAGATATCTGTTCCATGCGATCATCTTTGTAGTTCCCCATTCCAAAGCCGCAGATGGTGAGGTAGATATCTAGTTTGCGTTTTTCGGTAATGAGGTCCACTAAATCAGAGCTACTAGAAGGGCCTACGTTAAAATCGCCATCGGTGGCGAGAATCACGCGGTTATTTCCTCCTTCAATTAGGGCTTCTTGTGCTGTTTTATAGGCCAGCTCAATACCTTGTCCACCAGCGGTAGAGCCACCAGCTTCTAGGCGGTCAAGGGCGGAGAGAATTTTATTGGTTTGGCTAGCGGGGGTAGAGGGCAGGACCAAGCCGGCGGCACCAGCATAGGCCACAATAGCTACTTTGTCCTTATCGTCGAGCTGAGAGAGCAACATCTTGAGGCCTTTTTTGAGTAGCGGCAACTTATTAGCATTAGACATAGAGCCCGAGCAGTCAATCAAAAAGACCAAATTAGAGGGTTTGAGTTCATCGTAGTTGAGGTCTTTGCCCTGCAAGCCAATATGCAAAAGTTGGTGTTCTTGGGCCCAGGGGGCTTGGCTCAGCTCCATATTTACGGAGAAGGGATGTTCTCCAGTGGGTTGGGGATAATCATAATCAAAATAGTCGAACATGGCGGTTAGTGCTTAGTGCGAAAGCTTAAAATATTTTGGACGCTGATCAAATCTGAAAAGGCGGATAAAAATATTTTTACTTAACCATTTAGCATCAAGATTTTCCTGGTTTTTGCTTTTGACTCGTCCAGCCCCTAGTCCCCAGTCCCCAGCCTCCGTCTCTAACCA
>Ga0193958_1000605_pt1 | contig 12792 bp, 16 predicted proteins | sample FB_1_MG_FD_140320 | JGI IMG/M metagenome (GOLD analysis project Ga0193958, IMG submission 140320) | Microbial mat bacterial communities from the Broadkill River, Lewes, Delaware, United States - FB_1_MG | ecosystem: Environmental > Aquatic > Freshwater > River > Microbial mats | place: USA...
AAATCCTAGATCTGCAGGTAGATACAGCTTTGGCCTGAAAACACGTAACTCTAACAATGGCCTATACGTTCGGCAAGCCAGAAACCACAGTAATTCCAGTGTCTGCATTACAGTTTTACAGCCAGGACAAATATTAACAACCGCTGAGCGGTCGATATTCGACAAATGGCCACTGTCCAATTACACATTCAGGCGCGCAATAATAGCCCCGAAACATGACCAGATGAACAACTCAGTGCAAATCTGATTCAACGGGGCTGGTAACACCTGCGAGCCTTCAGCGTTTACAGCGGATATGTTACCTTTAACCACCTTAATATTATCTGTCACTGATCAGTGAAAGACCGCTCGCATTGGCAATTGCCACTAAGCGATTCAGCACAGGATCAGTAACACCAAATTATCGCCCAATTAGAATTCAGCGAGACGCAACTATGGCTCTAGACCGCACTGATGTGGAAAAGATCGCCCACCTGGCGCGCCTGCAGATCAACGAGCAGGATATCCCACAGTACACACAAACGCTGTCTGACATTCTGGACCTGGTAAACCAGATGCAGGCCGTCGACACCACTGATATTGATCCGATGGCCAACTCACTGGATGCCGTTCAGCGCCTGCGTGCCGATGAGGTAACCGAGCCGAATAACCGTGACAAGCTGCAAAGCATTGCACCTGCAGCCGAAGCGGGCCTGTTCCAGGTACCTAAAGTAATCGAGTGATGGGCTCTCCCCGACCATCGTTGAATCGCAATTCCAAGGACATTGACACCCATGTTTGACAAGACGCTAGCCGAACTGGCCTCAGGGCTGGATAACGGCGATTTCAGCAGTGTCGAGCTGACCCAGGCTTATCTGGACCGCATCAACGCGGAAGACAGCAAATACAACAGCTACATCACCGTGACGGATGAGATCGCACTGAGCCAGGCCAAAGCCGCCGATGAAGCACGTGCCGCTGGTAATGCTGGCGCTTTCACCGGCCTGCCCATCGCCCAGAAAGATATTTTCTGCACCGACGGTGTGCGCACCAGCTGCGCTTCAAAAATGCTGGATAACTTTATTGCCCCCTATAACGCCACCGTAGTTGATAAGTTCAACAACGCAGGCGCGGTCATGCTGGGCAAAACCAACATGGACGAGTTTGCCATGGGCTCCTCCAACGAGAGCAGCTTTTACGGCCCGTCTCGCAACCCATGGAACACCGATTGCGTCCCTGGTGGCTCCTCCGGTGGTTCTGCTGCAGCCGTTGCCGCACGCCTGGCACCCGCTGCTACCGGCACCGACACCGGCGGCTCAATTCGTCAGCCAGCAGCTCTGTGCGGTATCACCGGCCTGAAACCGACCTACGGCCGCGTTTCCCGCTACGGCATGATCGCCTTTGCCTCTTCACTGGATCAGGGCGGTCCGATGGCTCGCACAGCCGAAGACTGCGCCATGATGCTTAACGTGATGGCCGGGTTCGACCCACGCGACTCCACGTCCATGCAGCAGGCCGTGCCTGACTTCACCGCAGATCTGGCCCAGCCGCTTAAAGGCCTGACCATCGGCCTGCCAAAAGAGTACTTCCCGGAAGACCTGAGCCCGGCCATTGCGCTGCAGGTTCAGAACGCCGTCAAAGAGTACGAAGCACTGGGCGCGACCGTTAAAGAGGTCAGCCTGCCCAATACTGCACTGGCGATTCCGGCGTACTACATCATCGCTCCGGCTGAAGCCTCTTCCAACCTGTCCCGTTTCGATGGCGTACGCTACGGCTACCGTTGCGATGAACCGGTCAACCTGGAAGACCTGTACAAGCGCTCCCGTGGCGAAGGCTTCGGCCCTGAAGTACAGCGCCGGATTATGGTCGGCACCTACGCCCTGTCCGAAGGCTTCTACGACGCTTACTACAAAAAAGCGCAACAGATTCGTCGCCTGATCAAACAGGATTTCGTCGACGTACTGAATGACGTTGATGTGATTATGGGCCCAACAACACCTCACCCAGCGTTCAAGCTTGGCGAGAAGTCCTCAGACCCGGTCGCGATGTACATGGAAGATATCTTCACCATCGCACTCAACCTGGCTGGCCTGCCTGGTATGTCCGTACCTTGTGGGCAGACTGACGGCCTGCCGGTAGGCCTGCAGATCATCGGTAACTACTTTGCCGAACAGAAACTGCTGAATGTGGCCCACCAGTTCCAGCTGGCCACCGACTGGCACAAACAGTCCCCTGACGGCATTTAAGGCGAGGTTAACGACTATGCAATGGGAAGCGGTAATCGGGCTGGAAATCCATGCCCAGCTCTCCACCAAATCCAAGATTTTCTCCGGTGCCAGTACAGCATTTGGCGCGGAGCCAAACACCCAGGCCTGCGCCGTTGACCTGGCCCTGCCAGGCACACTACCGGTGTTTAACGAAGAAGCCCTGCGTAACGCAGTAAAGTTCGGCCTGGCAATTGATGCCGAAATCGGCCGCAAGTCTGTGTTCGACCGCAAAAACTACTTCTACCCGGACTTGCCAAAAGGCTACCAGACCAGTCAGCTGTTCCACCCGATTGTCGGCGTAGGCCATGTTGATATCACTCTGGATGACGGCTCCACCAAGCGTGTTGGCGTTACCCGCGCTCATCTGGAGGAAGATGCAGGTAAATCTCTGCATGATGAATTCCCGGGTATGACAGGTATCGACCTCAACCGTGCAGGCACACCCCTGCTGGAAATCGTGTCAGAGCCAGACATCCGCTCCGCCAAGGAAGCCGTCGCCTACGTACGTACCATCCACTCGCTGGTAACCAGCCTGGGCATCTGTGATGGCAACATGGCCGAAGGCTCCTTCCGCTGTGACTGTAACGTATCAGTCCGACCAAAAGGCCAGGAAGAGTTCGGCACCCGTACCGAAACCAAAAACATCAACTCTTTCCGCTTTATCGAGCGCGCCATCATCGGCGAGATCGAGCGTCAGATTGATATTCTGGAAGACGGCGGCCGTATCGTTCAGGAAACCCGCCTGTACGATGCAAACAAAAACGAAACCCGTTCCATGCGCTCAAAAGAGGAAGCCAACGACTACCGCTACTTCCCCTGCCCGGACCTGCTGCCAATCGTCATCGATGAAGACTACATCGAAGCCGTACGCGCCACACTGCCCGAGTTGCCGGATGCCCGCAAAGCACGCTTTGTTGAGCAATACAGCCTGAGCGACTATGACGCCATGGTACTGTCAGCAGACCGCACCCTGGCCGAGTATTTCGAAACCGTCACCAAAGCCTGCGCAGACGCCAAACTGTCTGCCAACTGGGTGATGGGTGAGCTTTCGAAGCTGCTGAACCAGAACGACACTGCAATTGCGGACAGCCCGGTTTCAGCGGATCAGCTCGGTGGCCTGCTGGTACGCATCAAAGACGACACCATCTCCGGCAAGATCGCCAAGCAGGTGTTTGAAGTGATGTGGAATGACGGCGGTAGCGCCGACGAGATCATCGATGCCAAAGGTCTGAAACAGGTAACCGATACCGGCGCTATCGAAGGCATTGTCGACGATGTTATCGCCAACGCAGATAAGCAGGTTGCACAGTATAAAGCTGCGGAACCTGACAAGCGCGGCAAAATGCTGGGCTTCTTTATGGGCCAGGTAATGAAAGCGACAGGCGGCAAAGCCAACCCGGGTGCCGTTAATGGCATTCTGAAGAAAAAACTGGATGCCCTGTGCGACTGATCAACTGATTCTACCGCGATAAGGCAAAAAGCCCGTCAGCATGCTGACGGGCTTTTTATTTATACCGAACAGCAACCTTGCCGCTATAACTTTTCAAACACCAGATCGAAGCTGACAGGCACCTTCGACATAATACTGTCCAGCCCGGCAATTTCCCGCAACGCCTCAACACCTTTGAGCAAACCAAACGCCTCGGCATCAACAATCACCGGCTGCGCCGTGGTCACCAACCAGCGTTTGTCACTGATACGGTAAATATGCAGGTCTGCCAGCACCGTGCGCTGCTGTCCGTTCAGCTGCAACTCCCCCCCTGTTGATAACGGCCACATCTCGCCAATTTCCAGATCAGCCAACTGCTTGTTATCGACCGGCATATTGATACGCGCCACAGGGAATTTTGCCAGGTTAAAAAACATCTTCTTCATCCGGGTGTCACGGATCGCGATTCCGGTATCCACAGACGCAAGCTCAACCGTCAGCGTTGCCAGGCCATGACTGCCGATATATCCCTTTATCCTCTCAAAGCTATTCATTTCATAAGCTGAGCCATTCTTGACCGTGGCATACTGAAACGTTGAATCTTCCGCTTTAAGCTCCCACTGTGCTAACGCCACCATCGGCCAGCACATCACCATAAACAGTACAAAAATCCTGCGCATTATCACTCCTTAGATAACTTAACGCCTTAACTCATGATCCCGGTAGTGCGGGTCAAGCCAGCAAGCAGGCAACGCCTCACCGGAGGGAAACCGCAACAACTGCTTAGCAAATGCCTCCGGCTCCTGCCGCTCCTCCCCATAATGACTGCACCCCTCAACAGTGGCATGATATGGATCAAACAGCTGAGGTAACACCATCACCTCTACCAGGTGACCGCTACCGCTCTCTTTGAGATACATTGTGCAGGCCTCGTTACTGATTACACTCAACAGTGTAGCAGTCGATCACTGCTCACAGCACAGGCCCCATACAACTACTATATCGAGGATACATTATGCAAAGCGCAACATTTGCTGCAGGCTGTTTCTGGGGTATCGAAGCTCGCTTTGCCGCCCTGCCCGGCGTTATCAGCACCGCTGTTGGCTATATGGGCGGAAGCACCAGCCAGCCTGAATACCGCCAGGTCTGCAGCGGCGACACAGGCCATGCTGAAGTCGTACAGCTTACGTTCGACGAACAACAGACAGATTACAACCAGCTGCTCAACGCCTTCTGGCAGATGCATGACCCCACGACCCTGAACCGCCAGGGGCCAGATATCGGCAGCCAATACCGCTCTGCAATCTTTTTCCACAGCCCGGAGCAGCAAACACTGGCCGAGATAAGCAAGGCCGAGCTGAACAACAGCGGCCTGTTAGCAACACCTGTGGTTACCGAAATCACCTCCTGCAGCACCTTCTGGCGCGCAGAGGAATACCATCAGAGATACCTGGAAAAAAATGGCCGCGGGCTATGCGGACAGTAGCCTCCACCAAACCCCAGCTGATAAAGGTTAACGATGAAAACCGCTATCAGCTGAACCGGTTTTATAAACGCAATGGCCACCGCGGCAAAGCGACCGCCAGCCATCAGGCCTGGTGGCTGGAGCACAAGGGTAACATTGTCGCCGCCCTGCGCCTGGAACCACACCCCTGGGGGAACCTGCTGCGCGGCATGTGGGTTGCCACAGAGCTGCGCGGACAGGGACTTGGAACCTATTTTCTCACCTTGCTTAAGCCAGAGCTTGTGATAAAAGAGTGCTTCTGCCTGCCCTACAAATACCAACAGAAGTTTTATCTCCGTAATGGCTTTATAAACGCTCAGGCTAGCGCCCCCTGTGCCTTACGCCAGCAACACCGACACTACACAGATCGCGGGGAAGAACTGGGCCTGATGCAGTATCAACCGCCCTGCGACTGACGGATATAAAACTGCGCCTTTTCAACTTGTTTCAGACAGTCCGCATAATTTTCCAGCTGCTCCTGCACTTTGGCCGCCCCCAGCAGTGCACTGGCCTTCGACCAGGCCACACTGCCGCTAAAGCCCTGGCTGCGCGCCAGACTCAGAGCATCATAAGCCACCTCAATCCCTTGCTTACAGGACAGATCATTTCGACCGCCGCCCGGCGAACCAGCACACCCCACAACAACAGACAATACAAGGATCAGTAAAAGCGCTAACCTGTTCATTCTGCAACCTCCCGTTTATAACAGGGCAAACACCCCTTCCACTGAAGCATGGTATAAATGATAAAAACGGCCAGCAGACTGTTAGAATAGCGCCAAAGCCAAAGAATAACGGAGACGAGAGCGTGCGCGACGAGGGACAATCAAGCCTGATAATTAACCACCAACTGACAATAGATGGCCAGTGTTATGATTACCACAGCTTCAATCAGCACGACACTGCTATCCAGCTCCCTTTCTGTCTGCGAACACTGCTACACCCTGAAATCTGCAGCTCCCCTGAAACAGTCACAGCCATCCTGAACAGCCCGGACAGCACCGGTGAACCGATTCAGATACAGCCTACACAGGCACTACTCCCCCTGCCACAGGCGCAACTGATGCTGAATGACCTGGCAGCCATCAACCAGCAACTGACAAGCGACAGACAACCTCGCCTGCCCATAGGGCTACTAAGCAGCCACCCGGATTCCCAGAAAGAGCAACAACGCTTTGGCAACCTCTTCAATGCAATCCAGGTGCAACGCACACCGTTTATCAAACTCGATCATATGCCATATAAGCAGATCCAGTTGAGCAATCAGTGCACCATCGGCAACACAACAGACACCGCTGAACTTAGCGCCGCAGGCGTACTTGGCTGGACGCTGAACCCAACAGATATCGAAGCCGCCGTACTTGATGGCCAGCTGACCGTGCCCCTGCCGGAAGTTATCGGGATAGAAGTCACAGGCAACAGCCCAACAAGCATGACCGATAAACAACTTGTGCAGACCCTGGGACAGCAGCTTCAGCAGCTGGATATCGCAGGCAGGTTTATCGAGTTTTACGGCACCGGACTGGCACAACTGACGCTTAAAGAGCGCCAGCAGATAGCACGGGCGCTGTTCAGCAGCGGTGTTGCCTGCAGCTTTTTCCCAATAGATCAGCAAACCCTGATCGGCCTGGCCCCGGAACAAACACCCACAGAATTACTATTGCTCGAGCAGTGGGCCAAGGCACAGCAGCTGTGGCACCAGCCTGAGCAGCCGAGCCCACTATACAGCCAGCAACACCAGCTCGACCTGAGCACACTGTCCTCCAGCTCCCAGGCCCTGCCCTCGGTGCCAGATGCCTTCCCACTTACCCCCCCCACACCCGAGCCGCTTCAGGCTGACAGCCTGAGGGACTCTGAAATACTCATAGCCAATACCCATGCGGCAGGCCCAATACACCAGGCGCAGATCCTGGCACTACTGGGAAACAACATAAGCTGCACAGAAATATCTCAGGGTAAAGGGCTGCATACCAAAAACCCCACAACCGGACAGCCCTGCCTGCCTGTACCGATACTATTTACAGGCAGCAACTACGGCAACGGCCCAGACCCACAGTGGGCAGCACGCAGCACTCGACTCAGAAACATAAAAGCAGTGGTAAGCGAATCATTCGCGGAATCACATCGCCATCAACTGGCTGGCATGGGGGTACTTCCACTGGAGTTTGAAGCTGGAGACAGCTGGCAAGCGCTATCACTTAAAGGCGATGAAACAATTGAACTGGACCTGCCAGAGCAGCTATTCCCTTACGAGCCCGTGATGATGGTCATACATCGCACTAACGGACGTAGAGAACTGGTTGAACTGACTTTAAGACTGGACACCTGCGAGGAGATCAGCGCCTGCAGCGCAGGAGGTATTGTTCGCCGCTCACTTCAACGCAGTACGCCCTTGCAATAGCCCGATCAGGCACACAAATAAAGCGTCATTAGCAGACATAACAATGAAGTAACTCGACGGACCTGCGCGCAGGCGCAGGTATTGGTACGTTCCTGAGCAGACCCCAGAAACGAAAAAAGCCGACACTTTTCAGTATCAGCCTCTCTTAAATATGGTAGCGGGGGCCGGATTTGAACCAACGACCTTCGGGTTATGAGCCCGACGAGCTACCAGACTGCTCCACCCCGCAACAACAATAACGATCTCTCGCCTGAATACCCACATCAAGTGAACTTCAGGATTTGGTAGCGGGGGCCGGATTTGAACCAACGACCTTCGGGTTATGAGCCCGACGAGCTACCAGACTGCTCCACCCCGCAACATCAGAAGTGAAAATCCACTTCCTGTACACTAACACTATTCACCGTTATGTAACATCTGAACAGCTATCATTACCCGACCAAAGTTGCTGGTACAACCATGGATCAGCCAATATGTTCTCTTTCAATTGGTAGCGGGGGCCGGATTTGAACCAACGACCTTCGGGTTATGAGCCCGACGAGCTACCAGACTGCTCCACCCCGCATCAACAGGAGCGAATACTACTCACCTGTTACCGGAGCGTCAACCTGTTTCATAAATTATCATCAATAATATCAATTCATTAGCAGGTCAGGATCAGCTACCTCTATCAGATACAGCCCTGTCAGCACAGACCCCCCGCTTGGTTCAGCCTTTCTTCTCCGCTGCCGCATCCATCATTTTTTCCATCTGCAACAATCGCTGCTGCTTACGACGGCGGATATGCAACTTCTGCAAACCTAGCACCAGTCGGGACATCAACTTGCTATTTTGCCGGTTTAGATCCACAAACCGGGCCCGATAGGAATCCTCTTTCTGCAACAGGATTTCCAGCTTCATCCTGATGGTATACACCTGATCAATCTTGAACTTCAGGATGCCAGAGACTTCCTTTTCAACGATCTGGTGCTCAACCTTAAATGCAATCCCGGACTCAGAGATATTCTCTATAATTGCTTTCTGCCCATCCGCAGCAAACCGAACAGGGTCTTTTGCGGACAGATCGACACGCACAGCCTGGCGTTTGTTCGATTTTTCAAGTGACTCAGGAATAATCAGCGCCATCACTTCACCTGGTGTTCAAGTACAAATTCAATTCGACGATTTCGCGCACGAGCTGCACTATTCTTATTGGGCTCAACTGGCAGGGAATCCCCATAACCGGTCGCAGTTAAACGTTCAGGATTAAGCCCACCTCGCATAAAGTAGCGCAGAACTGTTGTTGCACGTACTGCAGACAACTCCCAGTTTGATGGAAACTGCGGCGTTTCTATCGGCTGATCGTCAGTATGACCCTGGATATTAACCTTATACTCAGGGTTCTGTCGTAAAACATTCACCACCACATCCAGCATCGGCATACTCCTGCGATCAAACTGGGCAGAACCGGACTCAAACAGCGCAGACCCTTTCATCCGCAAGCGCAGCTTGCCATCTTTAGGGGTCGCAATCTCCACGGAATCACTCAGGCTCATTAACTGGAAGGACTGTTTCAGCTCTTTAGTTGTTTTCTCCAGCTCTTGCTGGATACGAATACGCTGCTGAATAGCTGCTGCAGAGTTAGGGTCATTCGCATCCTCCATACTGTACTCACGTGCAGGCAACTGCTCTTTGCGCAACTCTTCAGGTATACGGTCAGTCGGTGCCTGAGCATCCAGTTCAATCAAACTGTTATTACCCGCAGCGCTATCCAGCGCTAGCGTTAATGAACGCCTGGTTTCCTCAAAGTCGGCTTTTTTCAGCGAGGACATGGAAAACAACAGCACAAAGAATACCAGCAGCAACGTCATCAGGTCGGCATAGGTCACCAGCCAGCCCTGCTCCGGTTCTTCCTTGATCAGCTCACGTAAGTGGGACATTGATCACCCCCCTGCGCTCGGAGATATCTGTTTACGCTGCGCTTCCGGAATATAGGATGACAACTGCTCATACACATGCATGTAGTGGTCATTGGTCAGGATACTGATGCAACCTTCGCGAATAATTTCCAGATTAGTCACCTCTGCCAGGGTCCTCGCCTTCAACTTACCACTGATAGGTATAAACACCATGGTTGCCAGAAAGGAGCCATAGAACGTTGTCAGCAGCGCAACCGCCATTGCCGGGCCAATCGCTTCCGGGGTATCAAGCTGACTAAGCATCTGGATCAGACCAATCAGCGTTCCCAACATACCAAAGGCCGGTGAGTAGGTACCCATCTTACGGAAAACATCCTGCACCGCATGATGCCGAGACATCAGAGAATCAATCTCATTCTGCAGAGTATTACGGATAACCTGCTCAGAAGCAGCTTCTGCCAGCAGATCACAGGCCCGCTGCAAAACATGCGAGTCACTTTTAACCTCATTCAAGGCCAGCAACCCATGCCGATGGCTGACACGACTCAGCTCCATCATGGTATCAATCATGTCACCCGGGTTGGTTTTATCGCCCGTAAATACGATAAAGGCACCTCGAAAGGCGTTAATTACATCCCTGAACTGCACTGTCAGCAAAGTTGCTGCAGTTGTGCCACCGACTACAATCATCATTCCGGGCACGTTGACAAAGATGTCAGCGCTACCGCCGATAAAAATCGCTGAGATTATCAGCGCCAGACCCGAAATAATTCCAAGTAAAGAAGCAAAATCCATGTGTTATGCTCTCTTCATAGACAACGCATTAAAAGTAACTACAACAGAACCCGTTCAGCCACGTCTGGAGTAAATAGACAATCATGTCCCCTCCTCTATGGCACACAGGCCTCCCCCAATGGAACCATAACAGCTGGCATGACGGCCCACTAGCAGGCAAAAGCAACACACGACCGCTGTACCGTTACGCTCGGTATTTCAACTCTGTCGAAGGTAATACCACATTTTATGGTACCCCAGACAGCTTATCGGTCAGACGCTGGCAAACTGAAGTGCCAAATAGCTTTAAATTCTGCTTTAAGCTACCACAAGCAATCACTCACCAGCACTGCTTACAGCATTGCCAACACCTTCTGGCAGACTTTTTTCGGCAAATGTCTCCTTTGCAACACAATACCGGCCTCATCTGCATTCAACTACCAGCCACATTCAGCCCGCAACAGACTGATATATTAGCGTCTTTTCTACAGCTTCTTCCACAGGATTGGAATTATACCGTTGAGGTACGTCATCCCGAGTTCTTTAATAAACAAAGAGAAGAACAACAGTTTAACCGGCTACTGGCAGCTCAGAGTGTTAATCGAACACTTTTTGATACTCGCTGGTTATTTGCAGAGCCACAACCTGATGCAATAACCCAGGATGCACTGGCAAAGAAGCCACGCGTTCCACTGCATGTTGTGGCAACTGCACAACAACCAATGGCACGTATTATCAGCCCATTACAGTGGCAGCACACTGATCGCTGGCTTCAGCCCTGGGTCGGAAAAGTATTACAGTGGATTGATGAGGGTCGAACACCCTATCTGTTTTTTCATACACCAGACAACGCTCAGGCCCCACTGCTGGCACGTCACTTCTGTGAACTACTGGAATCAGCAAGACCCTCGCTGATCAATCCATTGAACTGGCCAGACCCATTACAGGCACAATCATCGCTATTTTAGATGGCAGGTACAAGATATATACAGAGAACGATGGAGCAGAGCTGCCCCATCGTGGATCAGACCTCAGGCACGCATCACTGAGACATCCTCAGCCTGCAAGCCCTTATCCCCCTGGCGCACATTAAAACGCACTTTCTGCCCTTCCGACAGCGAACGATGACCTCGGCCACGAATATTACGAAAATGCACAAAAACATCTTCGCCATTTTCTCGGGTGATAAAGCCAAAGCCCTTGGAGACATTAAACCATTTCACCAGACCAACCTCACGGCTGTCATCCTGTTCAACCTCATCCGGTTCGGCCAGCTCATTATCCCCTCTGGAAGCCGATGGGCGGCTTTGCCCAAGGGTGCTCAACAGGCTACTGATAAAAACAACACCAAATGACACAACAAAAACAGGCAGGGACAGCGCCTGTAACGCCCCTGTTACCTGAAGTAAAAGCGCCAGAACTACGGCAGCTACCGCACTGACCAATGCACTACGCACTAACTGATTACCACTCATGTAATTATTCTCTTTGTTTGTAATCGTTTTCCTTTCCGCACTCCACCGTTATCATGATGGAACCAACCGAGCACATATAGCTAATTTTGTGCAATTATTCAACAGGTTAAACTCAGACACATGACTTCGCCCCATCACCAGGGCTGGAAAATGCCGATCTGTCATCAGGAGTATCCATGTCCGACCAGGAAAGAATTGCAGAACTGGAAAGCCGCGTGGCCTTTCAGGAAGACGCTATTGATAAGCTAAGCGACGTTATCGCTCGTCAGGATATTGAATTGATACAGCTAAAGGAACTGGTCCTCAGCCTGCATAAACAGATAAAACTGATGGACCTTTCCAACCCCACCAGCAATGGCGAAGAACCACCACCTCCACATTACTGAGCCACTGAAAAGTGCTGGCAGCAACCTGTACTGCCAGTCGCATTCAGCCCAGTTTTTTGCGGGTGTATATATCGTAGCGTGTTGATTTACCCAACAACTGATAACTGAAAGGCCGCCCTTCAATTGCAGCAGCTTTACGTGGCCGCTTGACGACTACTCTGTATTCTGCCACCGGCCAGGCCGCTTCAAGCAGAGCAGCATCGTCAGCATCTTCTCCCACCACTGCCTGAAACAGGCTCATTTCCTTTTTCACCTGTGCAGACTTATCCGAGTGAGGATACATGGGGTCAAGATACAGCACCTGCTGACTCTGTTGCGCAGCCTGCTTCAGCCAATCAATACTATCAGCGGGTAACAACGTCATCCGCTCTGCTATATCGGCAACATCCGCATCAAACTCTGCCCGTTTCAGCCCATCCTCAAGCAGAGCATGAATAACAGGGGAGCGCTCCAGCAACGTCACTTCACAGCCCAGCGTCGCCATCACAAACGCATCACGCCCCAGGCCTGCGGTCACATCTACCACCTGGGGCCGAACGCCGCCTTTGATCCCGACCGCTTTGGCGATCATCTGGCCAGAAGTGACGTTGCTGGAGCGCTCCCCTGTTATTCATGCTCTGCTTGAGGATGGGCTGAAACGGGCAGAGTTTGATGCGGATGTTGCCGATATAGCAGAGCGG
>Ga0193958_1000607_pt1 | contig 12774 bp, 8 predicted proteins | sample FB_1_MG_FD_140320 | JGI IMG/M metagenome (GOLD analysis project Ga0193958, IMG submission 140320) | Microbial mat bacterial communities from the Broadkill River, Lewes, Delaware, United States - FB_1_MG | ecosystem: Environmental > Aquatic > Freshwater > River > Microbial mats | place: USA...
AAGACGATTCTCTATGAAGGGAATTAGGAGCGAAGCGACAATGGCTGAGGGATGGTAGGGGGTAGCCGCAGGCTAGACCAAGCTGTTGAGCGGAGCGAAAGAGCGCAGGGCCGAGCGAAGAGCGAGCCCCCGCACAGCCCGACCCGACCAACGGGAGGGGCAGCCCCAAAAGAAAACAATAATCACTCTACCAATAGTTAGAGATAGTACTTTCCTGATTTTGAACTGATTTAGGAAAACGACTCAAAAAATTGGGATAAAATAGATACTTTTGTGGGCCTTTATGGCCTTTTTTAGGCTATATGGCGAACCATAAATTAAAAACAACCCTCTTACCGCTGGACATAAGCAGCATATAAAAACAGACTCATGGAACCACAGCCAAACATTAAGAAGCTGAGCATTATTATTCCGGCCTATAATGAAGGTCGAACAATTCATAGAATATTGAATAAGGTGCGAGCTGTAGATTTACCTTTTGGAATTGAGAAGGAAGTCGTGATTGTAAATGATTGTTCAAAGGATGATACAGAAGAAGCAATCAAGCGTTATCAGGCTGCTCACCCTGATTTGCCAATTCAGTACTTGGCTCATGAGATAAATAAAGGAAAAGGGGCTGCATTGCATACAGGAATAGAGCATGCTTCTGGAGAGTACTTGATTATTCAGGATGCTGATTTAGAGTATGATCCAGAGGAGTACAATGATTTATTAAAGCCTGTACTTTCTGGTTTTGCAGATATTGTTTATGGTTCTCGTTTTATGGGGGGGAACCCGCATCGTATTTTATTTTTTTGGCATAGCATCGGGAATAAATTTCTGACCTTTTTGTCGAATATGTTTTCGAACTTAAATTTGACGGATATGGAAACCTGTTACAAATTGTTTCGGACGGACATTATTCAACAAATTGAATTAAAAGAAAATCGTTTTGGTTTTGAACCTGAGGTAACGGCAAAAATTGCCCGTATACCTAAGATTAGAATTTATGAAGTGGGGATTTCTTATTATGGAAGAACCTATGAGGAAGGGAAAAAAATAGGTTGGCGAGATGGATTTAGAGCCATCTATTGTATCTTGAAGTACAATGTCTTTACCGCCAAGCGAAAAATGTTTAAGAATGGAGTTTTCCAGAGCAAATCCTAATTTAGCTGATCCCGTAGGGGAACGTACTTTGGAGCGTTTTCGATTGGCCAAGGATTTCAATTATTGGATGTATGAAAGTATAGTATCCTATTGCCCTAGTCCTTGTTTAGAGATTGGAAGTGGGTTAGGAAATATTTCTAGACATTTTATTGCAAAGCAGAAAGATATTTGTTTAACTGATTTACGGCCACATTACTGTGATTATTTGGCCAAAGCATTTGAGGGTACAAGGGTTCATCAATTAGACTTAGTAGCGAACAATTTTGATCAGGAGAATGCTGCTTTAATAGGACAATTTGCTTCAGTTTATGCATTAAATGTGGTCGAGCATATTGAGGATGATCGCCAGGCTTTGGAAAATTGCTATAAATTGGTTCGAAAGGGCGGAAATCTAGTTATCTTAGTTCCTGCCCATCAGTTTCTCTATAATAGTTTAGATGAAGCATTGGGCCATTATAAGCGTTATAGAAAAAAAGAGTTGATTGGCTTATTTGAAGAATTGGGGTTGAATATTCTTAAGGTGCAATATTGGAATGCTGCTGCTATGGCAGGTTGGTGGTGGTATGGACGAGTCCGTAAACAAAGAGAACTACCTGCGAGCCCCCTTAAACGTTATAATCAACTTTTACCCATTATTAAGTTATTGGATCGTTGTTTATTTGGTCAAATTGGTAATTCAGTGCTCATTGTGGGCCAAAAAATTTAAACTTAGTTTACACAGCTATCGCTATGAAAATTACGAACGTGCTTTCGCATTTTGCCATTGTAACGGTTTTGCTCTTTGCAGCAATACTTTACTTTAAACCAGTTGCATTAGATAATAAATCCTTACCTGAAAGTGATAATAGTCAGGCCCGAGGTATGCAGGCTGAAATCCAAAAATATAAAAAGCAGGAAGGGGCTGCGCCACTCTGGACGGATCAAGTATTTGTAGGAATGCCTTCCTATCAAATTTATGGAGAGTATAATGGGAATATTATTCAAAAGGTGTTTTTGTATGTAGTACGCTTAGGTACTCCAGTAAATACACCACATGTCATTCTATTCATGATGATGCTTTTGGCCTATTTATCTCTTATTATGTTTGGAGTAAATAAGTGGATGGCAGCTGTAGGAGGGCTAGCTTTTGGGTTGATGACAAACAACTTGGTTCTTTTTGAGGCAGGGCACTCGACAAAGTTGCATGCAATGACTTATATGGCACCTATTTTAGCTGCGGCAACTATGGCCCTTAGGGGCAAGCGAATGTTGCTTGGAGCCAGTTTGATGGGCTTTTTCTTGGCAGGGCAGATAGCGGCTAACCACCTTCAAATCACCTACTATACCTTTATGATGCTGGCCTTTATTGGAGGAGCTTTCTTGATCAATGCACTGATTAAAAAAGAGCAAGTTCTGACAGTAATTAAAGGAGGAAGTTTACTGATTATTGCTGCGGCATTAGCCGTAGGAGCTAATTTGTCTTCACTTTGGACAACCTATGAGTATTCTAAGGAAACTATTCGAGGAAAATCTGAACTGACTGCTTATACACTAGATGAAAGCGATGCTCGGGTTTTGGTTCAAGAGGGAATGTCTGCCGAAAAAATTGTTCAGTTACAACAGGCTCGCATTCTTAATGAGCCGATAAAAACAGAGGCTATTTTTCTTAATCGTCTTAAGAGTGTTATTGGTCCTGATTTCGTTAATGAAAAGAAAGATCAAATTTTAACATTAGCTTCTAGTCAACAACAAGATGGGTTGGCTAAGGATTATATCTTTGGTTGGAGTTATGGTAAAATGGAAACTTTTACTCTTTTGGTTCCCCATTTTTATGGAGGAGCTAATGGGATGTACTTTGCAGATGACCAATCGAAACGAGGTATCCAATTGAGTAATGAATCAGCTACAGGGAAGGAGATTCAGGAGATGATGAAAAAAATACAAGATCCTCGTCAAAGTCAGCAGATTGCCAATCAATTGTTACAAATGAGTACTCAATATTGGGGGGCACAGCCTTTTACTAGTGGCCCAGTTTATTTTGGAGCAATCATTTGCCTGCTACTAATCTTAGGGCTATTCTTAGCTGATGGCCCATTGCGTTGGGGCTTGGGGTTGGCCTTACTTTTCCTTATCATTTTGGCTTGGGGAGATAACTTTAAAGCATTTAATTATTTTATGGTGGATAACTTCCCCATGTATAATAAATTCCGTGCAGTAAGTATGGCGCTCTCTGCAGCACAGGTATTAGCTGCACTTTTAGCTATTCTGGGTTTGCAGGGCTTTTTTAATTTAGAAGATAAAGCTAAGCGAGAACAATATCTTTATATCGCTACAGGAATTACAGTAGCACTCTGCACTTTTGCAATTGTTTATAGCTTTACAGGGGACCTTTCCGCTCCAAATGATGCTCGCCTAGCTGGGGCTGCTGAATGGGCTAGTTACTTAGAGGCCCTTAAAGAAGATCGTGCAAGCCTTATGCGTTCTGATGCACTTCGCTCTCTTTTATTTGTTTTGCTAGGAGCTGCGAGCCTTTGGGCCTTTAACAAGGGATACTTTAAGGAGAAGCTTGTTGCAGTTGCCGTTTTGGCTGTTCTGAGTTTAGTTGATTTAGTTGGAGTAGATCTTAACTATGTAAATAAAGAAAGCTTCCAACGCAAAAAAGATGTAGCTGCTGCGCCTCCCATGACAAAGGCTGACCAACAGGTGCTTGCCGATAAAGATCCTCACTTTCGTGTATTTGATCTTATTGCAGGGGCGCGTCGCGGAGGTTCTCCTTCTAACTCTTTTGCTAACTCAGAAGGAGCCTATTTTCATAAGGTAATTGGAGGATATCACGCTGCTAAGCCTATCTTGTTGCAAGAAATGGTAGAAGGCTATTTTACAAGTAATGAAATTTTGACCGATAAGCGCCATTTACTTGAAATGCTGAATGTGAAATATGTGATGCAAAGCCCTGAAAATGCAGTTCAAATTGGAAACTTAGGGAATGCTTGGTTTGTAGATCAAATCAAACAATTAGAAAATGCCGATGCGGTTTATACCAATTTAGCAGTTTTTAATCCTAGCGTAGAAGCCATTACCTCCAAAACTAATGCAGCTTATCTAAAAGGCTTAAATAATACAACTAGCCCCGGCGATTATATCCGTCTAATGAGCTACCACCCTGAAGAACTAGTCTATGAGTCTCAAACTGCAAATGAGCGCTTTGCTGTTTTCTCAGAAATTTATTATCCCGCTAGTAAAGGCTGGCACCTCTACATTGATGGACAAAGAGCCGAGCAAGACTTTATTAAGGTGAATTATTTGTTGCGTGGGGCTAGAATTCCCGCCGGTAAACACGAAATTAAAATGATCTTTGAACCTAATTCTTATTATACAGGGGAGGTGGTTGCTTTGATTAGCTCGATATTGATTGTCCTTGTTCTACTCGGCACAGGCTTTTGGGCTTATCGCCAAGCAAAAATTAAAGCCGAAATAATTTAAAGAGTGTCTTTTCTCTAAGAGATTGAAAAGAATAAACTTAGGCCTCTATGCTTCAGCATAGAGGCCTATTATTTTGAAACCTAAAGGCCTAACGGGCCAAGCAGACTTGCAAGCCGCAAAACGACAACAAGGATTTTAGTCCCGAAGGGCGTAACTGCTACTTCGTAATATTAGCGGAAGGCCAAAAAAAACTAACTGCTATTTTTTAAAATAAAAATCATCTTCAATAGAAGATAACTCCCAAGGAATTTGCACCCCCTCAGAAGCTTTGCGCACATTTCTACGAACTATTTTAAAGATGTCTTCTAGCTGAATATTGGACCGCCGCATTTGTGCTAATAATTCTTCTACATAAAGACTGTGTTCGCCTTTGGGATTATTTTTGGCCACCGCACCAGGAGAGGTCGAAAAAGCAATGAAGGAGTTGTAAGGGGCCGAGTTAATAGAGGCTAAACCGTTGTGCCTGTTTCGACTCGATTTAAACTCTTTTTTGTAGGGATTGTCTCGACAAGCATCCAAAATGACAATATTCAATTCATTCCCAGCATAATCCATTTCGACCAAAACCCGCCCCAAATCTACAGACTCAAACTCTATGTCTTGTGCCTTCCTTATGTCTGCATTCACAGGGACTAAATAGTTGCGCCCATCAGCCTGCAAACCATGACCCGTATAGAAAAATAAACCTACTCCCCCTTCTTCTTTGAGCTTTTGCCCAAAATCCCGAATCGCCCGCTTCATATCCTCTTGCTTGGCATTGGTGTAAAGCATGACCTCAAAACCCGAACGCTGCAATTCCTCGGCGATCGCTAAAGCATCTGATTGAGGGTTCTTAAGTGGTTTGTGTTGGTAGGTCGAATTGCCAAAAACTAAAGCTAAGCGCTTTTTACCCGCTGGAATATTACTCAAGGCAGGCAAAACTAACCCCTTGATATTACTAGCATCTAAGTTGCTTCCCGAAAGAGGATCGCTGGCATTGCTTACTGTTTTTATGTTTTCTTCTACCAAAGTCGAAATGGTCTCAAATTGCCCATTATTCCAACGTACCTTGGCTGTCGACCCATCCGCATAGGTGTAAACACCCTCGCCAACAATCTGATTATTCTTGAAAATCCCACTAAACGTCTCGCCATTAGACCATTTATAGGTCCCTTCTCCCTCTCGCCAATTATTAACATATTCGCCAATGTACTGCTCCCCATTGATATGAAAAAAATGCCCATAACCATGCCGCCTATTCGCTCTAAATTGCCCCTTATACACATTGCCGTTTTTAAAGGTGTAATTGCCCCGACCATGCATCTGACTCTCTTTAAATTCTCCAATGTATTTGTCGCCATTGTCAAAAATAAAACGCCCTTTGCCATTCTCACAATCGCCAACAGTACAGCCTTTTTCTTGAGCAAAAAGGAAAAAAGGAAGAAAAATTAAGCTCAAAAGTAGTGTGTGTTTCATAGTAGTATCTGCAGTTTGCCAAAAATAATAAACAGAAGTATGCCAAATTAGGGGCTTTCCGCAGCCCTTTTCAAGGGGGCTGCGGGCGCTATGCTTCGGGGCTCGCTGTTCGCTCGGCCCTTCGGCGCTAGCGCGCCTCGGTCTGGCCTTCGGCCACCCACTCCGCAGCGCTAAGCCATTTGGCCCTATGGGCCATGGCGGCTTCGCCACCAGAAAAATATGACCCAAGATATTTTGGCCAAAATCGAGCCAAGGGATCCCCATTAAATATAGCTTAAAATCATAAGAACTTTTGTCCATCAAATAGTAAGCCTTTAGATTTATTCTAAATAATGAAAGCTTTATGTCTAAATATACAACTACAAATTACCTAATTGAGGGGATGTCTTGCGGAGCTTGTGCTCAAAGTGCAGAAAAAATCCTCTCTCGCCAAAAAGAACTGAACCGAGTAGCTGTCAATTATGCCAGCAAAAAGGTCCAAATCACAGCAGAGCAAACGCCAGATATAGACAGGCTAAATATGGCCCTCAAAAAAGCAGGTTTTCAGCTGCTGCCCCCCGCTCCAGATCAAAGAGCAGTAGCCCGAGAACGAGCCCAAAAGAAACAAAAACAAAGCTTTCGTCAGCTGCTCTCAGCCAGTTTTTTTGCCCTTCCTCTTTTTATCGTTTCTATGCTGATGCCGCCTTTTGCTGGCAATAACTACCTTATGCTATTTTTGGCCTCTATGATTTTGTTTGGCCCTGGACGACAGTTTTTTGCCAAGGCTTGGCAACAACTGAAAGTGGGTCAATTCAATATGGATACTTTGGTGGCCTTAGGCACTGGAACAGCTTATTTATATAGTCTTGTCGCTACTTTTTTGCCCGATTTCTGGAGCCGTCAAGGCCTTAGCCCTCACGTTTATTTTGAAACAGCTGGCTTGCTGCAAACCTTTATTCTTTTAGGTCGCTATTTGGAAGGTAGCGCCAAGGCCAAAGCCTCTAAAGCCTTGGACGCCCTTTTAGATTTACAACCTCCTACGGTCCAAATTTGGCAGCATGAAATCTGGACCGAAATGCCATTGGCCGCTGCCCAAGCTGGCGACCGCCTACTTATTCGACCAGGGGAACAAATTCCTTTAGATGCCAAGATTGTGGAAGGCGAATCAGAAGTAGATGAGCAATTACTTACAGGAGAGTCTTTACCTCAATACAAACAAGTAGGGGATTTTATCTGGGCTGGTACGCTCAACCAAACAGGCCGTTTAGTGGTAGAGGCCAAAAAAGGGGCCGACCAAAGCCGTTTGGCCCAAATTATTGAGTTGGTAGAGACGGCTCAAAGCTCTAAGGCGCCTATTCAAAAATTGGTGGATAAGATTTCGGGCATCTTTGTGCCTGTTATTTTGGTTTTGGCCCTGCTTACGGCTTTAATCTGGTTTTTTATTGGTCCAGAACCAATATGGAGCCATGCGCTAAATAATATGGTGGCCGTTTTGGTTATTGCTTGTCCATGTGCCTTGGGTTTGGCTACTCCTATGGCGATCATGTTGGGTATTGGACGAGGGGCCAAATTAGGCCTCCTGCTCAAAGGAGCCGAAAGTTTAGAAGCAGCTCAAGCCATCGATGCTTTTGTCTTTGATAAAACGGGTAGCCTTACTGAGGGCCAAATGAAACTTCAAGCAGAAGAATGGCGGCAGCCCATGACCGATTATTGGCCTGCACTTTATGCTTTGGAGGAAAACTCAGAACATCCTTTGGCCAAGGCTTTATTAAGTTTGAGCGAACGCCCCAGCCATTTGCCCAAAGTAGAGCGGTTTACTGCTCTCTCTGGACGCGGTGTTTTGGGTCAAATTTTGGGAAAAACTTATGTGGTGGGTAATCGCAAACTACTTTTAGAACAAGGATTTTCTCTGAGCGACTTAGCCGAAGGTCCCAGGCGAGCTTGGGAGGCAGAAGGCCAGTCGGTCCTCTTTTTTGCTATAGAGCAAGAACTCATTGCTGCCTTTGCCTTCTCTGATGTTTTGAGAGTAGGGGCCAAGGAAACAGTAGCTGCGCTACAAGCACGGGGCATCAAAACCTATATGCTGAGTGGGGACCAAAAAGTAGTGGTAGATCGGCTAGCTAATGAATTAGGTATTGCCGAAGCCCAAGCAGAACTCCTACCCGAAGATAAAATCAATTTTATTAAGGAACTGCAGGCCCAAGGTCAATGTGTCGGAATGCTAGGAGATGGCCTAAATGATGCTCCTGCTTTGGCCCAAGCTGACTTAGGGGTTTCCTTAAATGCGGGAACAGGAGTTGCATTAGAAGCTGCAGAAGCCCTTTTATTAAAGAATGAACCTTGGCAGTTGGTGCAACTACTCGATTTGGGGCAAGCCAGCATAAAAATTTTGCGACAGAATTTATTTTGGGCCTTTGCCTACAATTTGTTGGGCATTCCAATTGCTGCCGGCTTACTTTATCCTTTTACGGGCTATTTACTAGATCCTATGTTGGCCGGTGCTGCTATGGCTTTTAGTTCAGTCTCTGTGGTGCTCAATAGTTTGCGTCTGCTCTCTTGGAAAATATCGAAGAGGAGTGATTAGTTTGACTGTAATATCGTCGCTTTGTACCTTATACCTTGATTGCTTTCTATCTGGCCAATACTTGGGGAACTCCTTTGGGAAAGCTAAGTATTGGCCTAGCGCTGCGGAGTGGGTGGCGCAAAGCGCCAGACCGAGGCGGCAAGGCCGCCGAAGGGCCGAGCGAACAGCGAGCCCCGTAGCATAGCGCCGCAGCTTTGCTGCGGAGGCCCCAAAAACCTCAAAATAAGTAGCTCAACAAAAGGAGCTTTTGCTTAACAAGCCTTATATTTGCGCCCAAATTCTATTGCGAAACCGCTCATTGAGCTACAGAATATATATAAACATGAAAATCTCACTTAATTGGTTGAAGCGTTACCTAAGCTGTGACCTACCTTTAGATAAAATTAGCGAAAGACTTACTGATATTGGGTTAGAAGTAGATGGAGTAGAAACGACAGAAACGATTCCTGGTAGTTTGGAAGGCCTAGTTGTAGGTTATGTGGAAAGTTGTGAAAAGCACCCTGATGCAGATAAGCTTTCTTTGACAAAAGTCAATGTGGGAGCAGAAGAATTGCTTCCTATTGTTTGCGGAGCGCCCAATGTTGCGCAAGGGCAAAAAGTGGTGGTGGCTACCGTTGGCACAACACTATATCCTGAAAAAGGAGATGCTTTTAAAATTAAGAAAGGAAAAATCCGTGGTCAAGTTTCTATGGGGATGATTTGCGCCGAGGATGAAATTGGTTTGGGGCAATCTCATGCGGGCATTATGGTTTTGGACCAGGATGCAGCAGTAGGTAGCCCTATGGCTGATTACATTAACGGAATTGGAGGTTATAATGGCAAAAAGGCCGAAACCGATGCATTGATTGAGATTGGGTTGACCCCCAACCGTTCGGATGCCACTAGTCATTATGGCGTTGCATTTGATTTGGCTGCAGCTTTAAATTTTGAAGAGGAAGGAAGTGCAAAATTAGCATTACCTTCTGTGGCAGACTTTGCTTTAGGCGATTCAAAATTAGCGATGAGCTTAGCAGTAAAAGCGACAGAAAAAGTAGTTCGCTATTCGGGTTTAGTCATTGAAGGTGTTCGTATTCAAGATTCTCCTGAATGGTTGCAGCAGCATCTTAAAGCCATTGGTATTCAGCCAACTAACAATATTGTAGACATTACGAACTTTGTTTTGCATGAAATGGGTCAGCCCCTACATGCCTTTGATTACGATCAGATTAAAGGAGCTAAAATTCAGCTAGATTGTTTGGCTGCTGATACTCCTTTCTTGGCTTTGGATGGCCAAGAATATCCGCTTCGTGCCGAAGACCTTATGATTTGTGATGCGGAGGGCCAAGCTCTTTGTATGGCTGGTGTTTATGGGGGGAAAGATTCTGGCGTGAGTGAAAAAACAGTGAATATCTTCTTGGAATCGGCTTGCTTTGATGCTCAAAGTATTCGTCAATCAAGTATGAAGCACAATCTGCGTACAGATGCGGCTACTCGTTATGAAAAGGGAAGTGATCCCAATGCCACAATTTATGCGCTTCAGCGTGCTGCTCTCTTAATTAAGGAGTTAGCTGGTGGGAAGATCGGTAGTGAATTAATTGATTATTACCCAGAGCCAGTAGTTCGCCCAGAGGTAAGACTGCGTTACAAGCGACTCAATGGCCTAATTGGAGTCGAATTGCCCAAAACAGAGGTAAAAAGAGTTTTGGCTCTGTTAGATATGCCTATTCTTACTGAAGATGAGGAGCAATTGGTTGTTGCTGTGCCTACAAATAAGACAGATGTCTTGCGAGAAGTTGATATTATCGAGGAGATTCTTCGTATTTATGGTTTCAATAAGGTGCCCAACTCAGATAAAGTAGCCTATAATCTTAGTTTTCCCAAAAAGCCAGAAAGTTTAAAGTTGCGCCACCGTTTGGCTGAAAACTTGGCTGCAGCAGGTTATACAGAAATAATGGCCTTATCGCTATCTAAAAATAGCTACTATGAAAGCTTGTATCCTATTGCTGCAGAAAAACTGGTAGAAATTCATAATACTTCTAATCAAGAGCTTAGCCTAATGCGTCCTTCTATGCTTATGGGAGGGCTAGAAGCAATTTTACACAACCAAAATCGCCAACAAGATAACCTTCGCTTTTTTGAGTTTGGTAAGACCTATCAAAGAGATGAAAAAGGTGCTTTTGTAGAAACAGAACGCCTAGCCTTTTTTCTTACAGGAAAGAAACAAGAAGAAAATTGGCTAGAGACTCAAACAGATTTGAGTTATTACGATCTAAAAGCTATTGTAGAAAATAGCCTTGCTAAATTGGGCCTTGACCTTAACGCACGCAATATCCAGCAGCAAGTTATTGAGGGGGAAAAGCCTTGGGCTTATGCGCTTCAAGCTAGCATCCGTTTAGGTAAAACAGCAGATGAACTATTAGTTATGGGCCGGGTAGACCCAGAACTACTTTATGAGTTTGGCATTAAAAAACCTGTTTATTTTGCTAGTCTCAATTGGGAGACTCTCATGAAAGTGGTTGTTAAGAAAAAGGTCAAATATCAACCTATTAGTAAGTTTCCTGCCATGCGTAGAGACCTTGCCTTGGTCGTAGATAAGTCTGTTCGCTTTGCTGAAATTGTAAAAATTGCAGAAAAGCAAGCAAAAAAATGGCTAAAAGCTGTAAATTTATTCGATATTTATGAGAATGCAAGTCAACTTGGAGAAGACAAAAAGTCTTATTCTGTTAGCTTCATTTTTCTAGATGAAAATAAAACCTTGAAAGATAAAGAGGTGGATAAGGTGATGCAACAGCTGATGCAGCAGTTTGAAAAACAACTGGCAGCGCTGATTCGTCGCTAAACCTCTTAGCCTTATTATTATGAGTCTTTTAGACGAGAAATTAAGCGAAGTTCTACAAAAAGTTCAGCTCTTGTTGCAAGAAAACCAATTGCAAAAACAAGAGCTGCAGCGTCTTCGTCTACAAAACGAAGAGCTTAGGGCCCAACAAGATCGCTTGCAAAAAGAATTGCAAGCAAAATCAGCCCAAAACGCTGCCCAACAACAACTTCAATCACAGGTTTCGAAATATATAGAGGATATTGATTCTGCCATTGAATGGCTGAAAGCACTCGATTAAACTATGTCGAAAGAAAATCTCCATAGCATCAAAGTAGAAATAGCTGGACGCAGCTACCCGCTTTTTGTAACCGACAAAGAGCGAGAGGCCGTCCTATTGCTCGGAGAAAAAATTAACGAAGAGATTAACGATCTGCATGCACGCTATGCGAATAGCCTAGTTAAACAGGATATTATGGCGATGTTACTACTCACTTATGGTAAAAAATTACAAGAGCTAGAAGAAAGTAGTAGTCTGCCCTCCATAGAAGATAAAATCAATCAACTCCAAAATCTTTTATCCGAAATCCCCCTTGAAGATTAAACACTTTTTGTGGCATTTCCCTTGTCTAAAAGTTTGTATTGCATTTTGCTGCCCAGCCTGCTGGGCCCTACATACTTTTACTATTCTTTTTAAATTATAACGACAATGGAAATCATCATAGCCCTTTTGGGCCTTGCCATCGGTTCTGGCCTAGGGTACTACCTTGGTACTAAAGTCCTGAACAAAACGGTGCGCAACAAAGAAGAGGACTTGGAATCTAGAATCCAAGATATTCTCCAACAAGCAAAAGAGAAAAAAACCGAGGCAGAAGCCAATGCGCGCCAAGCCGCTTCAAAAATTATTGAAGATGCTAAACGCAATGGCGAAAATATCAAACGCAAGAAAATCAAGGAGGCTAAAGACCTCTATAATAAGAAAAAATCAGAATTCGATACGAAGGCAAACCGCCGTGATCAACAACTAAAAAATGCCGAAGCAAAGGCTAAAGGTAAAGAAGATCAACTCCGTCAAGAAGAAACAAAGCTTAAACGAGAGGCAGAAGCCAATGCTAAACTTCGTCAAGAATTAGAACAGAAAATTCAAGATACAACGGCCAAAGCCGAAGCTATGGCCCAGCAAGAAGAAGAGTTTCGTTTTGCCCTTGAAAAGGTAGCCAAGATGTCTGCCCAAGAAGCAAAAGAAGAATTGATCAAAAATATGCGCGATAAGGCCGAATCTGAAGCGATTGCTCTGGTTAAAGATCGTATCGAAGAAGCTAAATTGACCGCTAATAAAGAAGCAAAAAAGATT
>Ga0193958_1000608_pt1 | contig 12773 bp, 9 predicted proteins | sample FB_1_MG_FD_140320 | JGI IMG/M metagenome (GOLD analysis project Ga0193958, IMG submission 140320) | Microbial mat bacterial communities from the Broadkill River, Lewes, Delaware, United States - FB_1_MG | ecosystem: Environmental > Aquatic > Freshwater > River > Microbial mats | place: USA...
AGAAAGTTGATCCTCATTGTATTCCGTTAATGATGTACCCGATTGTAGTTTGCTGACGAGGTCATGATTGGCAATAAAAGGGCGGCCAAAAGCGGTAAGATCAACCACATTATTTTCCAAGTCTTCGTTAGCACTTTGTTGGTCATACCCGCCGCAACCAATCAATGTCCCATTGTAATGGCGGCGGATAAAATCACTAACGCGGCCATCTAGATAATCAATAGGCTGGGTATCATCAAACATTCCAACATGTACATAAGCAAGGTTCAATTCATTCAGTTGGTTCAGTAGATAGACAAATGTCTCGGCATCCCCTTCAACTGGGTTCAGGTTGAAATAAGCGGCTGGCGATAAGCGTAGCGCCACTTTATCGGCGCCGACTGCTTCAATACAGGCTTTAACGACTTCTAGTGCGAAACGGGACCTGTTCTCAGGGCTTCCGCCATAGTTATCACTGCGGAGGTTAGTTTCCTGATGCAGAAATTGATCGATTAAATAGCCGTTTGCTCCGTGAATCTCAATGCCATCAAAACCAGATTTTATTGCATTAGTTGCCGCTTGAGCGTAGTCCTTAACAAGTTCTGCTATATCGCTTTCAGTTGCTTCATGGGGTACTTCGTAAGACAGGTCTCGCATACGTGGGACGCTTCCCTCAAGCTGAACAGCTGAAGGTGCGATCGGTTGTTTACCCGAGAAATGGCTGTGTGCTGCGCGACCTGTATGCCAGATTTGGCTGAAAATAATTCCACCTTTTTCATGCACAGCAGAGGTCACTTTTTGCCAACCTTCTATCTGCTTTTCTGAGTAAATGCCCGGTGTATTGGGATAGCCTTGACCATCAGGGCGCAGAACGGTTGCTTCAGAGATGATGAGGCCTGTCTCAGCACGTTTTGCATAATATTGGGCCATCGCTTCCGTTGGTACTAGATCATCGTCTGCGAAGCAGCGAGTTAGCGGAGCCATCACTAATCGATTTGCTAAGGTAATACTTTCATTCAATTTGTAAGGGGTAAATAGCATGCTGAATCCTCGAAGCTTGCCTGTGTGGTATTGATTAAGCGACAGGCGAATAAAAACTATTAAATGTTACGCCATTTCAAATGTGCGCTGTTTGATAGATACTCTACTTGGTTCTTTAATAGTTAACTATCCGCCAAAATATGATTTTACTGTTTCCAAAATAAGAACAGTATTTTGAGCATATTGTTATGAAGGTAATTTAAAGTGGATGTATTACGTTACATCGCAGTATATGTACGTGTAGTTGAGCTGCAGAACTTTTCAGAAGCCGGCCGACAGTTAGGAATTGCAAAGTCAGCTGTTAGCAAGCAGATCAGTAGCCTTGAGGATAAGCTGGGCACGCAATTAATTACGCGTACAACGCGGAAGTTAGTCTTAACTGAAGCGGGAAAAACGTACTATAAATACTGTAAACAGATGTTAGAGCTCGGTGTGATTGCCGAGAATGAGATAAAGGATTATCAAGAAAAGCCACGAGGCACGGTTCGTATTGCTTGTCCGCCTACCATCGCAAAACTTTATTTAACGCCGTTAATTGGTCAGTTAAGCCGTCGTTATCCGGACTTGAAAATCGATTTTTTAGTGGATGACCGTGTGGTTAATATGATCGAAGAAAATATCGACATTACTGTTCGTGTTGGTTGGCTTCAGGATTCGAATTTGATCGCACGTAAACTTGGAGAGTCTAGTACGGTTGTATTTACCTCGCCTAGTTATATTGAGAGTCATGGTTTACCTACACAGCCGCGTCAACTGGCACAGCATGAATGGATTGGATTGAGTTTACTTCCTAGTCCATTTACATGGAATTTTCGCCATTGTACGGGGAAGGAAGAAAGTGTTCAGGTGCGTTCTAAAATTGTGACAAACCATGTAGATAGTTTATTTGATTTTATTCGGCAGGGTAGTGGTATCTCGGCTATTGCCGAATATTCAATACGAGACGAACTGGCAAGCGGCGAGTTTGTTGCGTTGTTTGAGCATTACCAACTCGAACAATTAGGGATCTATGCGGTTTATCCTAAGAAAAACGTGATGCCACTGAAAACGCAGTTAGTGTTGGATCAGTTGGTCGAGATGTTCAATCGGCAGGCGATAAAGAGGACTGAAACTAAACGTTGTTGAGTGATTAGCGAAAGCAGATAGGTATCTGCCTTCGCTAAGTCTTCATCACGGGTGACTGACTTTATCCGTAGAACGCCATTTTAATGATAAATAGCAGGGGTAAGATCAGCATTGCAGAGTTTAAGCTGCTGAAACGTCCAGACATGATTTTTAGAGCGGAGTAAGAGATAAAGCCTAATGCGATACCGGTCGTGATTGAAAATGTTAGTGGCATGGTAACCGCCGCAATAACGACAGGCGCAGCCTCAGTGATATCGTCCCAATCAATTTTTACCAAACTATGGGTCATTAGAACGGCCACAAAAAATAGTGCTGGCGCCGTTGCATAGGCTGGGATTGTGCCTGCTAATGGTGATAGAAATAGAGAGAGAAGAAACAGAACGCCGACTACCACAGCGGTTAAACCTGTGCGACCACCTACGGCGATACCCGCACCAGATTCTATATAGCTTGTTGTTGTGGATGTACCCATGACAGCTCCGGCCATTGTCGCTCCTGAATCCGCCATTAAAGCGCGCCCCAAGCGAGGCAACTTGTTGTCTTTATCCAGAAGATCACCTTTCTGAGCAACCGCAATTAAAGTGCCTGATGTATCAAATAGGTCAACGAAAAGGAAAGAGAAAACAATAGCGATTAATCCCACTTCTAGGGCAGCAGCAATATCAAGTTGTGCAAAGGTGGGCGCTAGGCTTGGAGGGGCAGATACAATTCCATTCATCTCGACTTGGCCAGCGAAAATGCTGAGCACTGTCACCAGCAGGATACCGATCATAACGGAACCGGTTACTTGGCGATGGTACAGAGCCGTAATCACTATAAAACCTAGGCAAGCCATGATCGCTCCCCAGCTTGTCATATCCCCGATTGTTACTAGAGTTGCTGGATTATCAACGACAATACCTGCATTCTTTAGGGCGATAAAAGCAAGAAATAAACCGATACCTGCGCCTATGCCACCGCGAAGAGAGAGCGGAATGCTATGGATTATCCATTCTCGAATACGAAAAATTGAGAGCAAAAAGAAGCAGATGCCGGATAGGAATACCGCACCTAAGGCCACTTGCCAGCTATACCCCATCTGACCTACAACGGTGAAACTGAAGAAAGCGTTGAGTCCCATACCAGGCGCCATTGCTACTGGATAGTTTGCCCAAAGACCCATAATAAGACAGCCAATCGCTGCCGCAAGGCAGGTAGCAACAAATACAGCACCTTTATCCATTCCCGCAGCCGCTAGCATATTGGGGTTAACAAAGATGATGTAGGCCATTGTAAGGAAGGTGGTTACACCCGCAATGACTTCGGTTTTAACCGTCGTGTTATGTGCTTTGAGCTGGAACAGTTTTTCTAGCATAGCGAGCCTTCTTCAATTCAGCTTTAAAAGAAAGCGAGCTATTTTAACGGTTAACTAGCCAAAAGTCGTACTAAATATGTTCAATCTGACGGTGAAACCGGTAACAGATAACTTCACTTGATTGTACGGTCTGCTATGAGTAACTGATGACCACGTAGTCTCGCTATCGTCAGTTCAGGCAGCTATTAAACTAGGTCGTGATTAAGTTAGGAAATGGTTAAGCAGAGGGCGAATAGCTCGTTTTGGCTACTGATATTCATGCGTGAGTAGGCTCGTTTTCGGTAGGTATGTACGCTGTGTGTTTTTATACCTAAATCCAATGCAATGCCTTCTGAATTCATACCGAGTAGGATGCGGGCTCCGACCTCTTTTTCTCTAGTTGAAAGTGAAGCATTTATTGTAGAAAGTCGGGCGATCAGTGTGTCTATCTGTGTTTCTCTAGTCATAAATGAGGAGAGGTCGCCGCTCATCCTGCTATGTTTCGTGACTAAGGCCGTGAGAAGGTGCTTTTCTGATTCTATTCTTTGAAGTGCCTCTGTTTCAAAGTGGGATTTATTACGAAATAGATTGAGGCAGTACAGCCCCTTATCTGCTTTATAGATAATAGACAGCCTATCGACGATCCCCATTTTTTCATACCAAAGCTGCCGATACCCTCCATTATCAATCTCTTCAGGCCTTAATCGAAGCAATGTTGTTGTATTAGGTGGGTAAGCATCATCAAGCAAAGCACGATTTGGATCGTATTGATAATAGGTAGATAGATAAAGTTGCTGAAGTTCTGGATGAATTATTGATTTTTCACGGTTGGCGGAGAATAGATAGCTGGCCTTATCATCTATAGCTAAATGCACAAAAGATAGGTGATCGGGTTGGCAGATGACCTGAAGAGCGTTTAGTAGTTTGGCTGGGAAATCACTATTGCCTAAGGCCGTTACTAATTGTGCACAATCATCAGGGGGAATCTTTGAACTCATGTTAATCCTAAGGTTACTGCTCATCTGAGAGGTGTGGCTGATGGCTTGTCCCTTTCTGTAGGGACAGACGAATAGTCGCGGCCTGTTTACCCTTAGTTATCTCTTAATTTTGAACTAAGGAATCAGTATGGCGCATATTCAACCATTAGAAAATGATCAAGTTGATGATGAACTACGTCAGATGTTTGAACACTATGAAAGAACCCGTGGGTTTTGCCCCAATAGCGTAAAGACAATGGCACGCAGGCCTAATATTTCTAAAGCGTTTGGTCGTTTAAATCAAGCGATACTCTATGAAGGAACCGTCGCTGAAGAGCTTAAAATGTTAGTGGCTTTAGCAACGAGTGTGGCGTCGGGTTGTGAGTATTGCCAATCGCATATGGCAAACCTTTCTAGTATCTATAAAGCGCCAGATGAAAAGATTTCGGCATTGTGGGAATTTGAATCAAGTGACCTATTCAATGATGGGGAGCGAGCAGCAATCCGATTGGCGTTGAAGGCTGGGATGTTACCGAATGATGCTTCAGATGAAGATTTCACCGATCTGAAACGTTACTTTGATGAAGCTGAGATTGTAGAAATTGTGGCAACAATTGCGCTTTTCGGTTACCTCAATCGTTGGAATGACACGATGGCCACTCAGCTTGAAGAGTACCCTACGCAAGTAGCTGAGCGGGCAATTGGTGAACAAGGGTGGAGTGCCGGTAAACATAAGTAAGAATAAGGCCACGGATGATTACATCTATGGCCTTATGTTCATCTGTTGTATCTAGCGTCTTTACTGCGATTGTCTATGAAACACGCAGCATACCTGTACATATTCATGTAACTTTATAATTAACCCGTATTCGTTTCTTAGTAATACGATTGTCAGCACCATCGCGCGTGAGATAATAGGGTGAAATCGTAGGAGTATGTATGGCGAAAAAACACAAAGTATCAGATGAAGTCATTGCTGAAGCACTGCAAGTGACGAAAGCGACCCAGCGGCCGGGTCAAACCAAAGAGCAGACCAAGCTTATCGCTCAAGGTGTTCAGAAAGGGATCGAAGAGTACAAAAAACGCCATAAGGAAAAGTCTCGTGCGCTAGATAAACAGAAACGTAAGCTGAGACAAACGGAGTTGTCGCCGGTTGAAGAAAATGAAAAAACAACAGAGATAGTTTATAAGCAGAATAGATTAAGCTGGTGGCTACTATTAGCCAGTTGGATTGGCTTTATTGGCTATGCTGCTTATTTTAGCGCTCATTAGTGCTGTTTGATTACCAGAGCATGGCATGCATGCTCTGTTCAGGATTGGCATTATCAAAAACGGTCTGTTACAAGAAGCTCTTCAAGAGGGAGCTGTCCTGCACGTTTGTTGGCCGCTTTTTCTGCTTTCCCTAACGTAATAATCATGCTGATGATATATCCATCAGGCAGATTGATAAGCTCAGCTAGTTGCTCGCTATCAAACCCAATCATAGGGCAGGTGTCATAGCCCAATGCTTTGGCCGATAGCATCAAGGTTTGCGCTGCCATACCACAAGATCGCATCGCTTCATCGCGTTGTAGTTGTTCTTTCCCGGTATAAAAAGACGCGAGCATAGGAAGCATCATCGCTTGAACTTCTTCGGGTGTGTTCGCCCAATAGCGTTGTGGATCTTTTTGCCATGCTTGAGTATCGGCACAAAGCACAATCAGTTCTGACGCTTCGGTCACTTGTGTCTGTTCCCATGCCGCTTCTTGAATTTTACGTCTCACTTTATCATCAGTGACTCTGACAAAGCGCCAGTGTTGTATATTGTAAGAGGTTGGCGAAAGTAGCACCGCATTCATTATTTTGCTGAAGTCACTTTCACTAACTGAAGCGCTCGGGTTGTAATGTTTAACTGCGCGACGTTCTTTAATAGCGGTAAAAAGTTCCATAGTTATCCTTAAACTCATCTTCTGATTTGGCTAACGCTTTGCTTGCGTCAGTTGGTGAGATAAAGCTTAATTGATAATGTTTAAGGTGATAATCTGCTATTAATGAAAGATTAAGTTGAGAAAAAGTAAACAATCATGGGGGAAGGTTATTTTACTCGTCCCAGTAAGGCACTTCGCTGCCAAAGAACGCTATAGAGAAATCCAGAAATGCGCGTACTTTAGCGGGCATAAATTGGCGTTCGATTAGGACAGCGCTAATGACTTGGCTTGGCATTTGATAGTCAGTAAACAGAGGTATGATTTTGCCTGATTTAATATCAGGGCCTGCTACGAATGTCGGCAACCTGGCAATGCCCAAGCCTTGAAGAACCGCGTCACGGAGTGCCTCACTGTTATTGACCTGATAGTTACCTGTTACTTCAATATTGAAACGTTTATCTTCTTTAATAAATGACCACTCTTTCACATCGTTAGAATAACTAAATGATAAGCAGTTGTGTTGAAGAAGGTCATCAAGTTGCTGAGGGACTGAGTTGGTTTTAAGGTACTCGGGGGACGCACAAAGCACGCTATTTAAAGGGGCTAAACGACGAGCAATCAAGCTAGAGTCAGCTAGTTCACCAGTACGTATAGCAATATCAAAGCTGCCACTTACCAGATCAACCACTTTATCATCCATGACTAAGTCAATGCTGATTTTTGGGTACTCTTTTAGGAACTCAGGGATCATTGGCGCCATATGTAATCGACCAAAAGACATCGGGGTGTTAATTCTCAATCGTCCTTGAGGTTCTCCCTGCAGTTGGGCTACGGCATCTTCTGCATCATGCGCAGCAGCATTAGCTTTTGAGGCATGTTCATAATAATGCTCGCCGGCCTCGGTCAAACTTAGTTTTCGTGTGGTTCTATGGAGTAGTTTTACCCCTAACTGCTCTTCGAGCTGAGTAATACGTTTGCTGACCGCTGATTTAGAAATACCTAAAAAGCGCGCAGCTGGGGAAAAACCACCAAACTCAACGACAGCAACAAACACAGGTATAGCGCCAAAGTTTTCCATAGAAGCCTTATTGTTAACTTTAGGTTGACAGTTATTCTCTTAAAAAGCGGATTATCGGTCAAGAGGAAACAGGATAGGCTGGTTTCACAGTGATCTGTTTCTATTCGCCGCCTATTTGTGAGATCTGAATGATGATTTTTGTTAAACCTTCTGCGCCTTATGTGGTTCATGGCTTGATGCTACTCATGGTTGCCCTTGTTGCCAGCTCGTTTCCGGTTGGAGCGATGATTACATCGGGTTTACCACCCGAATTGATGATGTTTTTCCGTTTTTTCCTTGCTGCGGTGATGTTCGCGCCCTATGTGTTTTTAAAGAACGGATGGCAGATTCCAGAGTTTACACAGTTAAAAGGCTATATTTTCTTAAGTATCCCATTAGTGGTTTTCTTCTTGTGTATGTTTGAAGGGCTGCGCTATACGACGGCTCTTAATACGGGGGCTATCTATACCGTGGTGCCCGTCATAACAGCGATCTATGTTCTGATTATTAATCGAGAGAAAACGAGCAAACGAAAGTCTTTAGGGTTATTTGTTGGTACGTTAGGTGCTTTATGGATTGTTTTCCGTGGCGATCTGCAGTCGTTATTACAGTTACAACTTAACTATGGTGATCTGCTGTTTTTGTTAGGCTGCTTATTCTTAGCTGCCTATAACCCTCTGATCAAAAAGTTCTACAGTGGGGAAGCGATGGAGGTGATGACATTTTGGGTGATAGCTTTTGGTAGTGTTTGGTTGATGCTGTTATCACTATCGTCCTTTCAGGATGTTGTTTGGCAAGGTGTAAGCAGCAGTGTTTATCTAGGGATAATATATTTGGCGGTTTTTACGACCTTAGTGACGTTTTTCCTGCTGCAATTTGGAACCTTAACGTTAGGGGCGACCCGGGTCGCTGCCTACAGTTTTTTAACCCCTGTTTTTGTTCTCATTATTAATCTTGTATTAGGTATCGGTAGTTTTGAATTCAATTTATTACCGGGCGTTTTTTTGGTTCTAATCGCTATGTTTTTAGTTCAAAAAGCGGGAAGGTGAATTGATGCCGCTTCGTCATTATAGAGGTGATGTATGGTTTATCGCTTATGTGGGTTATATGTGGGAGGGTACTAACTAGTGGGAGCGTACTAATTGACGTGTAGTTTGATAGGAAGGGTAATGAATTTGTAATTTTGAGATTAGTAAATGATACGGAATTGTGATTATTATACAGACTAATGCATCATATACCTTGTGATGTTAAGCATTGAGAATAGAGAAACTATAAAAATAATAAAAAGGCTGGTCTGCTAAACAGTTGTACAGCCGAGTTAAGTGCCAAATGCGAAAGAGTAATAGCCAAGCCATATGGGCTTACGACAGTAAAAATGCAGTAATATTATGGGGAAATGATGCCGCGAAAGTGCTTTGGGGTGTTTCTCGCTCGTCTGAACTTTCTTCTGTAAATACTTCCGCTTTACGTTATTTTCAGCTGTATTTCTCAATCACCGGTTCATTTTCACTGTCTCCAATCTTATTGGGGTGTGAAGAGCAAGACTTACACTTGTTTACGGAAGACAATCAACACTATGATGCAGAAGCTATTAGTGAAGGTATATACCTGATTACACAGCGCCTTGTTATAGATTGCTCCCTTTCTGAATACGCCGGGTCATCAAGTTTACCAGCCCCTTTGTTAGATCATAACAGTCTTGTTTCAACCTATAACGAGGCTGGAGAGTTATTGCAGCGTTCGGATTTGGCTGATCACGAATTCAAACCTGAACAGCGTTTCTTTACAGATCGATTTGTTGATAAAGATCAAGCGCTTACGGTTTGGCAACAGCTAGATGGCAGTGATTATTTTGAAGGCCATTTTTTGACAGACAACATAGATGGTCAGCGCTGGCATATTGTGCAGGTCAGTCGAATTGTTATTCCTGGCGGCAGCTGGATCATTCAGCTCAGAGAGTTAGATATTGATCCTTTCATTCAAAATGAGCAGGCACTTCGAAATACGCTGTGCGAACAGGAGGTTATTTTTGAACATGCCGGTTCCGGTATCTGTTTTATCCAAGACCAACCTGGTAAAGACCGAGAAATTGTTCGCTGTAATAGAAAGTTTGCAGAGATGTATGGTTATGAGGTTGAGGAATTATTAGGCCAAAACAGCTCAATTATTTATCCCAGTATCGAAGAGTATAAGCGAGTTGGGGAGCGCGCTTACCCAGACATTATTGATGGTAGTGTTTACAGCCAACGTTTGCTCATGAAGCGTAAAAACGGTGATATGTTTTGGACGCAAATTCATGGCAATGTTATCTCATCTTCCGAACCGGGCTTGGGGTATATATGGATTGTAGAAGACATAAATGAGCGGGTAGAGGTTAACAAAACGTTAGAGTCCATCCTAAATGAGCAAAAGCTTATTCTTGATTATGCGATGGTTGGAATCGTGTTTCTCAAAAACCGCTCCGTCACCCGGTGCAACCCCCGTTTTGAGGAGATGTTTGGTTATGAAAGCGGTGAGCTAAAAGATAGCTCTTCCCGGCAATGGTATTTGACCGAAAGTGATTGGCTAAAAGCAGGTGATGATTGTTATATTCCCCTTTCGAAGGGTGAGGTTTTTAAGGGTGAAATGCTGTTACGGCGAAAAGATAATTCACCGGTTTGGTGCGAAGTTAGAAGTAAAGCCATTGATCCTAATGATCTTACTCAGGGCTCTATCTGGATCACGATGGATATCAGTGAACGTAAAGCCGCCGATGCCGCGTTAGCTAAAGCGCACGCTGAGTTAGAGCATAGAGTTGAAGAGAGGACCGAAGAACTGGCTTTTGCGGTTAAAGAGCTGCATCTAGAAATTCATGAACGAAAAATTGCTGAAGAGCGCGTTAAGCATATGGCTCTTCATGATGCTTTAACGGGCCTGCCAAATCGAATCCTACTTGAAGAGCGTTTAGATAATGCGTTATTACAAGCGCAACAGGACTGGAGCAAATTAGCGGTTCTATTTATCGATCTAGACCGCTTCAAACATATTAATGACTCTTTAGGCCATCATGAAGGGGATCAATTATTAATAGAGGTATCTTCTCGTTTACATGATGTGGTTGCATCTTCGGACACGGTTGCGCGTCTAGGCGGAGATGAGTTCGTCATTGTTTTAGGCCAAGTGTCCTCTAGCGACGACGTCAAATGTGTAATCGATAAAATTCAGCAGGGTTGTCAGGTGCCTGTTAACCTTGCTTTACAAGAAGTATATGTAACCCCAAGTATTGGTATCGCTTTGTACCCTGATGATGGGACAACCGCTATTCAATTAATGAAGAATGCAGACGCTGCTATGTACCATGCGAAAGAGTTAGGTCGTAATCGGGCGCAGTTCTTTAATCAAGGTTTAGATGAGTTTGTTCAAGAACGGTTAACGCTCGAGACTGCATTGCAACAAGCGCTGCAAGAACAGCAGTTTGAGTTGTATTATCAACCGCAAGTTGATGTGACTACGAATCAAGTCATTGGAGCGGAAGCATTAATACGATGGAACCATCCAAGTAAAGGCGTTATTCCACCAGATGCTTTTATCCCCTTAGCCGAAGAAACGGGGCTGATCGTAGAGATAGGCAAATGGGTTTTGGAGTGTGCTTGCCAGCAATTAGCGCAGTGGAATGATCAGGGCTTTTCTGACTTTGTTGTGTCGGTCAACCTGTCCGCATTACAGGTCCAGCAACGTGAGTTTGTCGCTGAGGTGACTAACACCATCAAACGCCATAATGTTGATCCTAAACATATTGATTTAGAGCTTACTGAGAGCATGATTATGCGGAATGCTAAAGAAACTATTTCCGCTTTAGATCAGTTACATAAGTTGGGTATCCAGATCAGTGTTGACGATTTTGGAACGGGATACTCCAGCTTGAGTTATTTGAAGCGCTTTCCATTAGATAAACTGAAGATTGATCGTTCATTTGTACAGGATATTACAGCGGATTCTGATGATGCCATGATCTGCCGTACCATCATCTCGATGGCGCATAATTTGAATTTAAAAGTGATTGCTGAGGGAGTGGAAACACAGGATCAGCTTTGGTTATTACAAAGTTACGGTTGTGAGCTTTATCAAGGTTATCTCTACTCTCGCCCAGTTCCTGCATCTGAGCTTACGCAGCATCTTTATGAAACGGATAAAGTTTTATCAGTTACCTAGATTTTGGCGTTTTTTATAGAATCTTTGCCGGTAAAGGCACAGGCACCCTAACGCTTTTGGCGACAAGATAGAATAAGTGCCCAGAATTCAGAGAAATCATTGACGACAACATCCGGTTTATAAGGGTAGCGAGCGTCGCCTGGAAAGATCTTATTAAGCCAAGGTTGATCCCATTGGGCACCATTGAAAAATACGCTGGTAATACCCGCCGATTTTGCTGCAATAACATCTGTTGTGCTATCACCGACGTACCAGATATCAGCCCCTAAGCTAATATTGAGATTTTCTGCTGCTTTCATAATTTGATCGGTATGGGGTTTTCTTTGCTGGGTATCGTCACCACAGATTTCAGTATCAAATAGATGTGCCCAGCCACCATCAACGGTATTAAGTTCATGAACAAAAAATTCACGATCGCGGTTTGTAATGACTCCCACGATTAGATCTAGCTTACGTAACCCTTCGAGCATATTTTTTACGTTAGTTTCGAATGGTAAAGCGGTGCCAAAATATTTGCGGTAGTGGTCTGTAAATCCTTTATGAGCAAGTGTCTTGGCGATATGGTTGTCAGCAAATAAGATCTCGAAGATATCCGTGCGAGAAATTTTACGATCCATCTTTATCTTCGGATGAAGGCTTAAATTATCGCGGACGTATTCAACGAGCCTTTGGTCATCGGGGGATTTGCATTTCGCGGCATCAACCAGTTGCTCAAGAAGGCCCAGTTCCTTTAACTCTTTGAGCATATCGTCAACGGCGTGGTACATAGCGTCTAAGGTATCAACAAGCGTCGCATGCCAATCAAATAATATTACCTTGGGGTACGTTAGTCTGGCGACCGCCGGGTGCCAATCGGGTTCTTGGCGCTGAGGCTGACGTTGTCTAGGGGGTAATCTAGCGGGCCGTTGGTGGCGTAATTTATGCTCGGATTGTTTCGGGGTTGCATGTAGCACTAAATCAAGAAGTTCATCAAAATCATCCACTACAATGTCAGGATCATAACGGTGGTGGGCATTTGCAGCGAAGACCTGTTCGAACCAGTGGGGAGACCACAGCGCGCCATTGTAGAAAACACGGGTAACGCCTGCTTTGGTTGCGGTCATCATATCGGTGACACTATCACCGACATACCATAAATGTTTATCTGCTAACTCATTCAC
>Ga0193958_1000610_pt1 | contig 12761 bp, 25 predicted proteins | sample FB_1_MG_FD_140320 | JGI IMG/M metagenome (GOLD analysis project Ga0193958, IMG submission 140320) | Microbial mat bacterial communities from the Broadkill River, Lewes, Delaware, United States - FB_1_MG | ecosystem: Environmental > Aquatic > Freshwater > River > Microbial mats | place: USA...
ACGGTTTACATGGGTATTATAAGTGTCTTACATCAAATAGTTCACAGAAAAAAGATGCACACAATATCTTACACAAAAGAAGACGTTTCAGCAGATGGAACTTTGTTAGTTAGAGTAATAGCTAGCAATGATAAAGATGTTCACGCAAGAATAAGTTTTAACGGAGAAAACAAAACTAGGCTAAAAAGTTATATTGGAACTACATACACGTTAGATGGTGCTGATTACCAGCCATTTAATAGACAGACTTCTAGCGGAAATACGTTAGAAGCTGAAATTCAAATAGATCCAACTGTAGATGTAATCGGAACTTTAAGGGGTAATGATTTTATAGGTAGTGGTGCCGCTGGAGCTAGAGCTGGAGGAACTGGGCAAGCTGATATAGAAACTATTATAAACGCTGGAACAGAATTGTTATTAGAAGTTGTGAATGCAGGTGCAGTTTCTTCGGACTTAGGAATTATAGTTAACTTGTATGAAAGAAACAAAATTTAAACGCAATTTATAAACAAACGGCAAGCACTATAAGGCTAGGGTAAAACCTAGCTTTTTCTTTTTGGGTGTGTTATAATAGAGGAGTCAAATAAATGCTATTGTAGCTCAGTTGGTTGAGCAGTTGCCTGTTAAGCAAAAGGACGTAGGTTCGAGCCCTACCAGTAGCGCCACATGCTGATAAAGCACAACGGATGTGCAAATGCCTTGTAAGCATTAGGTTATGGGTTCGAATCCCATTTTCAGCTCCAAATAGGTATCGGTGCGGACATTTAGTCATAGGCTTGGTACATTAAACCACTCTTAATTGGGTGGTTTTTTAATGCAAAATATTTTGCATTGTATTATGTAGCACAAGTGATATACTGTAGATAGAGGTTAAGGCTTGTAGTGATTATAACCCCTCTGACCTCTCTATTAAGGGAGGTATTTTTATGAGAGAAATTAAGTTTAGGGGTAAAAGAGTTGACAACGGTGAATGGGTGTATGGTCATTACGGAACATCTGTTGAAGAAGATGAAATTGGTGCTGGTTGTTATTTTATGCGTACTCAGACTGAATTACACTATATATCAGACGTAACAGGCAACCCTTCTTTTTTGGTAGACCATAACACAGTAGGTCAATACACAGGCTTAAAGGATAAGAAAAGTGTAGAGATTTATGAGTGGGATGTAATTGATTTTGATGATAATAATGAATTGAGTGAGTGTTGGAGAGGATTGGTTGAGTTCAAAATGAACGGATGGCAATGTAACGATATCCACGAAAGTAATTGGATGTGGGTTGAGGATTTGCAAAACAACAATCAAGTTGAAGGAATCGTTATAGGCAACATACATGACAATCCTGAGTTACTTGATTAGTAGAATTATGGTATAATAGTAGTATGAAAGGGTGGTAATAATGTTTTGGAAAAGCAGAAGTAAAAATGAAGAAGCCGAAATGATGAAAAGGAATTATGAGAATTGCAAAGAACCGAAAGATCCACCTACGGTTGTATTTGATATAAAGAAAGCTATAGAAAGCGGAATGAGTGTTAGTGATATAACAGATAATATTAAAATGGCTATGGGAATACAAGACATAGAGCAAAATCCTGGTGATATCAATAGAATTAGTTTAAAAGAACCTAGTTTACAAAAGTTATTACTAAAAGGTAGAATAAGTCAAGAAGAATACAACGCCTTATGTACTGGTAACAGAAGTGACATACTATACGCTTTCAAACTCAACGAGAACTACATAAGAGAGTCATTAGTTAGAGAAGCTATAGAGGAGGGTGAGTAGGTATGTGTAAATATTGTGACTTGGATAGAGAACTTAACGGAGACAAATATGGCGATGAATTCGAAACATACGAACCTAGCGGTAGCGAAAAGAATCTTGGATTCATATCTCACTTTAAAAAAGCCAACAAATATATTTTAGTTGCTGGCGGAAACTTTGAATTTTTCTTTGAAATAAACAACTGTCCGATGTGCGGTAGAAAGCTAGGTGAGAACAACGAAAACAGTTAAGCTTAAATACCCTGGTGATATAAGAATGAATAACGGTAGCGACATAGCTACTTTATATTCATTAGAAGAGATCATAGCAATGGATGATGTTAGGGAAGATGAAAAGAATAGCTGTAGAAATCACCCAAGAGAAGTAGTAGGCTTTATAGAAATAAAGATAGTACCATACAAGTTATTTTTAGATATGGATAGTAGAGAGGTGGAGGAAGTATGAATCAAAACTTATTTTGTGCAATGTGGATATTTATAGGGTTGATTGCAACGTTCGAAGAAAAGAAATTTATTAGATTTTCATATATATTTATTATGGTTGCATGCATCATAGGTTTAAAGTTAGGATATTAGGAGGAAGTATGAATAGAGAGTATGAATTAAAGATGATGATAGATGAATTGTACAACATGGCATATTCATCGTTAAAACAAGAAGAACACAACTTAAAACAAAGACAAATCGACCTATTGACATTGTCACCCGAAAAAGAAAATACAGCTACAGCGATTAGTTATGAAGCTATGTGGATAGAAAGAAATTCGCAACAGTGGGCAAGACACATGGAAAGGTTGTTTAAACTAAGAGAAGATATATTCAAAGCTATCGAAGAAGATGATAACCAATGATTAAGAAAGTAAAAGGAGGAATAGATAATGGCACAAGTTATTATAGATTACGACGAGTATCAAGAGTTATTAGAATTAAAAAAACTTAAAGGAAAAGTAGATTCATTGGAGAGTAGGAGAGTGTTGTCTGATTCTGTAATGAACATGTGTAAAACAATGAATATAGAAATAAAAGAAAAGGACCTATTAAATGTGATGGGTATGCCTAAGAATGTTGATGGAAATACAATAGAGTTGCATTTAAAGAAAGGAGAATAGATAATGGAAGATAAAAGAGGCAGGCCGAGAGCATTTAAAGATGAAGATGCATTTAAGCAAAAGTTTCTTGATTACTTAGAGGATTGTATAGAAAGAGATAGGTTTCCTAACATCGCTGGCTTTTGTGTATTTGCAGACATTACAAGAGATTCGTATTATGCACAAAAGGAATATTATTCCGACACATATTTAAAAACTCGTGATATGTTAGAGAATGAAGTATGGCAAGATAAGACTCACAGAGGACCATTATACCTTAAATCTGTATTCGGTCATACTGATAGACAAGCGGTTGAATCAACTAACACTAACGTAAATGTAGAAGTAGATAGCCTAGAAGAAGCAGAAGAGATTATTAAAGCTGCTGGGCTAGATCCTGATAAACTATAGAAAGGAAGTGATCTCCATCTAATCTATAGAAAGGAGGAAGAAACACATTTTTAACAATATAGCAATTGCAATGGTTTGGTTAACTTCCTCCACATGGCGAAGACCAAACCATTTTTATTTGCATAAACACTTGACAGTGTAGCACAATTGTATTACACTTGTATTATCAAAGAGATTGAGAGGATGGTTAATATGGAAAAGAAAACATTTAAAGTAACTTACATTAATGACTATGGTAGAGAGAAGACAAAGAAAGTTAAATCATATTGCAAAGAGTTAGCATCTATGAGAATTAACGGCATAAACAAAACTCTAATTGTAGTGGAGGTGTAGCATGAATAGACACAGAGAACACTGGTCTGCAATGGGATACGAGCCAAGCGAAGGAGAAAGTCAAAGAGCAAGAGAGCGAAGAGAAATGAGAGAATGCCTGATAATGTATTCTAATTTATTAGGCATAGACGAAGTGATCACAGAAATCAGAAAGATTAAACTGGGGGAAATAGATGAAAAATAACACAGTACAACTAAGAATATCAAACCAAGACCTATACAACTACTACCACAAACAACCTGACAGGCACAGGAAAGCACTAGAGCTATACAAGATGAAAGAAGAAGGGTTTTTAGCTGAGTATGTGAAGGAGGAAGAGGAATGAAAACTAGCACTATGATGGTGATTGAAAATATAGTTATTTGGATAGTGATGGGACTTTTGATTTGGTACATGAAATCATACTGGCCATTATTTATGATTATTGGTTTAAATACTACGATCAGAAAAGAAAACAAGGAGGATCACAATGTATAAGAACTGGAACGGAGAGGCATTGCCTATTGAGAGTGTGAAGTATATTATGTATTGGTGGTACGAATGTAATGAAATACACATTTATGAATTAGAAGGTAATTATCACGGAACCACGGAAACTCTTATGGAAGAAATGACCGAAGATGAATCTTGTAAAATCATAGCTGTTAGATGCTAGATAGGAGGGTGTATGAAGAACACTATAGATAACGACCTATCTTGTTGCTACGAAGTTTTAGGGAAAGAAATAGAAAGCATAACCGTAGAAGACGAGGAAGGTAATTTTATAATCAAATTAACAAAGGATGGATATACATTAAAAGAGAACTATACTATAAAGATACAAACAGAAATGATTGAATTTAAATAGTTAAACAGAGAGAAGTCCTAACGAGAAAGGAGGATTTATGAGTACAATAGAAATAATAATTATTGTATCTTATCCAATATTGGTATTGTCGTACCCCATATACGTAACTTTTATAAAAGATAACGAGAAGTCCTAACGGGCTTCTTTTTCTTTGCGCAAAATATTTTGCATGGTATAATAGAGAAGAGGTGAAGAAATGGACAAGATTAAACTAGCACAGGCTATTAAGTTAGTGCAGAAAGAGAAAGCTAAGAGTAACTATTACTCCTATGTTAAATATATGCATGAAGATTACGTCTACAACCGTCATGGTGAGTTTATATGTGAGATAGTGAACAACGCTATAGATAAACGCGATGCTATGATTAGAGGCGAAATTAAGATGGAGAACCAATACATTATGCTATCTATGCCACCTAGACATGGTAAGTCAATGCATATAACTGAGACGTTACCAAGCTATGTAATGCAGAAGTATAACAAGTTCAAAGTGATATTAACAGCTTACTCTAGTACACTCGCACATGACTTCGCTAGGGCTAACGTTACTAAGATAAAACAGAATCTATTCGACGTATCGGTAGATGCAGATAACCAGGAGAGAACATACCTAGATAATGGATCGGAATGTATCAAAGCTGGTATATTAGGTGGTATCACTGGTAAAGGCGCTCACTTATTAATCATAGACGACCCTATCAAAACAGCAGAAGAGGCTAGAAGTGAAACTCATAGAGAAAAGGTATGGAAGGAATGGATATCCTCACTATCGACTAGACTAGAACAGGCTGCAATAGTAATTGTAATTATGACCAGATGGCACGAGGATGATTTATGCGGTAGGTTATTAAACAATGAATATGCTGAACCATTACCATGGAATGTAATTAATATGCCGTTAGAAGCAGAAGAGAACGATCCACTAGGTAGACAAGTTGGTGAACCTTTATGGCCTGATAGGTATGGTTATGACTTTATAGAAGTGAGAAGAAGATATCCTGAAGATTTCAACGCACTGTATCAAGGTAGGCCTACAAGTCAAGAAGGTAACGTTATCAAGAAGGAATGGTTTGAGAATGAAAAGAACTGGTACATACCTAAACACGAGTTTGTATCCAAAATACCCATCATGTGTATGTCAGTAGATGCTACATTCAAAGATACTTCAAAATCAGACAAGGTGGCTATAGGTATATGGGGTAAGCTACACAACAACTTTTATTTAATAGATGAACTGAACGCAAGAATGGACTTCTTAGCAACACTACAAGCTATAAGGAACTTCAAAGAACAATATCCAAGTATAGGTATGATCTTTGTAGAAGATAAGGCGAATGGTAGTGCAATTATAAATGTGTTATCAAAAGAACTCACCGGTATAGTGCCAGTTAATCCATTAGGTGGTAAAGAATCAAGACTACAATCCGTATTGCCTTACCTGGTGAGTAACGTGAAACTGCCTAGAAATAAATCATTTGTTAACTCAATGCTTCAAGAGTGGTATTCATTTCCTAATGGAGTACATGATGATTCTGTAGATGAAATGACACAAGCATTATCACAGATGATCTACTATTACGGAGAAATAACGACACAGAGAAAGACTGTTGAGGATACATTCTTTAACAGAGAACCTGAAGATAACAATACAATGTGTGGAGATATATACTAAGGAGGAAGGTTATGATAGTAAAATGTACAAATAACGAATCGTACGAAAAAGATTTACATGTAGGTTGTGAATATGAAGTTAAACACGAGCATAATGGATGCTACATGATAGAACACGAAACACTAGGAAGTTGTTGGTTAAGTAAAGATAGGTTCGTTAAACCTAAGTATATTTGCAGAGAGGTTCAAAGAGATGGACCAGGAGCGTTAGGAGTGCATACAGTAGTTAACAGAAATGAATAGGAGGAATAGAATGTTATACGCAATATTAGCAATTAATGTATTATGTTTAGTAGCTTTAGGCACTTTTATAGGTTACTCGATAGGCAAAGGATTTGTATCTATCAATAACTATAAAGTAATGGACAAAGAAACATCGATTAAACTAGCTGAACAAATCCAAGAAGAAATGAACCAAGGAGGTGACTTCTAGTGCAAGACTACAAAGATGATAAGAAGAAAGTAGATCCTGTCAGAGAATGGAAGTATCTACAAGATGCACGTAACTTTAAAACTGCTAACTCACTGTACGAAATTCCACGTATAAACGAAGAACAGTACATTGGTGACCAGTGGAAAGGTATCGATGCTAAGAACCTCAGAAGAACAACGTACAACTTCATAGGACAGACAACTGACGTTAAGGTTGCATCTATCCTAGCGAATGAATTAACTATCCAACGTGCTGTGGATGATATGGACGAGGATAACGAAGAGATTCAACAAGCAGTAAAGGCATTTAACCTAGCTGATAAAAAGAACTGGGAACGCCTTAAAATGGACGCTAAGAACGAGCAAGTTGTATTAGATGGTGCTATTCAAGGTATTGGCGTTAGTTACTGGTGGTGGGATGATTCAATCAAGATGGGTAATAGCTTTGTATCCATTGGAGACATCAATGGCCAGTTAGTAGATATGATTGATTTATACGTTGCTAACCCGCATGAAGTAGATATCCAAAAGCAACCATGGAATAAAATCGTTATCAGAATGACAGTATCAGAGTTAAGAGAATTAGCTAAACAAAAAGGCGTACCTGAAGAACAAATTGAAATGATTATGACCGACGAAGAGGAACGTACTTACGCGGCATTCGAAAAGACTGATACAGAACAAGATAATACTAAGAGCAAAGACGATTTAGGCACGCTAGTTGTTAACTTTAAAAAGATTGATGATGTTATTCACTCTTCATTAACTACTAAGAACATCGTAATAGAGGATTGGAAAGATACAGAGTTAACTAGATACCCTATAGCTGTATTCACTTACAAGCCTAGAAAGAGATTTATCTATGGTGAGGCCGAAATGACTCGTTACTTAGAGAATCAACGTGTAGTTAACTTACAACAAGCAGCAAGACACAAACATGCTTTGATGTTGGCTATTCCTAAAGTATTATACAATAAGAATATGCTAGGATCATTTAGTAATGCTATTGGTAGCGTAAACCCTGTTAACGCATCACCTCAAACAAGAATTGGCGACGCTATGACATATGTACAGCCTACAGCCATGACTATTGATGTTGATAAATCAGTAGAAGAGGGAATCACAAGAACGCAAGACTTAGCAGGAGTTAACCAAAATATCAAAGGTGAAGCTAGACCTGAGAATGCTGCAGCTTTATTAACTCAAATCAAACAAGCAAACATCCCTAATGAAACATACAAGCGTAGATTATACGATTATTTAGAGCAAGTAGCGCTTATATGGGAAGATTTCTACAAGACCAAGTACAACATCACTAGAAAGATGAAAGATGAAGAGGGCGAAGTTGTAGAGTTTACTGGCACAGATTACGCAGATATGAATTTCACTACTAGAATTGACGTTGGAGCATCAACACAATGGTCTGAGGTAACATCTACACAGTTCTTAATGGACTTTTGGGATAGAGGTATCATCAAGAACTCTAACGACATATTCAAACGTATCCCTAGTGATTTAATCAAAGACTTAGATGGACTTATCCAAGAAAATGACGATCAACAATTACTTGACCAGTTTATAATGATGTTTATGGAGTCTCAGCCACCTGAAGTGCAACAAGAAATGGCTAACCTAGACCCTGAACAATTAAAAGAAGCTGTCAAAGGCATGTTAGGAGGGCAATAATGACAAAAGTCGGAGCGATGATTAAAGAAACCTATGAATTTGTAGGTGAAGAAGAGGAAGTAATAGAATTTAACCAAATTAACCCATACAACAAGCTTAGGAGTATTCTCCTAGGCAAACACCCACAAGCTAAATTACTAAGCACTAGGACGGTAATCGAAACTCTAGGTAGTGTACAATTTCCAGTTATAGAGTTTAAGTACGAGTTACCTGATGCAAAATAATTTGCAGTGCAAAAAGTTTTGCAGTATAATGTAATTAAAGTTATATCCCATGCCAGGGATTGTTTTAACAAGAAAGGAGTCATATGCCAATGACTAAATACAAGTTTAATTTACAACTATTCTCGGAAGAAGAGGGAGTAGAAGAAGTAGTTGAGGAATCAGTTGATTTTGAAGAACCTACAGAGGAAATGCCATCCGAAGAAGGAGAAGCAGAAGAAGCAGAACCTGATTACACAGAAGCAAATCAAGCTTTTTTAGATAGGTTTGAAATCCAATTTGACAAGAACGCTAAAAAGTTTGAGAGTATCGAGGAACTTAGAGAAGCTGCTGAAATGGGTAGTGCGTTACCTAGATACAAAGAAAAACTTTCTGAATTAGAGTCGAAGGTTAACATGCCGCATTACAAGTGGCTAGACGATTACATGAAAGAGTCGGGATATGATAACGGCGCTGAATTTGTAAGAGATATTCGAATTAATGACAAGTATTCAGAATATGTAGACAATGGAATGAGTGAAGAAGCTGCTAGAAAAGCTGCTGAAGAATTTGTTGCAAATTCATTTGGTAACCAGCAAGACAAGAAAACAAGAGATATGGAAAGTTTTATCGAGTGGCATCAAAAGAAATTAGACAGTGGGACGTTTTCACAAGAGTTAGACGTTAATAATCTACCTGAAGAGGTATTGAGAGCGTACGAGAATGGCGAATCCATGAAAGAAGCGTACACTGATCACATTCTTAAAGATATCAAGACTAGAACTGAACAAGACACTCTAAAGAAACTTGCTAAAAATAAAGATACATCAACAGGAGAATTAAAACAAACAGCACCTAAAGAAGCAACTTTATCACATGAACAAATAGAGAAGACTTTAGCATCAATGCCTAGTTCTGAGAGATCTAAATGGATTGAAAAGAACTACGCAGCGATTGAAAAGTCGGGATATTTTAATTAGGAGGGAAACATATGTCAGTAAAAAACTTTATTCCGGAACTGTGGTCCAGTAAAATTCTTAAAGAACTGGATAAAAAACACGTATTAGTTAAGAACTGTACTACTTCTTGGAGTGGTGAAATCAAAGGTAAGGGTTCGAGAGTTAAAATCAACTCAATCAACGAGCCTACTATCGGCGATTACACACCAAATTCAACAGTTATTACACCTGAAGAACTTCAAGATGAATCAAGATGGTTAGAAATCACCGAATCTAAGTTTTTCGCATTCTATATCGATGATGTAGACGAAAAGCAAACAACTGGTGGCGTACTGCAAGAAGGTATTAGAAAAGCAATTATCGGTCTTAAGAACAGATCCGATGCATTCGTAGCTGGTAAATATGTAGATGCTGGTGTAACTATTACAGAAGGTTCATTAACATCAGGTAACGTATTATCAACACTCATGAAAGCTAAGACAATCTTAATGGCTAACAACGTTGATGATGGCGATATGTGCTTAGAAGTATCACCTTACGTATTAAACAAGATGATTCTTGCTGATATCGTTTACACAGACACAGGTAAAACAATTGCAAGTGGTAAAATCGGTAACTCGACTCAACTTGGTATGATGGTTTACATGTCAAACAACTTAATCGGTACTGGTACTGATCCTGATGCAGCACAAACTTACTGCTTAATGAGAACTAAAGAAGCGATTGGTTACGCTGAACAGATTATGAAAACTGAAAAATACAGACCTGAAAACTCGTTTAGTGACGCTGTAAAGGGACTTCATGTTTATGGGGCTAAAGTACTTAAGCCTAAAGAACTTGTTACCCTAGACCTTACATGTTCAGCTGAAAGCACCATCTAATTGGTTCTGCTTTGCGTTAACAATCTAAACATGGTATAATTAACTTAAAGGAGGTTATACTATGAGTTATTTTGTAGATTACACAGGTAGAAGATTTGGTAAGCTCGTTGTGCTTGAAAGGGGAAATAAAAATAAAAAAAGGGGTACTTATAATTGGATTTGCAAATGCGATTGCGGAAACATTAAGCAAGTTAACATGTCTGACCTTAGAGATGGAGGTTCTAAATCTTGCGGTTGTATGTCTTCTAGGAACTTTGCTGGCGAAAGAACCAAGACACACGGAATGTCTAAGACTAAACAATATGGCGTATGGAGGTTGATGAACGAAAGATGTTCGAGACCGAAAAATAAATCATATAAAGATTATGGGGCTAAAGGCATTCGTGTTGAGTGGGAAACTTTTGAAGAGTTCTGGGAAGATATGCGAGAAGGCTATAAAGAAGGACTAACTATAGATCGCATTGATTCTAAAGGAAATTATTGCAAAGATAACTGTAGGTGGGTTACTAGAGCTGAACAAAACAGAAATAAGAGTGACAATATAATGATTTCGTACAAAGGAAACTTTTTGCCACTTAAAACGATGTGTATCAAATACGGAGTTGATTACAAAAAAGCTTATTATAGATACACAAAAAAGAATATGTCTTTTGAGGACATAATGAAAACAATAAGGAGGAAATGATAAATGGCTGATTTACCTAAAATTCAACAAGTAAGAAACGATGGTGTAGCTTGGACTAAGACTGCTGGTGCTGCATCTCAAACAATGGTTTATGATAGAAGCGATGACAAGATTATCTTGTTAGTAGAAAACGGCGGTGGTGCTGATTGTAGAATCAAAGTTAAAGCAAATGGCTTTGGTGCTGGCGGCACTGATTTAGACGTAGATATTACAGATGGTGAATTTGCAGTAATTGGGCCTCTTGAATCAAACAGATTTAAAGATCCAGCTACTCAAAAGGTAACATTTGAAATCTTAGATCAAGACGATACAACTTACAGTGGTACTGTAGGTAGTGTTTTAGTTACTCAATTAAACGCACCATTAGCATTAGTAGATTAATACACTGAAGGAGGTGAGGGTTAAGACCTTCACCTCTTTTTTAATAGGAGGGAAAACATGATTTTAAAAAGCAAGATTCCAAATAGAATTGTACAACGTAGAGTTAGAAAGCCTGGTGGAAGAAAAAGAATTGTTCCGATATTTAGATTTGACGAGAATGGATTAGCTGAGATCGATGAAACCAAACTAACGGCTACCGATATTAAAACTCTTACAACTCTATTTGAAGTGGTTGACGATGTAAAAGGCCACAAAGTAGATGGTAAAGTTAATTTATCAGAGTTATCTTATCAAGAGTTAAAAAAGATGGCATCAGAAAAAGGTATTAACACTTACAGGAAAGGAAAAGACGATTTAATCGCAGAATTGGAGGCTTAAAATGTCTACCGTAAGAGAAGAAATATATAACAAAATACTTTCACTTCTTGACCAGTACACTGAAGATGGTGTTCCGATTTCAGAAGAAGATAACATAGATGTAGAGAAAAAGACTATCGAACTTACTGATATGGCACAAAAGGAAATGTGGAAGTACAACAAGAATACGAAACAAATTGAAATCACCAATACAGCTGATGAAAATAGATTAGGTATACTTTCTGATATGGATTATGTTGATTTTGAAGGAGAAACACAGTTCTACCCTAACGAAAGGGGTGTGGATAGAGTTCAAGGTTATTCAATTCAAGTTACAGAAGGCGCTAGTGATAACGCTACACTTACTTACCAAGAGAATGTAGCTGGAACATGGGTTGATTTAGTCACAATAACACCTACTGGTATTACTTCGATAACGACTTATAAAGGCGTTTTAAATGTTTCTGATACTAGCAATAGAGTTAGACTTAAAATTGAAGGTACGGAGCATTTTATACACGTTAACAGGGCTTTGTGGAAGTTAAAGTATAAACCTGAGTTAGTTCCTACTTATGAGCCTTGGGTTAAATATGATTTACCTGAAGATTTCAACGCGGTAGATATGGTTGTAGAAGAGTTTCCAACGAGACAATATTCGCAATCACCTAATTATAAAATTGAAAACTTTAGGGATTTTTACTACAATTTCTACTTTGAAGGCAAGATAAGAGTTACTTACAAGCCTGTTCCTGTTACAATCACTTCATTAGATGACGAGTTACAGTTAGATACAACTTTTGCACAAACTATTATCTATGATGTTATTTCAAAAATAGGTTTTTATGAAAACACAGACTTAGTTAACTGGGCTGAAAGTAGACGTCTGGAAAATAAAGAAGAGGCCACATCTGACGAACCATTAAGCGCAGAGGTATTAACAGACTTTTACGGAGGTGGTCATTAATGGCTAGAGCAAGTTTTCAACCTCCTAAACCTATTGAAATTAGTAAGTTTTTAGGAATTAATGAAGCAGTAGGAGAAACAGAGT
>Ga0193958_1000612_pt1 | contig 12728 bp, 8 predicted proteins | sample FB_1_MG_FD_140320 | JGI IMG/M metagenome (GOLD analysis project Ga0193958, IMG submission 140320) | Microbial mat bacterial communities from the Broadkill River, Lewes, Delaware, United States - FB_1_MG | ecosystem: Environmental > Aquatic > Freshwater > River > Microbial mats | place: USA...
AATAAAAAAGTACAAGAGGAGATGGCTCAAGCTGCACTTATTGCAATTATTCTTATTTTCATATCTTTAGTTTGGATGTTTGATTCTATTATTAAATCATTTATTATTTTAAGTACTATTCCATTATCTATTTTAGGTGTATTTCTAGGGCATTTAGTAATGGGATTAAACCTTACTATGCCTGGACTTATTGGAATGGTTGGACTAGCAGGAGTTATAGTAAATGATGGTATAATTATGATGGATTTTATTAAAAAGGCTAAAAATATAGAAGAACTAAAAGAGTATTCCCTTTTACGATTAAGACCAATTTTACTAACATCACTTACAACAATATTAGGACTTAGTACATTGATCTTTTTTGCTTCAGGACAATCTCTTATATTGCAACCTATGGCAGTAGCATTAGGATTTGGTATTTTATGGGCTACAGTATTAAACTTATATTATGTACCTATGTTATATAGACTTATATATTTAAGAAAAGACAATTAAAAACAAAAAAGGAAATTTATATGAAAAAATGTGATTTAAAATTAAAAGAATTAATAGAAAGAACAGTGATGCCAGATATCGAAGATAGATTAGATGAAATTTTTGCAGACATCGCAAAGAGTAAAAATGCAACTGATGAACAAAATGAAGAGATCAAAGAGATGCATGAAATGAGAGACGAATTTAACGAAATTTTAAAAGAGATTGAAAATAGAGAATTATCAAAAGAAGAATGCGCTGAGTTATTTGAAGAAATTACAGAGATGATTTCTGATACTGAAGACGACGAATATTAATATTTTCTTCTAGGAGCTTACATCAAAGCTCCTCATTTATGCTTTAGCTTCAAATGAAGTGATAGTTGTTGTTTGAGATGAAGCATACCCAGCAGCGATATAGCTACCATTTGTATTTGAACTCATCTCAACATAAGAAGATTCACTATGTGTTTGAGAAAATAAAACACCTAGACCTTCCTTTTGAGCAGAAACTAACTGATATGATTCTTTATTTTTACTCATATATACTTGATAATTATCCATTTGCTCTTCTTGAGTTTTTTCAAGTAAAGATTTCACATATTCTTTACGTTCTTTTAAAGACTCCATCAATTGAGTAAAAAAATTATTTGTATTTTTATCTTCTGGAGTATTTTCAAATAAAAGGTCAATAGAATTTAAACCATTTAGTTGCTTATTATTTTCATTAAGCTCAATCTCAAGTGGAGACTTTAATTTTTCATGTGCTATTTCAATAAAGCTAGCATTTTTTTCATAGAACTCTTGTGTATATGAAAGATTTAATTCTATGTTGTATTCTCCTTCTGGTGTTTTTATAATAATCTCTCCACTAAAATCAAAAGATGTTTTTTCATAATATTCACTGTTTGTTGTATAAACTAATCCAGCAGGAAGTTCCTCATGGTTTCCATAAGCTTTAATTTCATCAGGGATATCTTCGCTTTTGCTTGTTTTTATATTAGGTAAAAGAGATAAATTTGAATTTGTTGAAGAATATTGAGAGTATGTTGCTTCTAAAAGTAGTTTACTTAACATCTCTGAATTATTTAAATACTCTTCACTCATATAAACAACATGAAGATTAGACTTACTTAATTCATTGTTTCCATCTGCTAGTTCTTTGCTTTTTTCGTTTGGATCAACTTTTGATAGTGTCATATCATAAGAGAGTTGTGTCTTTTGGTACTGTACATTTAATCCATATCCACTTACATTCATAGATAATCCTTTTTTAATAAAATATTAAGAATTGTATAATATTTTTCTTAAAAATTAATTTAAAAAAAAGACTAAATTTGATAAGAATAAATGATGGAATGAAATAATATCTAAGTGAATAATTTAGAGTACAATAAAATAAAAAGAATAAATTAAAAGGTTAGTCGAAATTTTTCGACATAACCTCTTTCCAGTTTCGGTTAAAATTTTTTTTCACATAACTTACTTTATGTGGTACTGTACAACCGGAACAGTCTTGATGAATAAAACCATCTTTTGAAGTGATACTTCCTCCATCCTTGCTATTAATGTCACAAGTGCTTGATTTCTCCCCTACTCTAAAGTTAGGACAAGCACATAAATAACAATTTAATGTTTCCATATCGTGACATTTTTTATTTTCTGCATAAAGACCACAAAAGTCTGGTTCATTTTTTACCATGTTATCAAAGTCAAAATATGCAATCAGTTCATCATCACTAAGATGAGCTAACCTATCTACAAGTTTTTTATGTTTTTTGGCATGTTCTTCATGCCAAGGCAAATAGGTCATAGTAAAATCCTTTTAAAATATTATATACAGAAAAAAGCCAAATAATATTGCACCTAAACTTACGATTAGAACTGCAGTATTAATTTCGCCCATTTTCTAAGATATATATTGTTTGATATTTGCAACTAATTTATCAGTTGTAAATCCAAATTTTTCAAAAAGCTCTTCAGCTTTTCCACTTTCACCAAAACTATTCATACCAATAACATGATCTGCAAATTTGTAGTACTCTACTGCAGTTGCAGCTTCTACAGCAATAACAAATGTTTCATCCATATTGATAATTTCATCAATATAGTCTTCGCTTTGCTCACATAATAAATCAAAACAAGGAACAGAAACAACATTTACAATTACATCTTCTTTTTCTAATGCTGCTGCCGCATCTAAACATAAAGCAACCTCACTACCAGAAGCCATTAATGTTACATCAGCACCTTCTCTTTTTTCTATTAAATATCCACCATTAGATACATCACCTGTAACTTTTTTCCCATTTAGATTTCTAAGTTTTTGTCGTGAACATACAAAACCTGTTGGTGCATCCATAGTAAGTGCAGTTTTCCAACACTCTATATTTTCTGTAGCATCAGCTGGTCTAAATGTATAGAAGTTTGGCATAGCTCTAAATTGAGATAATTGCTCAATTGGTTGGTGCGTTGCACCATCTTCACCAACACCAATACTATCATGTGTCCATACAAAATGTGTAGGAATATTTGAAAGTGCTGCTACTCTTGCAGCTGGTTTTAAGTAGTCAGAGAAGATAAAGAATGTTGCATTAAATACTTTATATAAACCATAAATATTCATAGCATTTGTAATTGCTGCCATTGAGTGTTCTTTAATACCAAAGTGGATATTTCTTCCTTTTGGGAAATCTCCCATACCAATTAATTCAGTTTTATTTGAAGGTGCTAAATCTGCACTTCCTCCAATAAAACCAGGAACTGTAGAAGCTATTGCATTTAAGATTTTATGATTTGAATCTCTTGTTGCCATATCAGAAACTTCACTGAAGTCTGGGTATGAGATATCTGAATATGTTGGATTTAAAAGAGTATTTAATTTTGCAGTATCTTCTGAAGATAAAGAATCATTCCAAGCATCACTTAATGCTTTTCCTGTATTTGTTTTGTCAAAAGCAGCTTTAACATCAGCATCTACTACAAAAGAAGCATTTGAATCAAAACCAGCTTTTGTTTTAGAAGCAGCTAATTCATCATTACCTAATGGCGCACCATGTGTATGATGAGAACCTTCCATAGTTGCAGCACCTTTACCAATAGCTGTTTTAGCGATGATTAATGTAGGTTTATCACTGTTTCTTGAACTCTCCAGCGCTTTATCAATAGCTTCAAAATCATGACCATCTATTGTAATAACATCAAAGTTAATTGCTTCAAATCTTTTAGCTACATCTTCACTCCATGCAATAGAAATATCACCTTCAATTGTGATGTCATTTGAATCATAAATGATAGTTAAGTTTGATGTTTGTTGATGACCTGCTGTTGCACATGCTTCGTAAGAGATACCTTCTTGTAAATCTCCATCACCACAAAAACAATATACATGATGATCAATTACTGTATTTGTAGTATTTAAATCATTTTTTGCATATGCTGAAGCCATTGCAAAACCAACTGCATTAGCAATACCTTGTCCTAAAGGACCAGTTGTTATCTCTACACCATGAGTATGTTTGTATTCTGGATGCCCTGGAGTTTTACTACCAGTTTGTCTAAATTGCTTTAGATCTTCAATTGAAAGATCAAATCCCCATAGGTGTAAAAGTGAATATACCATACTAGATGCATGACCTCCACTAAATACTAATCTATCTCTATTTAACCATGTAGAGTTTGTAGGATCAATTTTTAAATATTTACTTAACACAGTTGCGATATCAGCCATACCCATAGGCGCACCTGGGTGTCCACTATTTGCTGCTTGTACCATATCTGCTGCTAAAAATCTGATCGTATCTGCTTGTTTTTGTAATAATTCTAATGACAATTTATTATCCTAATTTGTTAATTTTCGTTGATTATATCTAAAGTTTAGTAAAGAGAAAATTTTATAATAAACTCTGCACCCTTTTGCTCGTGATTATTATACTGATATTCACGATTATACACATCTATTGATCCACCCATACCTTCTACAATTAAATTACGAGTCATATGTAATCCTAATCCAGTTCCTTGGGATTGGTGTTTTGTAGTGAAATATGGTTCAAACACTCTATGCAATGCATCAGATAATACTCCACCTCCATTATCTTTGAATTTAATAATAATCTCATCATTTTCTAATCTAGTTGTAATAAAAACTAATCGATTTGTATCTTCTTGATTTTCTAGTACATCTTTTGCATTGTTGAAAATATTAATAAAACACTGTGTTAATTCATTTTCATAGCCATTTAAAATAATATTTTCATCTAAATCTAAAACTACATTTATATTAGCACTTTTAATACTTCCTTCAACTAAATGTAAAAAAGAGTCGATATCATTTTTTAAATTAAATTGTTTTTTAACTCTTTCACCTTTAACAAAATTTCTAAAATCATCGATAGTTTTTGAAAGATATTGAGCATTATTATTAATCACTTCACAAGTTTTTTCAAACTTGTCATCTGTTAATAACCCATATTCTTTTTCAACCTGCATTCCTGTAATACCAGTTGAAATAACACTTAAGGGTTGTCTCCATTGATGTGCAATATTTCCAATCATCTCACCCATACTCACTAACTTACTTTGTTCATTTAAGATAAGATCTTTTTGTCTATTTTCTTCAATACTTTTAATTAATTTTGTATAAAGGTTGATTCTATTTGAAAATTGATGTTCATCAATTGGTTTGGTTAAATAATCAACAGCTCCTAAAACAAACCCTTGTTCTATAAACTCTTCAGATTTAAATGCTGCTGTTAAAAATATAATTGGAATATCTTGTGTATTTTTATTTGCTTTTAATAATTGAGCTACTTCAAATCCATCCATCTCTGGCATTTGTATATCTAAAATTATCAACTTTGGTTTATCAGTTAAAGCAAATTCTAAAGCCTCTATTCCGCTATTTGCTTTAATAATATTAAAATCTTCATCAATTGATTCTAACAATGCTTCTAAGGATAATAAGTTTGCCTTAACGTCATCCACAATTAAAATATCTATTAACATCTCTTTTGGTACACCTTACTATTTTTAATATATAACTTCATATTCTTTTCAAATTCATTTGGTAAAAATTCACTGCTTCCTAATATCATAAATCCATTATGTACTAGGGATTCATTAAATTTTTTAAGAATAGTATCTTTTAAGTCTTGATTAAAGTATATTACTACATTTTTACAAATGATTAACTGAAAATTATTAATCACGCTATCTGTAACTAGATTATGATTAAAAAAAAGTATTTTTTCTTTTATTCTTTTTTTTATTTGATAAAATTTCCCTTTTTTAATAAAATAATCGCTAAATTCCTTATCGCCACCACTAGATAAGTATTGTTCTTTAATATCATTAAAATTTAATATCTCATAAAAACCTTCTTTTGCATGTGCCAAGACTTTATTATTAAAATCTGTTGCATATATCTGGCATTTATTCAAAATTTCTGCTTCTTCGAGTAAAATACCTAATGAATACGCTTCTTCACCCGTACTACATCCAGCACACCATATTTTTAAATAAGGAAAACTTTTAAGATATGGGATAATCTCCGTTTTAAAAATTTTTAATTGGTCTGGTTCTCTAAAAAACTCGGTTACATTTATACTAAAATGAGTAAACATATCATTAAATATTTCTTTATCTCCCAGAACATATTGGGTATATAAATAAAAGTTATCTATATTTAGTTTCATACAATGTATCTCTATACGACGTTTTAATGTAGTATAGTTGTAGTTTACAAAATCATCTCCATATTTATCACGAACATTTTCTAAAAATGTTTTTAAGACTTCATTTTTTATTTTCATCAAATGACTATTTATTTATCCACATTAATATCATCGTACGCAATTTTTCTAAATCTATAGGTTTAGTAAGATAATCATCTGCTCCACACTCTAATGCTTTTTGTTTGTCTTTGTCCATTGCTTTTGCAGTAACAGCAATTATTGGAAGATGTTTAATTGAATTATCTAAACGAATCTCTTTAATACATTCATATCCATCCATAACAGGCATCATGATGTCCATTAAAATGATATCTATATCAGGAGATTGTTTTAAGAATTCAAGTGCCTCTTTTCCATTTTTAGCATGTGATATATTCATATCGTATTCTTGTAAAGCAGAACTTAATACAAAAATATTTTTTATATCATCATCTACAATAAGAACTTTTTTATTTTTCAAATTTTTTTTATTTTCCACACTAATATTTTTGCTAACATTTTGAATATGTGATGAAAATCGTTTGTTAACAGTAATAGATGGAGCCTCCAAAAATCGTGTTATTTCATCTTTTAATCGCAGATGAGAATTTGGATTTTTTATAATTATTTCATCACTAATTTCATTTAGATAATCAGCTTCTTCAATAGATAAATCCCTACCTGTATAAATTAAAATAACAGTATCTTGTCTATTATTTGTAATTTCTTGGCATATCCCAACCCCACTTCCATCACATAAACCTAGGTCAACAATTGCTAAATCAAAATATTTTTCAGAGTTTATTTTTTTTGCTTCTTCTACACTTTGTGCAGTAATGATATCATAGTCATTTTCTTCACATAAGTAGTCTTTTAAAGCTTTTAAATGAGTTTTGTCATCTTCTACTAAGAGTATAGATTTTGTTTGTACATCTTTTTGAGATTCTATATTATAAATTGTATTAAGTATCTGATCAGAAGAAACAGGTTTTTGTAAATAACCATCTATTCTAATATCTCTAAAATCATTTTCATCAATATTTTTTCCCGAAATTACTTGAATATGAATATCTTCTGTAAGATGATTTGATTTTAACTTTTTAATAACTTCTAAACCATTCATATCAGGTAGTCCTAAATCTACAATAGCACCTCGAATATGGTGTTCCAAAGCTAACTTAAGACCATCACTTCCTGTATGAGCAGTAAAAGCTTTAAAACCTTGTTCTTCTACAATACTTTTTATAACATTTGCAAACGAAATATCATCTTCTATAATTAAAAACTGATCTTTTAAAACAGCCGGTTTTTCTTTTTTATTTATTATCAATTTGTCTTCTGATAGTACTGGTTTGGTAGATATTTCGATAACTTTTCCACTGTATTGATTCAATAAGTCAGGTAAATGAATTGTAAAAGTAGATCCCTCTTCTACTGTAGAATTTAGCTCTATTTTACCACCCATCAAATGTGATAACTCTTTACTAATTGATAAACCAAGTCCTGTTCCACCAAATTCTCTACTAGTACTTCCATCAGCTTGCATAAAAGCTTTAAATATAAGATTTTGTTTCTCCTTCGCAATACCCATACCAGTATCTTTTACAGAAATTTTTATAGGATAATCAACATTAGAAGATTTTGAAATGGTAACTTCTATCATCCCATCTTTTGTAAATTTTAAAGCATTTGATATAAGGTTTCTTACTATTTGACTTAAACGGTCTTTATCATTGTAAAATGATTTATTATACTCATCATTAATTTTAAATACTAAACCTTTCTCTTTTGCAGAGTGGGAAAATATTTCATAATAACTCTTCAATAAATTACTTGAATCTATCTCATCAATAATAAGTTCCATTTTACCTGATTCGATTTTACTTAAATCTAAAATATCATTTATTAAGCGTAAAAGTTCATTACCAGATTCATTGATAACATTTATTTTTTCAATATCTGAAGCTGTTAAATTTTTTTTATTGTTTTTTGTAAGAAGAGATGATAGCAATATAACAGAATTTAATGGTGTTCTTAATTCATGACTCATATTAGCTAGAAATTCACTTTTATATTGATTTGATACTTCTAACTCTTCTGCACGTTCATCAATTACTAGCTTGGCCTTTTCTATCTCCTTATTTTTTATGTGCAAATTATCTGACTGAATTTTTAATTGAACAGCTTGTTCTTCCATTTGTTCATTTGAAGCTCTTAATTCTTCGCTTTGTGTTTGTAACTCTTCAGATTTTACTTGCAACTCTTCAAATGCTAACTGAGATTTTTCTAATAATGTTTTAATCTGTGAGTTTTGAATAGTTGTAAATAGAGATGTAGCAAGAACCTCTGATACTTTACTCAAATAAGCTTTTTGAATTTCACTAAAACCATTTAAACTTTGCATTTTAATTACGCCAAGTAGTTTTTCATTGTGAAGTAAAGGAAATATATAAATCTCTTTTGCAATTAAATTTTCTATTCCTCCATTATTTTTAAAATTATCATCAACTAAACCATCTAGTAAAATTGGTTTTTTTTCTAAACCCACTTGTCCAATAATACCCTCGCCTAAAGTGAAACTTTTTATTGTATTTTCATCAACAAGAAATGAGAAAGAACTTGTCAATAATAATTCATTATTGTCTTTATCAAAGCTATACATAATACAAGAACTACCATCAACATATCTACTACAAACACTCAATGCCACACTTGCTAAATCAACAGGGTCAGATAATCCTATTAGTTTATCACTAAATAATCTTACACCTTCACTAAACCAAATTTCATTCTTTGTTTTATAGTCATTACTTCTTAAGAGCTCTGTCATCGTTTCTAATGCTATACCCAATTCATCTTTATTACTTTTAACTTCAATATTTTGACTCAAGTCATTATTTGAAATTGAATTAGCTTGATTTACAACTGATTTCAAATATTTCATCATTTCTAATATAGCTAAACCAAGTCGATCATTTTCACCTTTTGATATATACTGTACGTCGATATTTCCTAGAGATATAGACTCAGCAACTTTAGTAATGTTCTTTAAGTATTCAATCATATCTAAAATAGCAAGTCCTAGTTCATCTTCAGAACTTTTTGCAATAACAGTAACATCATAATCTCCAACAGCTAGTTTTTTAGATAAAGAAGCAATCTCTTTTAATCTATTCGTCATATCTTTTAAGGCTAAACCTAATTGATCATTTTTACTTAGTAATTCAATTTCTTTAGAAAAATCACCACTAGCAATTGCATTCGCTTGAGTTATTGTAGTTTCAATTGCATCTATTAGTATTTTGGTTGAATTTACTATTTGACCAACTTCGTCCTTACTAGAATAGTAAATATCTTCTTTTTTAATTTCACCTTTTGCAAGTGCATTAAGTTGACTACTTACTATTGTTAAGGGATCTATTAATTTAGATATATATTTATTTATTAAAACTAAACCAAATAATAAAACTCCAAAAAATACTAAAAGAAAACTATTAATAAACTCTGTTAGGGAGGACAATGCGACATCTTTATCTAACGTAGTTACTAAATACCAAAACCTATCATTATTATCAACTTTGTTTGGATATATCTTATGCATTGAAAAAATCTTTTCATCTTTAATAAATGTTGTTGAGTCGCTTTTTTTAAATATTTCGAATATATCACTATAATCATTACCAAAATTCGAATCTATCCCTAGTTGAAATCCCCAAGTTTTATTTTTACCTTGATTAAATAGATAATAGCCTTCTTCATTTAAAAGATAATACTTTTGTACATCTTTATTTATATCCAAGAACTTAGTCTCTGCAATTTCATTTAAAATATATTGAGCATTAAAGTTAAGTACTAAAACACCTTTTAATTCACCATTTTTATTAATTAATGGTGTAGAATATCTTACAACTGGAATATAAGGTATCTCAATTTTTCCATGCTCTATATTCAAATTCATTTTAGATATATAAATTTCACCCTTTTTTAGTTTAAGTGCTTTTTTGAAATAATCTCTTGTTCCTTTATTTGATAAATCATATTCTGGTACCTGATAAACCCTATCTGTAGTTTCATCATATTTAATAGAAATTTTTTCTTTCCCATTTAGTCCTAAAACTCTTATTTGATAAAAATATTTTTTATTAAACATATAATCTTTTAATGCTGAAATATAAATTTTTTTCCAATTATTTATTTTTCTTTTTTCATCCAACCCTTCCCAAATTAAGAGTTTTTCTAATGCATAAAAGTTACTATTATAAAGTACATCATTTGAAATTGGCTTGAGCATCGCTTCAATTTTATTCGATAAATCGTCAGTCTCTTTCATACTTTGAGAAATAGATGATTTAATATATGATTCTTGTACAGTTTTAAAACCAAAAAATCCAATAATGCTTAAAGAGATGACTAAAATCATTAAAAATAAAACAAATATTTTATTTTTAATTGAAAAGTTTAGATTATGGTTAAGTATATTAAACATTTTATTTAACCTTATATAATGAGTTAATAAGATTTAATTTTCTTAAATTCCAGCTCATAAGCTGATCAACTTCTATAGGTGTTTTTGTCTTATATTGCAATGCTGCAGATGTAATAGAGTTAATACCAATATAAGCCTTTATAGTTTGCAATTCTGATAAAATCATTTGGGTAAGGCTAAACACATCACTAGGTGTTATTTTGCTTTTTGAAAAACCACTAAAATCCACAAAATCCATACCAACATTGATTTGTAGTTGTTTTATTTTTTCTAATATTTTTAAAGCAGTATTAAATGTATCATTTGGAGTAGCATCTTCATTTTTAAATCGTGGTATAGTATTGTCCTCAATTTCTAAAAACTCTAAAATTAAAGTAATATCATCATAAACTTTCATATTTTCTGCAAATACATAAGATGGAGTTAATTCACCTTTATTAAGTAGATCTAGTGATGCAGAAAGATAACTTAAACCATTAAATACATCTAAGGGTTTTTTATTTATAAATTTTTTAACACGGTAAGAACCTTTTGGTATCCCCATTCGAAATTTAAATATTTTTAATTCTGTTAAAATTCTTTGTGTTTGTTCATACACTAAATCAGGGTTTAGATGTAAAACAGGAGACATATTTACAGGCTTAATTGTTGGTAATGAATGTGTGTTTCTTAATATATTTATTTTTATCATTATCTCATAAGATTTTTGCCAAACATTTCTAGGTTTTAAATCAACCGCAACTTTAGAGTATTGTTTTAATTGCTCATCATCATGCTTTACATTATAATGTACCATTATTGAATGCAATTCATCATTTATCAGTGATACTTGAGAGTATACTTCATTTGGAGTAATACTCTTAGCATTTAGTGCTGAAACGAACATGAATAGTAAAGTTATTTTGATAATTTTTAGCATAATATGGCCTTTATTTAAAGATTATGAGATCGTATTTTTCTATTTAATACTTACTTTGTTTCTACCACTTTCTTTAGCCTCATATAGTGCTTCATCAGCTCTTTCTATGACGGTATTAATGGTGTCTTTTTTTATAAATTGTGTTATACCAATAGAACATGTTTTATGACCTATAAGTTTAAATTGTGCATTCTCTATTTTTATTCGTAAACTTTCTACAATTTTATAAGCTTCCTCTATACCTGTATTAGGTAACAGTAGAGTGAATTCCTCTCCACCCCATCTAGCAAATATATCAGTATCTCTAATAGAATTATTTATTATTTGAGCAAATGTAATAAGAGTTTCATCTCCTACAATATGACCATATTCATCATTAACTTTTTTAAAATAATCGATATCAAATATTGCAAAACTTAATAATAAATGTGTTTCTTTCCAGTCATGGTAATAAGACTCTATTAGTTCATTAAATTTACTTCTATTAAAAACTTTTGTTAAACTATCATATGTCGCTTGAATTTCAAACTTTTTAGATTTAATTGTTATATTCGTAATATCTATTAAAGTAACCAAAAACTTCTCTGAATTATTTAGTGCTGTAACATGTATTTGGAATGCTTTGGGTTCAAAGTTTTTTATATCCATGATTAATATTTTATATTCACTTGATTTTTTATCATGAGACAGTTTGTCTAACCAATCTTTTTCGTGATTTAAAATATATTTAGAATAAAAATTTTCATACTCCATAAATACTTCAGAGATACAATTATGTCTTTGATTGAACTCATCGACATCTTTAATTTGGAAAAAATCCAAGAAAATATTATTGGCTTTTATTACTCCATAGTTATCTTGTATAAATAATATGTTATGAGATGACTCCATTAAAGATTCATTAAAAAGAACCTCTTCTTCTAATTTAAAATGTAAATCTACTATATTTAATTGTATATCTATTTTCTTTATTAGCTCTATTTGGTGAAAGGTATCTAATATATAATCGTTGCCATATAGATACAATTGTTCGATATATTGATCCGTAATCTCTTTTACGATAAATATAATTGGAATGTTTAGATTATTTTTAATTCTTTTTGCAAGTTTTATACTATCTTCAATAAAAATACTAG
>Ga0193958_1000613_pt1 | contig 12688 bp, 8 predicted proteins | sample FB_1_MG_FD_140320 | JGI IMG/M metagenome (GOLD analysis project Ga0193958, IMG submission 140320) | Microbial mat bacterial communities from the Broadkill River, Lewes, Delaware, United States - FB_1_MG | ecosystem: Environmental > Aquatic > Freshwater > River > Microbial mats | place: USA...
CTGTGGGTTTTGGATTGTTGGACCAAAGAAAACACCCCCAGCGGGCGAGCCTGTCAAGATGCCCAAAGTGTCATTTGCACAGTATGTATCTCCTAGCTGATCACTTGACAATATAGGGTTGGGACCAGGATCTACAGTAAATACAGAATCAACAAAGCTCTTACAACCATATTGATTCACATAAGTATAACGAATATTAAAACTGCCTGGAGTAGCCGCTTGAGGATTAAAGACAGGCCCAACTCCCTGAATGCCTGGTCCAGAAAATCCTCCCTCTCCAGGTTGTAAGGAATCTGGATCATTATAAAGGGTAGGCGCTGGAGCTGTCAATAACTGATTAGATGGATCATTATAACAATAAGTGTTATTTCCATTTCCCTGATTCGCCGAATGCCGCCCAATAAATGCCAAACTAATTGGGGCTACAACTGTAAACTCCGAGGTATCGTAGGCAATACAGTTACCAATTCCTGACTCATAAATTAGCCTGTACCGAATATCACTAATCTCTCCTTGATGCAAACTGGCTGGGCTAAAATTATTGCCCGCCTGACGTACGGTTCCCGTATTGGGCCCTGTCAATGTGATCAAATCATGTATCCCGCCCGCTGGCGTAGAATTAAGGGCTACAATCGCCACGTCATTGCAGTAATTTGCCTGCAAAGTCGTATCAATAACAGGTTGCTGAGGAGCAAATAACTCAATGGCCTCATAATAAGCCAATACGGCCAAAGTATCTTTCGGATCATAGTTATTTAAATCGCGATCACTCCCTGAACCACTATATTCTATACGCTCCTCTTTATACACAATACGAACCCAAATCGTATCCGTTCCCGCAGGAGCAGCAGCAGGATCAATCTGATAGCGCTCCTGCCCCACTGTACTATTCAAAACTGTTAAACAAGATGTTGGCTGTACTTCTACATCCATCAAATATTTTCGACTATAAATTTCTCCTCTGCGCCCCCGATAGGTCGGATCCCAAGGAAAATTCACTGCATCTCTCTCAAAAGTAAATGCCGTGTCCAAACTACAATAAGAATAAGGCATCACCCGCCCTGGTACATCCCGTACCAAAATATTTGCAGAAGTCTGGGCCAAACAAGGCCCATTTGCTACCTCATAAGTTACCGGAAATGTCCCTATACCAGACTGTGAAGCCAAAAACACCTCTCCATCAATAACATAAGGCCCATAAATAGTATCTACTAAGTTATTGTTAATGATCAAATTATCAAAACTCGTTGGAGAAACCCCCTGCAACTGCAAAACAGCACTATCCTCCCGATTTGTAACCGCAGCAAATGAGGCCCCATCAATATTATTATTATAAATAGTCGTCACTTGCGACTTGTGCTTAGTAGGACAAACAACTCCTGTCGTCTGCATATTCGGTACATAGTTATAACGTATACTATAACTATTAGACAATAATTGCGCATCCACAATGGAAGTCGGCCCATTCACCCCATTAGGCACAAATGTATAATCTAATGGATTACTCGGATTATTGTTCGTAATAAAGTAATCACTAGCTGTAAAACTCGTAGAACTCAAAGTCGAAACAGCTATTGACCCCGTTCCTGCCGAAGAATTAGGCGTAGGAGTAACAAAAATTTCTACACTATCGGTAGTACACATAGTTGTCGGAATAGGCGATACATTGATATCTGGATTTGTCGCCAATAAAACTACAGTATCCAAAGCTATCGGAGCTACCGTGTAATTACTATCTACCGCATAAAGTACAATGGTCCCCGAACTAATGTCCTGAGGCGCCTGAAAAGTAATTGTTCCAGAATAATTTCCCGCCGCCCCTTGGCGAATCGTTTGTACAGATATACTATCAGTAGTATAGCCGCCTAAAGGGGGCGATAAATGCCCCAAAGAACTCCAAGTCTGCACATGAGACCAATATATTGTATCCCCTCCAGAGCCTGGCTGCGTTTTTACCAAACGCTGACGCCCTCCCTTTAACGAAAAAAAGAAAAAGTCAGGATGTTCATCATACCCCCCATAGTTAATTTCTATTGTATGCCCCGGACAGGCTTCTTGCAATGCCGATGGTACATCCAAATTAGATAAACTTATCGTTTTCTGCCCCCAAAGACACAAACTCATACTCAAAAACAACAGGGTAAATATATTCTTCATAGTGTTCCGTTTTCTATCAACTAATGGTCTATCTGTTAAAACGTTCTTAAACTTTTCTTTGGCTGCTTCTCCCCATTTTTTTTCCTAAATGCGTTCTTCCTTTCATCAAGCTGTTTATTTTTTGGGGCTGCCCCTCCCTACGGTCGGGTCGGGCTGTGTCGTGGCTCGCAAGTCTGCTCGGCCCTTCGCAGGCAAAGCCTGCTCGGTCTGCGGCTGCGCCGCACCACTTTCCATCCCTCAGCCAGTCGCTTCGCTCCTATTCTATTTTCCTCTCTAAACTAATGATTTCTAAAAATAGAGCTTTTCAATTGCTAAAAAAAACTACCTCCCTTTAAATCTTTTTTTAGCGCTAATTGTCTACGTTTTGTCCATAAAAATAGGGTGTTTGCCTCTCTAGACAAACACCCTAATAAATATTAGCTTTTACTTTTACCTACTCTGGTAACTCTGTACTAATCGTAAAGCCCAAAGCAGCAGCAGCATCTGCTACTAAATCACCTTGGTTTTGCAAAGCACTAATCGCCTGAAAGATAGGCCCATTATCACCTACATTTTCTTGCGTTACATATTTGTCAAATGGAGTGGGAATAGCATTGACCTTAGTCATTACATCAGCCATAGCCGTTTCCAAATTGCTGGCCTTGCTTTCATCCAAATTACTCAACAATGCCAAAATAGAATGCTCTTGGTTTCCAATAATTTGCCCATTTACCCCCTCATAGGTCCCTGTCAATACGTTGTTAATTCCTAAAGCATTAGTGATAATATCTCTATGCGTATTGTCTGAAAAACAAGAATGCTCATCTTCTTGTGGGTTATCTGCTGGATTGGCCTCTAAAGCCACAAACATACGCTCTCCAGCTAACTCTGACTTAGACAAGATAGCCGCTCCACTCAAAATTTTAGCCAAAGCCACATCCTCTTGCATAGCCTCAAAAATAGTCCGATAATTAGCTCCTACAGCCCATTCTGCTTTTAAGTCAGCCAATTGTTCTACCAATAACTCAGTGGTTGCCTGCAAATACTGAGCACGACGCTGCGCAAAAATATCTCCCGTAAAATCCATATGGCTACGATCTCCACCCTGCCCCGGATTCACATTGACATCTACATTATCTTGGCCCCAAAGCAAGAACTCAATCGCATGATATCCGATGCTAATGTTTTTCTCGCCTCCTTGCTCATTCAAACTAGCCAATAGCTCTTTGCTCAATGTGGGGTAATTGGTTGTATCATAAATAATACCTCCATTTACAATATTACCTGAAACATCCTCTACATAATCAATATAGTTTTCATCCAATGGCCAAGCATTCAAATCTCCCTCAGGTCCATCCGCATCATCAATAGGTCCATCATAAAAACGAAAAGCCTCTGTTTGCCCATAAGGCTCACGAGCCGATTTCCATGCGGTCTTGGCAGCTTCTAATGTTGTAGCAGAAGGCCCAGCAACCAAGTTATTGATTGCTGTTTGTAATTCTTGCGCCTTCAAATGGCTGTCGCTATAAGAGGCATAAACAATTTCGCAGTAGTTACTGATTACTTCGTCTTTCAAGCCTTTATTGGGGTCCTCATCCTTCTTACATGCCGTTAAGCTCAATGCGCCCAATGCAAGCGCTAATGTCCACTTTTTCATTAAAATTAGTTTATTAAGATTTAATCTAATTAAGTTTAGTCGCAAAGATAGCAGCATTCATCTAAGGTCAAAATATTTCGGGCGCTATTTTTAAGGTCTTCTTAAATTTAAGCCTACTGCCAACTTTATCACATAAACAAGCGCTTATTTTTCATTCATTTTGGGCAAAAAGTAACAGATTATGTCCAACAATCAACCTAGCCCTATTCTTCGCGATTTACTGGCCCTTGACCGCACTCATCTGGCTAATGAGCGCACGGCCCTTTCTTTTATGCGTACTGCTTTATATATGGTAGTTACGGGTTTTGCTATTATCAATTTTTATCCAGATCAGGCTAGCGCACATTATACTGCCTATGCTCTTTTTGCTTTGGGTTTAGTTATTTTTATTTTAGGAATTTTGCGTTACTTTCAGATGAAAGCAAAAATTTTGAGCCACTACAAAAACTAAGGCTTTAGGGGCGGCGAAGCCGCCAAAAGGAGCGTAGCGACGCGGCTGAGGGATGGAAAGTGGGGCGGCGAAGCCGCAGACCAAGGCGCTTTGCGCCGCAGGGCCGAGCAGACCTGCGAGCCACGGCACAGCCCGACCCGACCAAAGGGAGGGGCAGCCCCAAAACAAAACCGCTAACTCCCCAATCAAGAAGTTAGCGGTCAACGTCCTTTAATAACCTATTTTTATCTCTGCCTACTCTAAATAGCGTTGGTCATTATCAGAACGAGAACGTATTGCTGCACCTGCCGCAATCCCCGCTCCTAGGAGTGCATAACCCGCAAAACCACCCGTAGCAATGGCCGCCAACAAACAAACGGCAAAGCCAATGCCCTCTACGGTTAGGCCCAATTTGCCTCTAAATCGGTATTCTGCTGCAGCCTTAAGGGGAATGAGCGAAAAATAGCCGACCACAGCAGCCATGGTCCAGAAAATAATACTTCCAATCAAAAACATATCTCTTATTTTAAATGAGTTCTTACTTAATGATAAATAATTTGCCTTGCATTTCGCCTGTTTTGCTGCGAAACTGCAGAAAATAACTGCCGCTCGCCCAATCCGTAGGCAATTGTAGTTGATAGCGGCCAGCTCCAGCTTGCAGTTGTGCGGCTTGCTGCCAAATCAACTGTCCTTGGGCGTTAAAAATTCGCCATTGCCCTATTTTTTCTTCCGCTAACATCCATGAAATTTGTAGGGGCTGCCCCTTTGGCAATGGATTTGGGGCCATTTGCCAGCTGCTTAAATTAGCGATTTCTGTTGAGCTTACAGCTGTTGGCGCATTGGTATTAAATTGTTGGCTAGGACCATAACCTGCACAAAAATAATTATAATGTAAAGGCATTACCCGCCAACTGTATGGAAATATATCGATACGAGGGGGTAAAATTCGGCTTGTTTGAAAAAATGTATCCGTCACCAATAGTTCTTCTAGAAGTTGACCACCTCCCATAGGCTCACGATATAATTGAAAGAGATAGGCTGTAGCCCCCTCCACGGAAGTCCAGCGAAAAACAGGGTATTCTGCGGGAACAATAGCATTTTGAGCTGGGCTGATTAGGGTACTCATAGCCGTAATACTATCCATACGCATGGGCTGCCCAATCCAATGCCCTCGCTCCGTCAATAAAAAGGCATTCATGGCCTGTATCTGCTCCTGAGAAAAGCCTACTTGGCAGCTACTCAAGGCATAAGACATAATATACCAACCATCGCTCAAAAAGGCAACGCTATCAGGATCTAGCTGTGTAACTGTACTCGCTGCATTTGCAGCATTACAAGCCCAACGATAGGCCAAATAATCTGCTGGCGTATCACAAAACCCATCGGCGGCAATTCCGCAATTGGCGTTGGGCCCTGTTCTAGGTACTTTTTCCACCAAAAGAGTGTCTATAATCAAGGTATCGGGATAAGGCTGCTCCTTGAAGTCTGTATAGTTAATAGTTACATTAGTGGGCGCAGGCTGCGAAAAACTAGTTTGTGGACCGCCATTCCAGCTTTGTCCACCTTCCCAACCAATAAAAGTGTGTGGCAAGCCCAATGCGTGTCCCAATTCGTGAGCAAAGGTATGCCCCCTTAAGCAGCTATTGCTCATAGCAACCCCAGCATAAGGCAAATTATAGCCACAGTTTCCTGCTGCCGCAGATGCTACAAAGTAGACATTCAAACTACTGTCTCTATTATATTGCAGCATCTTTTGTCCTCCCTGCGAAACCGAATCATGCACATAAAAATAGCTATCATAAATCTTGCTGATTGGCGGCTCGACATAAAACTGTATGCCTGTAGCCGAAAAATCTGCATTGAGTTGACAAACCGACTGTAAAATTTGATCGATTGGAATACTTCCCGTACTATCGCTTCTAAATACCTGGTGAATCGTTAATCCAATATATTGCGTATTACTCGATTTAGCCTGTAACAAAGGAGCATATTGGCTAGGGTCCGCCTGATAATTCTTTAACCAAGTCGATTTATGAGAGGGGCTCCCACAAGACAACCATTCAAAAGGTTTTTGAGCCAGCAAATGACAACTTAGTAAAAGTAGCGAGAAAAATAATAAAGTTCTTAGCATCATCTTTTTTTGAAAAGATAAGCTTCTTTTTGCTGAACTTATTTATATCTAGTCAGATATTTGGGCTGGCCTATCCTTAACTACCACAAACTTTACGCATTAGCCATTCTAGTGGTCCTATTTTAAAATAACTCAACCAAAAAGAAGCAAAAGCAGCAGCGAAAAGGCTAAAGACTAAAGCATAAATAAAAGAAAAGCCTATAGAATAGGTCCCCAAACTATCAGGCCATAACAATTCTGTTGCAGTTATTCCTATTACAATATGAGCAACATAAACGCTGAGTGCCAACTGTCCTAGTTTATTCAGTTCTCGTACAATTAGATTAGATGAAAATCTTTGTCCAATCAAAATACAAATAGAAATCAGGGTTATAGCAAATGCGCCCCCATTAAACATATATAGAGGGTATGGAGGCATAGGGCTTGTTGCTAAAATAATATCTAGCTCCCATTCTTCTAAGCCAGCTACCCTACTTCCACAAAATGCTACAAGCTGAATGATAAGGAAAGTAGCCCCTCCCAAAAACAAAAATCGACGCACCAACTGTTGATCTTGTAAATCTTGTTGGCCTAGCCAATATCCAAACAACATAAAAGAAGTCCAAGGTAAAACAGGATGAAATCCATTAACAAATAGATTTCTAAAAAAGCCATTGACTGACCAAAAATCGAGATAAGTCAAGTTTTCAAAATCCCAAGCCGTTTCATAAGGAACAAAAAATAGGATTAAAGGGTACACAGCAATAAGGGCCACACTACTGAGAAGTAATATTCTTTGCCTTGCTTTTAGCAAAAAAAGTACGGCTAACATATATACTCCATAAAAATGGAGAATATCTGCAGGCCAAATATAAATATAAGATAGCCCCACAACAAAGAGAAAAATAGCCCGCTTGACTATTTTTCTCTTTATTAGCTTTAACTTTTTTTCCTGCTTATTTTTCAAAGCTGATTTAGTCATTAAGGCTAAGCCCACTCCAGCCAAAACTACAAATAAAGCAGCTGCTTTTCCATCAAAAATACTAGCAAATGCTTTCAATTCGGGATTGCCCTTTGCGCCTAAAACTACTTTAAAATTGACGATAATCATTCCTATAACAGCTAGGGCCCTAGCCATATCAATCCCTATTATTCGTTTTTTCATTCTACCTCCAATTAACTAAAGCTCTTCTAGCGGCTCCCAAATATATTTTTCAAAATTTTGGATTTGGTCCTCTATTATTTCCACCCCTTCTGCCTCTAAAAGTGCCTGCATAGTTTGTCCGCCAAAATGCAACTTTCCGGTCAAACGCCCCAGGCGATTCACTACCCGATGAGCAGGCACATCCGCAGGACATTTGTTCAGGGCATAACCTACTTGCCGAGCAGCTCCAGTTTTTTCTAGGGCCTCCGCAATTCGACCATAAGTACAAACCTTTCCTTTGGGAATTAAGCGAACTAACTCATAAATCGCCTCATAAAATTCAGTAGCCATCTTTTTTCCTCAAGTTAAGCGTTATTCATCAACCAAAGAAATAACTGAGGGTCAAGATCCTTTTGTCGCAAGGGATTTTCGTGATAATTCAAACTCTGTAATTCTTCCAAATCCATAAGACTCAAAGGCAAATCCGATAACTGATTATTTTCTAAGCGCACAGTTTTCAATTGCTGAAGTAAGCCAATCGTAGCAGGCAATTTGACCAACTTATTTCCCCGAATCGATAACTCACTCAGCTGCCCCCAATTTTTTATTGTCGGAAGCTTCTCCAATTCATTATCATCCAACTTAAGGAGTTGCAACAAAGGAAGACGCGCCAAAGTAAAAGGCAGTCGCTTTAAGCGATTCTGACTCAAATCTAAATGCCGTAATCCCTGTAAAGAAGCAATTCTAGAAGGTAGACGCTCCAATTGATTGTTACGCAAACTTAACTCTTCTAATTGACAACAATGTGCAATACTCTTGGGTACATTAACTAACTCCCCTTGCTCAATTACCAACTTCCTCAAGTTAGATAATTGCCCCAAACTAGTTGGTAGAATCTTTATTGGGCAAGCCACAATTTGTAATTCCTCCAACTGAGGCAATTGTCCAACTTCCTCTGGCAAAAAAGATACAGATAACTGCCCCAAATGCAAACAACGAAGGTTCTTCAACTGCCCAATCTCCTCAGGCAACTCTTCCATCAAACTCATCTGTATCTGTAATTCCTCCAATTGCTGCAACTGCCCAACACTAGCTGGCAATCGCTTGGCCCGACTATGAAAAATACTCAGCTTTTTCAAATTCTGTAATTGACCCAACACCTCTGGAATCCGATATAAGGACCGCTGCTGTATAAATAAATGCTCTAAAGCAAATAATTGCTGTATCTCTTTGCTTCCCATTTGCTTTATTGGCTGTTTACAACTAGCCATATACAATTCCTTTAGTTCCTCCAACTCCCTAAACATAGGAATCTGAAGACTCTTAATCCAGCTTAATGCCATCTCGATATTTGCCCGATCAGCAGACTGAAACAGTTGCCAAATCTGCTCCTTAAAAGGATGCTCCTCTTGGCTCTTCTCTTCCTGAACCAACATGTAACGACTGTAGTAATACTTGTTTATCGCAGTTCCAGACATAAGCAAATATTTTAATAGAGATTCACTAAATGTGCTTATTAAAAGCTAATTACATATCCTATTCCACAAAATAGGAAATATCACGAAATAAAATAAAATTTCAATTAAATTAATCTCAACAAAATAAACTGCTGTCACATATGCTTTGTTTTTAATTTTTTTATCTCCAACAAGCAGTTTTCACTTTTTTAATTCATTACGGCAAAACCCTCTATTTAGTTCTGCTTTTTTCCTTATTTCTATACTTAGATTAACTTTTAGCCAATCTAAAAAATATGAAACTATAAAGGGGCCCCACCATTTTCCAGAAGTTTGTTAATCATTTCCCTTTAATTTTTTTTAAAATCCATTATTTTAAGCACCCAATAAAGCGATTTTGCAATCAATCATTTGGGCAATGAGTAGGCAGGCCACCCCCTAGCCTTTTTTTATGCCCAATGAACTCCTTTTATACGGAGTCCTATAACTAGCTAGTTAATGAAAACTTTTTTTTGGTCCCTTCTTTCCTTATTGTTTAGCTGTAGCCTCTTAGCCCAAGCCCCAAATAGCTCTCCTCCCCCCCTAGATAGTACACGGCAAGACTCTATCACCCAAGCTCATATCCAACAACTAGCCGATAGCCTAGCTCAAATTAACGTGAAACGGGATACTTCTCCCAAATACGATACCCTTGGCCTAGCCAGCTTCCGCTACGAATGTATCCAAGAAAATGAAGAGAGCTTTTTACTCTTTTCCGTTGTCAATCAAAAACCCTTTTTGGGCAAAATTTCTATCAATGGACAAGAACAGTTACTGCTATTTAACAATGGAAAAAGTCGACAACTTATTCAACCGGACCTAAACGGAAAGCTTTATCAGCTCTCTAGCCAATCTGGCCGACAAAAAACCCATAAACTCGTCCACCTCCGCAAACGCACCGACGGAAGTATCCGCGTTAAACCTATCCCTCTCTGGTGGTCTATTCTCCCCCCACTAATGGCTATCCTGATCGCCCTGCTCTTTAAACAGGTGGACCTCGCTCTTTTCCTTGGCATCTTTTCTGGCGCCTGGATTATCAACGGCATGCCTCTAGAACCCTACCTGATCGTTAAAAGCTTCTTTAGCGTTCTCGATACCTATATTATTCATGCCTTATCCGATAGCGGACATCTCTCGGTCATTCTCTTCTCCATGATGATTGGCGGAGTGGTGGCCCTGATCTCCCGAAATGGCGGTATGGCTGGTATCGTGAAACAATTAGCCCCCCTTGCCCGTGGGCCTAAAAGCACCCAATTGGTCGCCTGGTTCCTCGGTATCGCTATCTTCTTCGACGATTATGCCAATAGCCTAATTGTCGGCAATACGATCCGCCCTCTTAGCGATAAATACAATATTTCTAGAGAAAAACTCGCCTATATTGTAGATAGTACAGCCGCTCCTATAGCCGCTATTGCCTTTATTACCACTTGGATCGGCGCCGAACTCGGCTATATTGAAGATGCCCTCCCTAGCCTTGAAGGGATTGGCCAAGTGCCCTCGGCTTACTCTGTTTTCCTCTCTTCTCTCCAATATTCTTACTACTCTTTCTTTACCCTCCTCTTTATCCCAATTATCGTAATCTTTGGCCGCGATTTTGGCCCTATGCTTAAGGCCGAACGCCGCGCCCGCCACCAAGGACAGGTATTCGCCGTCTCTGGCAATGAAGGCGATAGTAGCGAACTAGAAGAGTTGGACCCCAAACCAGGTGCCCCCCTCCGCTGGATTAACGGACTCCTCCCCATTCTCGTGGTCGTCCTCGGTACCCTCCTCGGCCTTATTGATACAGGCATGAATAGTTGCTACCAAAGCCTTATCGATAAAGGCCTTACTCTAGAAAGCAATAGCTGGGAACTAATCTGGCAAGAACTTGGCTACCTAGAAGCCGACCTCAGCCAAGGCCTCGCTGCCGCAAAAACAGAGGCGCTAGCCATTTCTGATTTGCGCAAGTTAGGCATCCTTATCGGTAGCTCCGACTCTTATTCTGCCCTCCTCTGGGCCTCGCTTTCTGCCATTATTGTGGCTATTTTTCTATCCATGATTCAAGGGATTCTCAAATTAGGAGAAGGCCTAGAACTGATGGTCGCTGGCTTTAAAACAATGGTGCCCGCTCTCCTCATTCTTGTCTTTGCTTGGTCCCTCGCCCTCACTACGGAAGAACTCGGCACCGCCGAATTTCTTACCTCTAGTCTAGAAGGTAACCTCAGCCCCTATTTCCTTCCCGTCGTCATTTTTGTCCTTTCTGCTCTAATTGCCTTTTCTACTGGCTCTAGCTGGAGTACTATGGCGATCCTCTACCCTATCGCCATCCCCATGACTTGGGAACTCTGCCGCGCCAATGGCCTCCCTATGGAAACAACTTGGGCGCTGCTCTATAATAATATCGCTATCGTCCTCTCGGCCTCGGTCCTCGGCGATCACTGTTCCCCCATTTCCGACACGACTATCCTTAGCTCTCTAGCCTCAAATTGCCGTCACATCGACCATGTGCGCACGCAACTCCCCTACGCACTGACCGTCGGTAGCGTGAGTTTGGCCTGCGGCTATGCTAGTACAGCTTTTGCCCTGCCCTTTACGGTCTGCTTCCCCGCAGGCTTGGCGGTCTTGCTCTTGGTCGTCATTCTTTTTGGCCGATCGGTCAAAAAGAATCCCCAGGCAGAGGATAGCCCCTCTGAACATCCTCCCATAGAAACAGAACAATAATATTCCACTGGCCCTCTTCACTTTTGTGTTGAGGGCCTTTTTTTGGGGCCTCCGCTGCGGCTTCGCCTTGCGGCGCTACGTTCCGCAGCTCGCTGTTCGCTCGGCCCTGCAGCGGCTTTGCCGCCTTGGTCTGGCCTGACGGCCACTGCTGCACATCGCTAGGCCAATACTGTGGGTTGAAACCCCCAGCAAGGATGCTATTGCTTCGCAATGTTTTTATGGAATGAGGGTTAAAACCCTCATTGATTTAAATCTTTTGGCTTTAGAACTGGCTGTTTTCCTCTACGTATATGGGCTGAAGGTTTTAACCTTCGGCCCATTTTATTAGGTTTTGCATGGCTTCCCTTTTTGCTGTGGGTTTCAATCCACCGGCCAATATGATAGAAATTTTGCACCAAAGGGCCAATACAGAAAATTCCGTCTGGGCCTAATCGATCAATAGAGCTAAACAAAAAGCCCCCTCGAAGGAGGGGGCGACTACTACTATTAGCCTATAGGCTTGCCCCTAGGGTAAAATGACAAGCGCTTAAATACAAGAGTTTTCTATATTTTGGTTTTAAGCCTCCCTAGCTAATCTGTCGTAGGGGCAGCCCAGAAAAAAAAGATAGGGCCTTAAACAGCTCCCCCTAGCTAAATGTATCAATGCAGACGCCTTGGGGGATTCCCTCTAACTAAATGTATCAATGCAGACGCCTCCGGCGCAACGCCAGCCCTATCCTGAGCAAACAAATCAGTGCAAAGAAACTTCTTCAAGCTATTTGCAGGGCGGCAATTGGTCCAGAAAAATTGATTTGGGCAAATAGCCAACTGCAAAGCGGCTGAAAACAGGCGTTTAAAGCAAGGCAAAAAGATGAGCGGCCTAGCGATGTGCAGCAGTGGCCCACAGGGCCAGACCGAGCCGCCGCAGGCGGCGAAGGGCCGAGCGAACAGCGAGCTGCGGAACGTAGCGCCGCAAGGCGAAGCCGCAGCGGAGGCCCCAAAACATCCATAAACTATCGCCCATAAACAAGCAAAG
>Ga0193958_1000620_pt1 | contig 12577 bp, 19 predicted proteins | sample FB_1_MG_FD_140320 | JGI IMG/M metagenome (GOLD analysis project Ga0193958, IMG submission 140320) | Microbial mat bacterial communities from the Broadkill River, Lewes, Delaware, United States - FB_1_MG | ecosystem: Environmental > Aquatic > Freshwater > River > Microbial mats | place: USA...
TCATATTGAAATCAGGTTGACCTACGAAAAACTCTTTATCCCAATCATCAACTTCATTATGCTCCATTACAACTGGTGTTTGTTCAACAGCATCAAAAGTTGGTGTTTCTTGTGCGTTTACATAGAAAGTAGAAATATCTAATCCTTCATATAAATCTTCAGAAACCGTATGACCTCTTAAATATCCATTTTTAGTATAAAACCAAACTTTCCAACTTCTATCAGAATATGATTTCATTCCACTATGAGTAACAATGTTTTCAATAAACTTGTACATTGTTTTTCTAGTTTCATTCTTTGTTTTAAATGTAGCACCACTTGGAGCTTCATAATATGCAGCCTCTACATTTTGAGGTTCAATTTCAACCACTTCTGGAAATGGATGAGCTGTACCAGCTTTAATAGCTGCATCCCAAAAAGCTTGTGAGTTTACTTGTGCTGCTGTTCCTTTAACAGATTCATCTGTTAAAATAAATTTAATGTCTGCACCAAGAGATTTAGCACAAGTACCTCTACCTGTCCCTAACAATTCTCCACTAGGTGTACATAATTCGCTATAATTCATGTTTTTTTGTTTTAATAATTATTAATAGACCCTGATATTTTAAATACAAAGTAAGGATATAAAAATTTCAATTGACTTACATCAAATCCATCTAATGAATCCTTACCTTTTATCACTGATTGCATTTCCCAAAAACTTTTTATGTAAGATTTAACCTCTTCTTTTATTTCTTCATCTGCATAATGTGTTACACTACCTTTAACTTTTCTTAAATCATTTACAATAAAAATAAGATTTAAATTGTTTGATGATATGCAAGAATTTGATATTGTTTCAGAGTTTTCCTCTACAAAAAAGAATTGAGCATCAACCTTATCATCAGTTAAAACCTCTTTATAATCAACACCACCCTTAAAAACTATAGGTTTAATACTTGTATCATTATCCTCATCTATATAAGCTCTTCCATAAGCGTTAATATCACAACCCCACGATGTATTCAACTTATCATATAAGTACTCTTGCATACGCTGAATTTGTATATCTATTCCTACTGGATTTGTTTTTAGATAAATCATTAGCTTAGTGTATTAACTCTTATGTTATTATTAAAATAACCTGTTCTTATCTTATGAATCTCTCTTGAAATTTGACTAATCTCACCGATTAATAAAGACCTTAAACCTGTTAATTTAATTGGTACATCACCATCAGTACCCTCAATTTCAGCTAAAATTCTCGTTGACTGCTTCTCAGCATCTCTCTGATTTTGGTTAGTTCTTAAAGAGTTTATTTGCTCCCTAAGAATAGATATTGAAAAATCTAATTCAATAGCTCTTGCAAAAAGCATTTCATTTTGAATAATTAAATCAGTATAATCTTCATAAACCGTAATGTCAGGGTTTATTCCAATATTTTCACTTAATCCTTCTTCATTAGTTAAATCAAATAATGTTTCTGCTGTATGATTTTTAACTTGGACTCTCTCAATTCTTAAATGAGAAATATCAGACATGACATCAGCATTATCATAATCTCGCTTAAAAGGAATTGGTGTTGTACCAGTTTTAACATATCCTAAATAATAATCTCCTTTATATGTAATATCAGAGTTGTCAACTTTCCAATCTAAAATCTCTTCTTGAGTTTTTTCAGTTATTGTAATATCTTTTTCTAAGATAGGTTCAAGCTTTGACGTATTAAATAGCATCAGTTTAAATGTGCCTAACGTGTCGAAGTCTAACAACACACGCTTAATCTCAAATGCAATATTTTTATCTTGCGACACTTCAATTCTATAACCAACAAAACCATCAAGTAAAGCTTCTTGATTAACTTTATTTTGGGCATTTATGTAAAGTAGATTTCTATCCAAATAATCAAACCTATTAAACACTCTATGGCAAACATTAATAATACTTGATTGTTGTAATCTTTTTAAGTATTCATTAAATTCTACATCAGAAATATCTTTGTAGTCTTGTGAATCTTTTATGTACTCTAACTTTACATAAGCATTGTCAGTTACATAATATCCACTACTACTAGCTTTGTTATCTGTATCTAATATGGCGTAGTCTGGGTTAAAAGAATCTCTTAACCCGACTATACCATAAAGTTTTGTTGATATTTTATCTACTTGAAACATTTATACTAATGCAAATGCTTGGAATACAGTTTCATTTGCTGTTGACAACGGAGCATCCTCAAATGCTTGGTCAATTGTAATTTCATACTGAGTCACCTCATCTTGAGTATATCCATTATTAGCACTATCATCAGCTCTTTCAGAATATGTGTTTACCGCATAACTAAATCCATCAACAGGATTCATTAATGAAGAATACGTTTGTTCTTTAGTATCTACACCATTTCTATTTTGCTTAGGAATCCAAGGTAAAACACCAAATGTTCCCATCTCTGCTACAATCCAGAATCCTTTGTTGTAAGCACTAACTAAGCCAGCTCCTAATGCACCTAATTCAACAGAGTGAATAAATGTTACACCGTTAAATTGGAAAGATAAGTTGGTTGCATTACTAGCACCTTGAGCAGCATCTTTTTCAAATTTATTAAAAGAAACAGTATCACAGAATACAGCTAAATTACTTCCGCTATATTTGTTAACGTGCATTACAGATTTTGTAATTTGAATAGCTCTATCGCCATTAGTTGTTTCTGTAATTTCAAAAGCATGATCTACAGGATCAAAAGTTCCTTCAATACCTGCTGGCATAATATTCACTTGTGATCTGTTATTAAAAATGTAATTAGTAGCAACTGTTTCTAATCCTTCTGCCATATTAGCAATAACTTCTTGAATCTCGTGGTTAAGTTGCTCTTCAGCACTATATAAAGAATTGTCAGATTGCTTTAAAGACATATTAAAAGTGTCATCATAAGTGGTCCAAGAAGGAGTTAACGTTCCAGTATCAGCTTTTACACCAGTATGGTTATGTGTTCTACCTCCAGTACCTAAAGTACGAGCTGCTCTTAATTTGTAATTCGTTTCGACTGTACGATCTTCTCTAGTTCGTAACATATCGTAATTTGGGAACATAATTGCTCCACTTAATTTAAATGCTAAGTATGTTACAGGATTTCTGAAACGAAGCTCTTGCGCTTGAAAAGCACTTAATAACTTAGCTTGTGCTTTTACTAAATTGGCTGTTGTTCTATTTGCCATTTGTATTTGATTTTAAAAATTAAACTTATAGTTAAAAATACTTATGGCTTACCAGCCTTTGACCTTGCATTTAACTCAATGCGTGTTTGTCGAGATAAGATATCCAAACAAAGTTACAAATAATTATTGATATAACAATAACTTATAGAAAAATAATAAAGTATAGATTTTAATAATGAAAAACCCCACTATTTCTAGTAGGGTTTAAAAATATATGAAAAACAAAATTAAAACTTCAATGTTCCATCCTTAATTGCTTTTGACATTTCCATATTGTAAGCTTCACTACCTACGTTTACTCCTTTTTCATTCATAATTTTATCAAATAATTCTAGAGATGATTCTTGACCACCACTTTTAGAATCTTTACCGCCTTTACCACCTTCTGCTGCTTTTAAATATGGAGTGATAAAATCTTTCATAAATTCACCTGGAGTAAGTAAATTCATATTTTTATTATTCTTTTGAACTACACCATCTTTAATAATTTCAAAACCATCTTCACCAACGTTAAATTGATTTCTTGATTTAAGAATAGCTAAAATATCTTGTTTAGGAATAGTTGTGTTATCTGGAATAGCATTTAAAAGTGTATTATCAATTGTTCGTTGACTTTCTTTTTGTTTAAAAGTAGATTCTAAATTGTTAAATTTACTTTCCCATTCAGTAATTAAACTACCTCTTTTATCGAAATCTATTTTAAGATTGTCGTATTTTTCATTAGGTGCTATTTTGGCATCAGCTTCAACTTTCTTAGCGTAAGCTTCTAATAATGGTGTTAGTGTTTTCTTTCCTTCAAATTCTAAACCTAATTCGTTTCTTGCAGTTTTAACAGCTACTTCAACACCCTCTTGGCGATAAGTTTTTTTAAGGTTTTCTATTAAAGTATCGTTATCACTTTTTTTAGTAATATATAAATCACTAATATCAATCGAATGATTTTCTTCACTCGTAACCATTTGGGCTAATTGTCCTTCTTCTAGTCCAAATACTTTTTCTATTTCTTGTGCGTTTTCTAAAGCCATATTATTGTAGTTTTTCGGTTAGTTTATCAATACCCCATCCGTGAAATGGTTTCTTATTGAATTTTTCAGTATATTCTGCTTTTAACCTAATTAACTCATCAACATCCTCATCAACATCTACAACTTTACTTGCATTTTCAAGCATATTACTTGCCATTTCAGTAAGTTGATTCTTTTTGTTTTCAGCGTCCTTACGCATTTGACGTTTTAAATCTCCTTTTTTGTAATACTCGGCTGTTTTTTCATCATCTATTTCAAATAACAAACCTGAATTTCTCCAATTGGCACTTTTTTCTTCAGCCCATTGTCTTGTTACAACTGAGTTCGATCTTTTTAATTTTTTTCCTTCCTTGGTAAAACTTTTACCATCTTTAAATAACTTGTAGATGTTACACACTACCATTGTTGTATTCATAATTATTGTTTTAAATTAACTTGGCTGACCATCAGCCGATTTATCTTTAGGTTCATCAACAACTTTCTTGTTGGTATCAAACCATGTATTAAATTCTTTTTCTAAAGTTTCGTTATCTTTTTTATAATCGGAATCAGTCAAAGTATTCCACCATTTACCAAAAAGCACTTTTCTCTGAGCTTCTTCATTTCCAAAAATATCAAATACATCTTTCAATACTTGATGTAAATATGGTTCTATTTCTGACTTTTTAATATTTACATGTAATTCAATTGGATTTGTTCTATAAGTAGCTTGTAGATATTGTTTAAAAAGCTCATCTAATACAACATCATTTTCTTGTTTTCCTTTTGCCTCTTCATATCGTGCTAAAATAGTATCACTTGGCTCGATAACATAATTTCTACCATATCTAATAACTACTTTATTTTCTGAATCTTCGTTTCTATCTAAAAATGATAAAATCCAATTAGACATTTTCCATTCTACAAATTCAGCATAATCTGCATATTTATTAAGTCTATTTTCAATAGGTTGCTTATTAAATATAACCTCGGTAGTTGTTTTTCTTCCGCCAATAGACTCTTCTAAACCTTGTAAAGTACCCCAAAAAGTTCTAAAAGCAATTTTCTCAAAAGTATTTAATTCATCATTATATTGAGTCCATGTTTCTAAATCAGGTGTTATATTACCAGCAATCTCAGGAATTATAGGTGTATCTTGTGTTGGTATTGGCAATGTAACTATATCCGTAACATCAGATTTTTGTAAAAATCCTCTACCGTCACATTTTTTACAAGTACCTTTAGAATCCTTACTAGTACCTTTACAATCATCACATTCAGTAACATATCTCCAATGAATAGGAAATCCTTGTAAGAATTTATAAATAGTTTTTATAGATTGGTCACGAGCATACTCTTTTGATAATCCTAAAATTGGTGTAATGTCAGAAATTCTATAATCCTTCCCAACTTTAACTAAATTTGAATTTATAACTGCTGGAACTTCCATAAATGGATGAGGGAAAGATAACTCCTCAACTAATATAAATGTTTCACCTTCTTTTTTAAATGTTCTATCAGTAGTATCATCTACAAATCTAAAATGCTCTTTATCATCAATCATTACAGGTTCAAAAAGCAACCATTCCAATAATTGCCCTCTTCTTTCGTAGCATCTAATATCATTAATACTCTTATATGTTGGATAAATTTCACTTTTCGGCTCTGTTCTATACTCCATAAACATTAATCCATTTGGGTCAACGTGCCTAAGCTTAATACCAACACTCATTATCCAATGCTGAAGTGTATTACTATCTTTTATGTTATCAATTTGCTTTAAAAATAATTTTTTAACAGCTTCAGTTTCTATATTGTAAACTTTATTACCTCCAGTAGCATAAGAAATATTATCAATTGGCTGAAATAACCTTTCAAAGAAATCTTGAACATCTCTTGAATACTTTTTACGTGCTTTTGATTTGTCCTCACCTTCAATATGCTCAATCTTGGAAATTAACTCTTCTTTGAACATATCACCTTCTATTAAGGCATATAATTCCTTAGAATCAGCTCTAAGCTTAACCATTTCAGGTGATAAAACTTGTTTTACTTTTATTAATTCAATAGCTTGTTCGTCCGTAAAAGTCATTTTGGAATATATTTAAATACAAAGTTAATAAAAAAAATCTATAATTACACTATATACAATAAATTAAAACAATTACCAAATAATTTTAGCTTTAGGTTTACTAAATAAATCTCTATCAATAGCATAAGAAAGTAAATCAACATATTCATCATGTTTAGCTAATGGGAATTTAGATATTTGTTCTAAAAATGGTTCATTCCACATTCCTTCAATCAAAAACACTTTACCACTCTCAATATACGGTGAAGATTTACTTGCTCTCTCAATCTTACTTTCTCGTAAAATTTTACCTCTAAGCTCTATTACATTATAGTTTGTTTGATTTCTTAAAAGTTGAGCCATAGAAAGTCCACTCGCCTTTGGCTCTATCAAAACACTATCAACATACACTCCTAAGCTGTTGATATACTCAGGAATATATTTCAACAACTCAGGCATTTCCATATATTTAGAAACTGCGGATAAAACATAAAGATTTTTATCTGATTTAGCACAAATCATCAATCCAGTAGGGTCATTTTTTGTATTTTTAGTATAAGCACCGTCAATATAAAGTTGCCAACTATCTATTTTTGGTATTTCAGACAATGATTTTTTATTAAACCAATGTTTCATCCACATTCCACCATCTCCAGGAGTAGGAGACTGCATATATTGACCATTAAAAGTATATGGGTCAGCCTGCCTCAAACTATCCAATTCTTCAAACGTAAACTTCTCAGGACATAATGGTACATTATTTTCATCTAAAGCAGGTAAGTTTAAATGCTCCCATTTTTCTCCACTACCTCCTGCAAGTAAAAATCCACTCATATCATCTTCATGTAATCTTTGCTGAATTACAATAATAGGTGTTTCTCTTGGATTGTTTATCCTTGATCTAATAGTATTATTATATCTTATATTTACCTTATTACGCTCAATATCTGAAAATGTATCACTAGGTTTGTTAGGGTCATCAATAATAATAGCACCACTAAAACCTTTAAAATCTTTTGACTCTCTAGCAACAGTATCTCCAGCTCCAAAACCTGTAATCTGACCATTAGTAGATGTTGCATAGCAACCACCACCCTGCTTATTAAACCATTTCTGTTTTGCTTTGCTATCAACACGTAAATCCATTTTCCACAACTTTTGAAAAGCGTCAGAATTAATATACTCTTTAGCCATTGCTGAATTATCAATAGCTAAATCTCCAGAGTAAGATAAATGAATAAATTTAGAACGTTGATTAAGTGCTAAGCCCCAAGCTATAAAGAGCTTTACAGCCATCTCAGTTTTACCTGACCTTGGAAAGATATTAATAATCAAACGTTTCAAATCACCTCTTGCAACTGCTTCTAACTTCTCAGAAATCATCAAAAGGTGCTTGTATGGTAGAAACTTAATATTGTTATTTTCCTTGAATAAGTACATACAGAAAAACATAAAACTATTTTCAGCCCTATGTTTTATTACCCTTAACGTATTCTTTTCCGCTTCAGTTATTCTAGCCAAACTATAATTTTTGTTGTGGTATAATTCTTAAAAAACGTAAAAATCTTTTCAAACAAGTATCATCCTTTCTTAAAGCAATAAATGTTTGTTTAGCAAATTCATCAGCTTCCTTTAAAGTTAACATTCGATCTTTTATACTTTTTCTTTTTTGTGCTTTGTAACTATTCATAGATTTCTTTTAATATGTTATCTTGTAATTGCCCAATCTCAGTGTTCAATGATTCTAACTTAATCTTAAAACTACCATCAGTTTCAATACTAAATGTATTATTCTTAATATTAGATTGTATCAACTTTTGGCGTTCTAATATTTTATCGTCTAATTGTTTCTGTAATTCCATTTTAATTATAATAAACTGTTGCGTTATAACCTAAGTGTTTTAATATTGCAGAAATGTGATCTCCATTACTATCAACCTTTTCTCCATTGATAATTAAACTCGAGCCACTAAACATACAATTCCCATCATCATCATTCTGCTCAAAAGATTCTATAATAATATCTAAATCATCCATAATATTGTTTTAAAGTATAAATATACGAAAAAAAACAAAACCCACAACTAAATAAATAATTGTGGGATATTAACCAAATAAAAATAAAATGAAAAAATTAAGACTATGAAACTTAATATTGCTAATATACAAAAAAAATATTTAAATCAAACTAAAACTTTTCTAACTCTATTTTAACCTCAAACCAAAACCTATACTCGCACAGTATCTCAACAGTAGATTTCAAACCTTTTAAAACCGATAGTATTCTAACAACATCAATCAACGCACACTTAATAGCATTATCTCTACACTCATTCTCGGAATATCCAACCCAAGCATAAGCAGAATAATCACCAACCATTTCTTTAGCCTTATCTTTAGCAATCATAAATTCTCCTTTATTGAACAAAAACCTACCTCAAAATACTGATAACGATAGCCAGGCAACTTATTCCAATCCAAAGCAGCAGCATAAGTCATTATCTTACGAAAACATTTATCACCCTTCGTAACAACCAACTCAACCTCACTACTCAACGGAAATGTATTCTCTTTTTTTGCCATCTATAGCAAATATAACAAATCCACACCAAACAACCAAGCCTTTTATTAATTGCGTAGCAATCAACGACATTTTTTCTCAGACCGTCTCACATAGATTACACCGTTCCAACCATACAAACATACCACCGAACACATAAAACAACCTTAAATCAACTGAAAACCACTAATCAAACCATGTTACGCACCAATACATCAACACCTGTTTCAAATATTTCATATTTTTGGTAAATTTTTTTGAGAGCATTGAAGCGTACCTCGGTTTCGCCTCGTGGGGGTTAGGGGGTGTTCAATAATAGTCTTTTATTTATTCATCGGGGGTTTATACATTACACTTTCAAAGCCTACTATTAATTGAATGATTGAAATAAATTAACTTCATACTCCAGGTTGATTCGTCTTATATATATTATCAATTGGTTTTACATTCTTAATTGTTGGGCTGCTTTGTTTAGTTCGTATCGGCTAAACGTTTGGAGCTCCAGACCGAACCATATTAATACAATAGTACTATTTTAACATTGATTTAGTTAATTTAGGTTAATATCGTATTACTATTACACTATTTCAGCCTTATTTTTTGTCTCCACCGTGTGCAGATTAGCACCTACTGATACTATTTTAACCCTATTCGACTGTTTCAGACTCAACATCTATCGTTTTAGGTTCTGGGAGTTCGCCGTACTCATCCGATAGGCTTTGTAGTATTGCCTTTGCTTCCTTTGTACCTATAGGAATAAGCAAACCAGCCTGTTGCTCCTGTTCCTTTCTCGCCATACCTAAATCCAATGCAACGATGTTAGAATTAAAGATGCCAGCAGTCGCGCCCTCCAGCTTATTATCGTATATTGTTTGTCTCGCACGTGTGATGAGGGGTAATAATTGTTCATTGTTTTCCCAATTTCTAAACGTTTTACATGTTATGTCTAGGTAATTACAAAGCCCTTCAATAGTGTATGGACGTTTGATATACTCGATTGTTTCCTTTGTATCTTTGTTTGACGTTTCTACTTTCTTTTTCTCTATAGGGTTATTGTCTATTTCTTTGTAGTAATCTTTTATTTTTTGGGCAAGTTCTTCGGGTTCATATTTGAACGGTGCACCTACTTTATTATCATTTATACTCTTTACTTGTTTACATGGTTTCTTTTTATTCATTGCTTATGATCTTTTATTTATTGGGCTAAATTGCTTTTACTTATAGTTATCAAAGTTAGCATATATTTTATTGATATACAAATGGATTGTTTTTTGTTTCTTTATAGGTGTTGTTTATTCATTGGGCTGAATTGTGATATTATTTTAACCTGATTATAATACTATCTTATCTAATTGACTTATTTATTAAAATATATTGTATTATTGTTGTATATATTAATATATGTATGTATATTTGAATATCGAAATAAGACAAACAATTTAAACTTTATATTATGAAAAATTTAATTAATATCGCATTATCAAATAAACCCCGATTAATTGTATTAATTGTTTTAGTAATACTTTGTGTTGCTGCTTTAACTCATGGATTGCTTTATCCTTCTCCTTATATGAATTAATTTATTAATCATTGGGCAAAATTTAACCAAACTAAAAACAAACCTTTAAAAACTATATTATGGAAACATTATCACCTAAACCAATTAAAATGATGGGCGTTGAAATAGAGCCTTTTGATTCTTACGATTATGAAAGTATAATTTTGAATTTTTGGATGCACTCAGTAACAAATAGAATGAATGAATTTAGATTTTTAGAAGCTTTTAAAGAGTTAAAACAACCTATTGAATATAAGTTAAATGAGCATGGTTTAATTGATTATGATAGTTTTGTTGATAATGAAGAGCAGTTAATGGATTTTTCAGTATTGGAACAATTCACAACTTCAACAAATTATTTACATATAGATTTAGAAGATATTAAAGAAGCTGTTCTAAAATGTAGATATGATAAAATGCTTGAAGCTTTTAAAGGAATGGGAGCTTTTGAAACTCTACAGGAATTATTAGATAGAATTGAAAATATACATGGTGCAACTATTCAGCAAAAGATAGAATTATTCGATGAAATAATACATGCTCAACACGAAACAGGTGAAATATTTGATGATGTAGATATTGATTCACTAAGAGAACAAGCTGAAGAAGAAATTAAAGAAATGTTGAATTTATAAGGTTTGAGTTAGTAAGATCACCTAAACAAGTGTAAAAACTGTTTAAATCCTTTGTTTGCATTGGGCAAATTCACAAAGTTCGAATCTTTGCAAAGGAACTAAAAAATAAAATTAACTTAAAAAGTAATATTATGATTATAATGTATGGTACTTTAAATTATTTAGGATGTCATATTGATACATCTAAAACGCTGCAAGGGGCTAAAAATTATGCAACTAGGCACGGTTATAATGTAGTTAGTAAAAGAGTAGGTTATAATGCTTACATAGTAGCCGAGAAAAAGCATTTTAAATGGGTTTCTAATGATAATTTAATATAAAGTTATGTATAAAATAATAGACAACCTATTCACAGACAAAAACGCCACGTTAATAACTAACTTTTGTTTTAAGTTGGTATTCATTTTAATTATTACGCTGGTATTTATTAACCTAATTTAAACTTAGAACTATGAAAATTTACATGTTAGATTTATTTGAGGCAGCAGACTTAATAAAAGGATTAAACGGATTTACTCCTTCGGAATGGAATGAACTCGACAAACTGCCAAATGAAGCTTTAATACTTATTGAATCAGCTAAAGAAAACGACAGAGTTTATACTCCTTTTAATTTTATGACTGATTTCAATTTAAACGACCCTTTAACAAATAGTGAAAATTATATAATGTTTATACCTGACCCAAAATTTAATATTTAAAACTATGAAACCACGAATAAAAAGAAAAAACGTTGATGTTAGGATATACGACATTTTAAAGGAGTTGCACGGATCGTATAAAGCCGAAAAGAAATATAAATACATTATGTTAAAACACGAAATTAACGCTTTAAATTGTGCTTAAAATGGAAAACATAAACTATAACGCAATACAGGAAGAAATAGAACTAAATAAGGATGCTTTAAATAACTACGAATTAGATCCTTTTAAATTGATGAGTAATTTATCAATTAAATATATAAAGCCAGTCGATAAACTCTGGAGTAAAAGAATGACCGAAGACCCGTTCACAGATTTATTAATTGCTATGTTTGAAATTAACGGTATTGATTTAGATTAAATGAACACTAAAAAACTAATATTAATTTACAACAAGCTCCAGGAGATTGACAAAAAAGCTATTCAATTTAATAGCTATTACAATAATACTTGGGCAAAAAACAAACAAAATGAAAACAACGAAAACAGGGTACAGAATTAATAAAAACGGAACAATAAATAAAGGCGTAGAGGATAATGCAGTAATAAGTAGTGTTTATTTAGGGTCGATAACTAAAAGAAATGGCGTTTACCATTACATATCAAGAAAACAAGGAAAAATTTATATTTATTTACCATAAACCAACAAACAAAAAAGTAAAAAATTATGGAAAAAATGTATTTTGAAGCAGCTAAAAGTATTTTAGGAAGTGGTTATGATGCTGAGTTATGGCTAGATTGCAATAGTAATAAATTAAGTATGAAAATTAATACTATTGAAGAAGCTAAAACTGAGTTAAACTCTTTAATTGAATGGGTATGAGTAATATAAAATTTTACGATTATAAAACAGTACA
>Ga0193958_1000621_pt1 | contig 12574 bp, 10 predicted proteins | sample FB_1_MG_FD_140320 | JGI IMG/M metagenome (GOLD analysis project Ga0193958, IMG submission 140320) | Microbial mat bacterial communities from the Broadkill River, Lewes, Delaware, United States - FB_1_MG | ecosystem: Environmental > Aquatic > Freshwater > River > Microbial mats | place: USA...
CGTATTTTGCTTTTAATAGGTTAGCATGATTCCATTCTTGTTTTTCAGGTGAGTAACTACTAACAATGCTTTTTATACTATCTTCATAGGTGCCGTCTGCTAAACCTAATGTCTGGATACTAGATTCAGCTACTTTAAAAGTTTCTTCGCTGAGCTTAGGTATATTTAAATCTTTTTTTATGGTTTGTAGCAATTCAATAAAACTAGCTACATCTATACTACCTGATTCAAAAGCACCTTTTACAGTTTTAAAGTTATCACTTACCATATCTGTTAAAGCAGTAATGTTAGTAAAAGTTACACCACTAACAGTAGCTTCAACTCCTAGATTTATAGGTAGAATAAACTCTTTTTCACCAACTACTCCTGTTATATTTCCCTCTATAAGTGAAGTAATTTCGTTAGTTATATTAGAATCTACTGAACCCTCATTTATCGTATAGAATAAATCTACTGTTTTAAATAAGCCTTTTATTTGTTCTTGGTATCGAATTATTTGGTTAGTTGCCTCTCTATAATTTTCGCTCCCTATAGATATGTTATCTTCTTGTAAGTTAGACTCTATATCAGTAGACAAACTTTTAATTTCTTTAATAACTTCTACAATTTTCTGTAAATCTTCCTGTTTAAATTCCCCACTCTCTTTAATTTTGTCAGTTATATCTTTTATACTCTGTGCAGTAGGTTGAAGTAGATTCTTATCCGCAAATTGGTTTATAACAGTACCTAGAAGCACACTGGCTAGGTTACCACTAGGTAAAAAGTCACCAGCTAGAGAGTATGGTGAATTGGCTACAACCTTGTCTAACGAATCAGTCACTTTAGTTAGTTGGCTCTGCTTGTTTGCTACAGCTGTTAGAGTTTTTAAGTAATCTTTTAAACTCCCAAGCTGTACATCATTCTCACTACCTATAGAAGAGTTTTTTATATCTCTAATTAAATCTCTAACTTCTGCTATTTTTTGGTGTGTATCAGCTGTATCTATAGAGAGTTTATGCTCTTGCTCAAAAGTACCACCTATAATATCTACAAACCCACTAAAACCTTTAGCTAACATTCCATCATTCATAGTTGCTATAGCAGTTGGAATCTTATTTAATATATTTAGTAATCTCTCCCAAGAACTAGCGATACTCTCAGTTATAACTGCTGTTTTTTCTAGTTCTCCGTTGGAGTCATATCTTGACGCATTAGCGTGTTTTATAAACTCACTTGCATTCTCTCTAAGTTTTGCAAGTAAATCTCTAGTTAATACTTCCATACCTTGAGTAGCTCTTTTAAACTCTATCTCTGATAAACTATTAAGTTTTGTAGATAATAAAGTTATAGCTTCAATATCCCTACTTACTCCATTGGCATCTTTTGAAGAAAATATATTTGATAAAACACCTTGGTTAATCCCAATAGTCTGAAAGAAACCTTTAATAGATTTAGACGAACCTGTTAGGATATTCTGTAACTTTCTGATTTGAGTACCAATTGTAGATGCATTAACACCTGCATTTGAAAAAGATACTGCTAGACCATTAATAACATCAACTGTACCACCAATAGATTTTACAGCTGATAAAGCATAGTTAGAGAAAGTATTAATATCACTTGTAGCTAGTCTTGATTGGTTCGCCATATAAGCTAACTTATCCCCAATCGTCGTCATAGTCTCTTCATTATCTTTAAAAACTTGAAAATAAGATATGATAGCATTTGAGCTACTATCTAAAGTATCCCCAGTTAACTTAGACATTTTAATAGCAACTTCAGTAGCTTCTACTATTTCTGAAGTGTTAGACATACCTATACCAGCTCTTGCAAAAGCTAATGCAGCTTTATCTATATCCTCAGGCATACCACCTATAGTAGTTCCTAACTCGTTTAACTCTCCGTGTAATGAAGCTGCTGAATTTGTTGATACATCTAATACAGCCGCCATTGTTCTGATATTTAAATCAGCCTCTATAGTTGCTTCTGTGGTTAAAACAATCGCATCTTGAACAGCAGTAATGGCTTGGTATAGACCTAACCAACCAGCCGCTTTAGCTCCTGCATTTATAAGCCAAGAAAAAGCCCCTTTTTTATTTAATCCAGCTGAAGCTTTTCTACCCTCATCTTCTAAAGATGATAGACTTCTACTAAGAGCTAGTATTTCTTTCTGTGCCTGTTTAGTATCTATATTAAGCTTTAATCTATTGTTTACTTTATTAATTAAATCTTCATAATTTTTAATAAGTGCCTGAGCACCCTTTCTATTTGAAAGGGGTGCGGCACCTGAACTATTAAGCTGTTTTTGTAAGTCATACATTTGCTTTTCAGCTTTAACAACAGTATCAATAGCTATCTTCATACTATCTAATTTCTTAGTTATAGAATCTAATCCTGAAGCCTTGTTTTGAAATTCTAACTTACTCATAGAAGTAAAAGAATTTCCTAGCTTTTGCACTTCCAAATTAGCTGTAAGTAACTGCTTTTTAAAATGCTCCACAGATGAAGAGTCTGCTAACAGCTTTTTTAAAGTTTGTAATGCTTTAATATTATTTTCAATAACTGCTTTGTTGTCTGTGTATAGGTGTGTTTTATCTTGGAATACATTGCCTAAACCTGTCTGTCTTGCTGATTTAACATATAATGTATCCAACTGTTGTGATAAAATTGCTAACTTTCTACTTGAAGAGTCAATACCTGAAGTATCAAATTTTACACTAGAAGCTGTTCCACTAATCTGTGCTAATTTATTTTGCAACTTAACAGTTTGTTTTTCTAGTGCATTAATTAACTTTATGTTACTACTTAATGAAGCATCGGCACTTCTGCTCTGTAATGCTTTATATAGATTATCATATTGTTTAGCTAATTTGTGTACTTGTTGTTGTTGCTCTTTTAAAGCATTATTCCCACTATTCTTACTAACTAGTAGGTCTACTCTATTTAATTCAGATGTGAGTTTATTTAAACTCATAGAACCTAAAACTTTAAACGACTGAGTTAAACCTACCACATTTGATTCTATATGTGATAGTTTCTTAGTGCTTGACGCTAGAGAGTTATTTAAATCATTCGAGTTAAAGGCACTCATTAAATTTTTGACTTCTGCTTTATACTTAGCAAGTAAGTTTAAGCTTCCTAAATTCTCCTTATGTTTTGGAGCACCTTTCATAGAAGAGTAAGCACCATCAATTAAACTTGTTATTTTATTTTCAGCTATTTTAACTCTATTTAAAAAATTTAAGTATTTTTCTACTTCCTCTCTTCTTTTATTAAATATAGATAAATGTGCAGATGTACTTGCTATACCTTGTGTAGCAGAATTTAAGGTATCGCTTTTGTCCATATCTTTTTTACTGTTTAAAACTCTAGTATAGGCTTGTTCCATATCCTTTACTATTTTGTTTACATTTTTTAAATTAGTGTCTAAAGATTTAAAACCAGATGAATCAGTTAATGTATTTAATGACTCTTTTGACTTTAATAAGCCTCTGTTTAAAGTATTCAGGCTATTGCTTAAAACTTTTATATGTTGGCTATTACCTCTCATATAAGCAAATTTGTCATTAAATTGTAAAACGCCTATACTACCTTTTGATAAAGCACTTTCTAACTCTTTAATTTGAGCTATCTGAGTATTAATAGTTTTTTCAAGTGCTGTGCCTTTATGAGAATTACTTAACTTCTGTAATTTAACTATCTCAGCACTTGTTGCTTTTATCTCAGATTTAAAGCTACTCAATATACTCTCAGTAGCTAGTTTACTCTTAATCAGTGTACTTAAGTCAACTTTAGTTGCAGATAACTTATGTAATTCTTGTATTGTCTTTCTAGCTGCCTTTTCAGCTGTAACAGGTAACTTACCAAGCTCTTTCTCTGCTTTACCAATTAAATTTTTAATATCCCCAGCGTAACCTGTTTGCTTATATAAATCTTGGTATGCTTTTTGTAATTCACCTACTTCTTTTTTTAACTGTCTTGTATAACTAGAACTTTTTTTAATACTATTCATTAGGTTTTTAGTATCTTGAATACGAGTAGATAATGCTTCTATCTTTCCTGATTTAAACAAATCTTTATTGCTTGTTAATTGATTGAACTTCTCTAGTAAAGTATGAAGTGTTCTTAAAGCACCAACAGCGTTATTAGGAACAGTAAATACATCTTTAAATTTAGTAGAGTTAATATTTAATAATTTACTTAACTTACCCTCAAGTTGTGCTACTTCTGTCTGACTGTTTTTCAGTGCACTATGTAAAGAAGTAAGACTTGTAGGATTATAATTAGTTTGTAAACCAACCATTTCACCTTTAAGAGTCTTAATCTTTGTTGTTATAGAGTCTACTGATTTATTAAAATCTGTTGTGTTAAGTTTCAGTTGATTTTTACCACTTAATAAAGAAGTTGAGGCTTTATCTATATCCCCTAATCTTCTTTCGAGAACATCAAGAGCTTTCATATTGGTTTTAACATTGATTTTATAATTTTCTTGATAAGCCATGAAACTCCTTTATTAAATTGTAAAAAATTTTATTAATAACAAGGCTCTATAATTTATGGCTTAAGTATAAGCTTATAGAGCTCCTTAATTAACGACAAATAAACCAAGTGTAACCCATATACACTTAGCGTTAGTAAATAGGTAAGAACTTAGAATAGCCTGTCAAACTTTTTATATGCTACTGCTACCATAGGGTATACAGTAAAAGTAAAAGGGGTACAGTTATCTAAAGAGATGTTCTTACCGAAATTATATAGTTGACTGATAGCCCAAGGGACATACGATGGTATGAAACCTACTGGGCATCTGTCATAGTAGTTACCGTCAGGGTATTTTTGTTTCTTAAAGTTAGCAGGGTTTACCCCCTTCTTTCTAAATTCATCATCACTTATCAATCCACATTGTCTAATGTATTTTTCAGTACATTTAGAGCAATAATAGTCTTTATCACTCTCTTCGTCAGAAGTGTCTAAAGCTAGTCTTAATTGTATAAGTTTTATAACCTCGTTGTCTAAGCTGTTTCTAGTTAATAGAAAATGTGTTAAATTAAAAGTAATAATACCTTTTTTTAAAAGAGTATTTATAACCTGTTCTTTATCCTTGATTTTATTACCCTGCTCATCAACTATTCCATACCAATCAACAAGGAATCTCTGTAGAGTATAGTAAGCTACAATAGTTGCTTTATTATTTTTAGGATTCGTTACTTGTATGAAATGTGATAAGTTTTGATACTCCTCAATCAAAGGATTCTTAATTGTTATAAGAGTAGTGTTGTTATTTATTTCAATAGGTAGAGTGTACTCTGTATTTACCACTGTTACTTTATCAGGATATAACTCTTCCCATTTATTTAATAAAAGTAAAGAAAGGTCTTCAGTCTTCTTCATTTTTAGGTTTTAAAATTCCACTAGCCACAGCATCATCAAAGTTATGCAGAATGTGTGCTGAATCCCTCATAATTTTATTAGCATACACTTCAGGAAGAATATCTAGTAAATCCTTACTCCAAGGGATTGCATTACCATCTTCATCCTTTAAATTTATTGTTTTAGATATAATAATATCTAAATGCTCTACATTTGTAGAAGTAGTGTCTAGTTTTCTACCACCTGTAGCTGTAAAATTAACAGCTTTTTCTGAAAGTGTAGCTCTTGCTACATACGATAGCTTTTTAATCTCAAGTGTAAAAGGGTGTTCCACTTCTACATCATCTTCAATAACCCATAGGTAAACTTTTGGATTATCATTCTTTTTACTAATTATCAATTTTATTCCTTCTAAGGTTTAAATGCCAACAGCATTAGATGTTGGTCTTTGTCACTAGTTGAATCATGAAGCGTGTACCCCATTGCAGTGAAAGACACTTCGAAAATTTCACCGTTTAAAGCGACATCCACTTTTGTGATTTTCATTCTAGGTACTTCAATAGCTAACTGTGTACCATCTTCTTTTGCAAACCCCATAAATAATCTCATATTGATTTCATTTTTAAGCATTTGTCTAAAAGACTGCTCTGTAAAATCAGCTTTCTCACTACCGTAAGTAGCTTTACCTGTGATTTCTAAAGATTTACCTGTAATAACTCTACCACTAACTGAGTTAGACGATACACCGTTTTTACAGCCTGTATTATGAGGCTCAAGGTTAGCGATTGTATTCTTCAAACTGATTGTAGCATCAGTGATTGCTAGTTCAATAGGTACTGTCTCACCTTTTGGTAGTACACTAATATTACCACACCTTGAAATGTAAGGTAAAGCTTCAACCACATTCTCAGGTGGTGGCTCATAAGGGTCTGTGGTTATACCTACTGGTATAACAGGAGTACCTGCTGGTGCCGCTTCATTCCAACCAATTCCGTCCATTGTATAAGTTAAAGTCATGATGTTTCTTTGTGGCATAGCAATAGTTAAATCACTCACCATTAACCCATAACCTAAAATTACTTTATCACTAGAGCCACCTTCCCAACAATGAAGTTGGAAAGTTTCATTAACTGCACCTGTCCTAATAGGTTTTACATAATAAACTGAAGCGTTACCTGCGATAGTGCCTAAACCAGACACTCCATCAACAGTATGGTCAGCATCTACAACTATTTCATTAGTTGCTACTACAGTAGTTCCATCACTTTGAAATACCGTAGGGTCTGTAATAAGATTTAGGTGAACTCCTGCATCTAAATCAGCGACTCCAGCGTCATGAGGTGTCACTCCATTTTCAAGAAACCCTTGAAAAGCATTAGTAAGCATAATATGAGAGTTTAACCTACCTACACCACCGTTTTGAGGTATAATCTCTGTTTTAAAACTACCCGAAATAGCTTCTTTAGTACGCACTTGCTCTTTATCAACATAATCCTCGTTATAGTTCTGTCTCTCTACCATCTCTGTGGTAGCATCAATACTAACTTCTGCTTTCTCAGGCACTTCCCAATTAGCTAGTTCAGTAGGTGTTGCAGATGGGTCATACCATAAAGTTGCATCACCTAGAGTGGGTTCTTTTCTTACTGTACATATCGTGGCTTTTCTAATCAGACCTTGCTGCCCACCGTTTGCACCATGTGTATTATTTGCCAAGTTTGCTCCTCTTTATTTTACTTCATTAAGGTGTGTGAACACCTTATTTTTAAATAACAGGCTGAATGAGAACCACTAGTCATGTTATCACCAAAAATAATTTCACTAACATAAGCCATATCAATGGCATTAAAATGCTCATTACATATATGGCTTCTAAATGTTGTAGGCAATAACTCTTCTATATAAGTTATAAGCCTAAGCATAGCTTTATTATCCCCTTTTATCTCCTTGGTCTGTATAGATACGAAAACATCTTTTTCTAACCTAAACTGCCCAGTATATGCCTCTTGTCTTCCATATATAGGATAACTAAACTCTTCTTTTATAAGCCAAGTTAATGAGTGCATCGAAGTTCTCTGTGTTGCTTTGTGTTCAAAAGCATTCAAAGTTGGTTGTACACTATATAACTCTTTATACTTATCACGAGCCTTATTCATTATTTCATGCATCTGCTCTATGATGTAATTTCTCATATCTTTACTATCACGAATTTCTACACGCTCAAAATTTGACATTTTTGTTAACTTCCTCAATCCACCTCTTTAGAGATTTACGCTTCCGTACTACCTTATTAGAGTATAGCTCTCTTTCAGTCCAACCTCTCCAGTTAGGTTCGTCTGTACTACCTTCAGCATTTGATGTTGCAACTGCATGTGGATGACTTAAATCAGCGTAAATTTCTAAAGTGTTTGTATCTTTACTCTTAGATATAGAAGTAAAAGAATTTTCTAAAATAAATAAGAGCATACTTCCACTTGCTTTCAAGGGAAGTTTTCTCTTCCTATCTGTTCTTCTTTTACCAATTTGGTTTTTAGGAACAGGTGTACTTAATCTCTCTTTTAAACTATTCAACCACTTATTGTGAGCATTCACATATCTTCTGAATAGATTAGATTCTTTTTTTCTAACTGTGGAGCGAACTTCGGTTAGTAGTATATCTCTCATGCTACCCAACCATATTAGCGTCTAACATGTATCTACCAAAAAACCTTAATATGTCTTCAGGAATATTGCTAACTAATTTTGCATCTTCTCTAACAGAAACTCCCATTTCAGAAATAGAATCAGTGTTAAGTATAGCTCGTTGTAAGAACAATGCAGCTAATTTGAATAGCATAGTTCTCTCAGTTTCAGAGAGCTTAGTTTTACCAACCGTAAATTCCACTAAAACAATAGAGTTATTACTTATAGTAGTAGGTAAAACTAGCTCTTTACCTTGCTTAATAATTGTTATAGATTCTAACTCCTCCTCAGTATAAGGGGTGCTGAAATCGTTTGTAGCCATATTAAAGCTCGTTAAAGATAATATTTTATTAATATAAGAGCAATCGGTGTATAGGAGATTACTTCCTCTTCCTTGTAGCTCTGCCTGTATAGGTTCATCACTCCCAAAGAAGTACACTCCTCTTGACTCCAACCATGCCCTAGCTTGTTGTAAGTATATTAAGGCATTAGACGCTCCACTATGTCCTCCCCCTGTTTCATCTAAATATGATACAAAGGTGTCAAGAAGAGCACCCTCAGTTATCACTTTAGGTTTCATCTAGCTTTTTTTAATTTCAACTAGATTGTCAGGATTATGTAAAAGTCCCTTTACTCTTTTTAGTTCATTAGCTGATAATTCAATAGGACGCTTACTACCTACTTCTTTTCTCTCTTTATTATCAGTAATAAATACCACATTTCCTTTAGTTAATTTATATAAATTTGCCATTAATTAATACTCCTATTATCTTTCTATACTACATTTACACCTGCAACAATAGCTGTTGCGTCGTCTGCTCTATCACCATAATCTTGCATGAGTGTGACTCTTGAAGTCCCTGATAACAACTCTGATTGATTCATTTGGTATCTTGCACCCTCTACTCTATAATTAGCAAAATCATTTTTACCGATTTTAAAAGCATCAAAATCTACTAGCAAAATACAACTTGTAGTTCCAGCTGCATCAGTAACACCACTAGCTAACATGTTATTTAATAACGCATTAGTTTTAACAACAGGGATACCACCAAAACCTTTTAGAGTAGCCATTTTTTCTGTGAAATTATAGTCGTGTGTTCTCGCTTCTATACCTAAATACTGAGCTGCAACATATTCAGCCCAAATTTTATCAGGTACTACCCATTTAACATTTCTACTTCTACTGACTTGTGTAGACATCAATGTTACCATTTGTGCCATTAGAGCTGGTGTTAGTCCACCACCTGCAAAGTCAATAATATTCGGAGTTGTTACAATAGAGGCTGTTCTAAGTCCATTAACAGCTGACCTAGGGTGCGTTAAGTTATATACAGCCCCATTAACACCAGTAGCAATATCCGTAGCTCCATTTAATAACGCATCTTCTCTAGCATAAGCATGAGACTTAGCTATATTTTCTGTTAAAATCTGTAACATAACAGGTAAAACTAAATCTTGTGTATATTCGTCCGCAAACATAGTTGAAGTTGTGATTTTATTTAGAGTACATTGTACATTATCACTAATCATACCCGCAGGATTTAATGACTCGTTTGGCTGAGTGTGATAAGATGGAATAATACCACCAACTCTTGGCATTGCGTAAGTAAAAGTATTATCAGGGAATGCAAAAGTACCAAATTCTTTTTCTACTTCTAAGAACTTTTCAAACTGATTAACATAATCACTGCTCCATACAGTAGCTAGAAGGTCAGGAGCATCAGATGGTATAGAAACAGCTTTAGTTGCTTCTCTTGAACCTATAGAATTGCCTAACTCTCTACTCTCTTGTTGAGCGTATCTACCAAGATAGTTATTAAGGGATTTACCTTTTGGTAAGTATTTTTCCCTAAACTCCTCATTACCTAAAGCAATTTCAGCTAATTTCTCATATTGTTCTTGTGCAGTTTTCCCTAATTCAGGTAGATGGAATATTGGTGTTTCACCAGTCATAGAGGGTTTGTATGCTTTATATGCCATTGCCCCTAATGCCCTAGCAATATCAGCAGCCTTAATCTGATTAAATTTTTTCTTTTTACTAACATCAGCTAAATGTCTTTTTCTCTCATTTTCTACTTCAAGATTATCTTTAGTAACTTGGGCTGTCAAATTATCAACAACTTCTTTAAGTTTATTAACATTATCTGTAACAGCTGCTATATCTTCAGCCTTAACGCTACCTTCTTGAATGCTTTTAACCTTTGCATCAATCTCTTTTTTATAAGCACCAATAGCTTTTGTTGTCTTCTCTAGGGTTTCTCTAATCTCATCACTCATTGTTATTCACTTCCTTTAAATATATTTTCTATTGCACTGATACCGTCAAGTACATCATTATCTACTTGTAAAAGAGTTTTTTTATCTTCTCCTATAGGAGGAGACTCACTCTTCTTTTGTACCCCTTTAATTAACTCTTCTATTCTTTTAAAGTTACCTTTAGTAAAATCTACAAGATTTTCAATAGCCTCTACTAAATTGGAATCTCTTACCTCACCTGCTGCTTTGTGTAAAGATTTTAAACTCTTCTCATTTACTCGAGGTAAAATAGCTAAACTTTTAGAGTCAACCGAACCTACAGTAATAAGAGAATCTGCATTAGCTGGAACTGTAACTATACTTATTTCTGTAATCTCTACATCTTTAAATACACAAGCCCATACGCCCTCTGCTTCATTATCAACTTCTGCTGATTTAGCTACAAGCTCCCAAGTGTAATCTTTTAGTCTATAACCAATAGACATTTGATTAATAACCCCAAGCTCGATTGCTTTATATGAGTCTTGTAGTTTACTCATTAATGCACTGTATATGGTACCCTCTACTTCTAATCCCTCAGGTACTGCACTAATGGTAGAAATTTTTCCTATAGGTTTATCGTAGTTATGGTTTAGTAAAATAATACCACTCTTGGCGTAATTAGCTAAATCATAACTATAAGGAGGTACAACATCCCCTGCTCTATCAATGATAATTTCATTATTATCATTGATATACTTGTTAGCAAAACCACTAAAGGTAAGGGAGTTCTCTTTAACTGTAACACCTTTTATATCACTAGGTATGTGAATTATTTCTGGATTATCCATCTTTATCCTTCATCTATATTAGCTCCTTATGTGTCAGAATCAGTAATACCATTAATTGTGTGTAAAAACTCCTCGTCTAAAGCATTTCTTAAAGGTATAGGATATGAACCTCTTAGATTAGCAGATATAAATAAAGTATCTGCTGCCTCTTCATCCATAGCTACTAAGCCTAACTTAGCTCTAGCCTCATTAACAGTCATAGTTCCTGATTCCACTGCTGTTTTAACATACTCTGCTAATGGTTTGTTAGCATCTGCCATTTCAGGCAGGTGTGTATAATCAGCTACGACTATAATATTAGGATTGCCCTCTTTTACTCTTATATACTTAGAGAAAACTTCTGCAAAACTAAGACCTAGTGGTCTAATCACTTGTGTAAACTGTAATTTCTGTAACTCACTAGGAGCAACAGGATAACTAGGTAATACACCACCAAGAAGATGCTTATGCAAATTAAAAGTCATCAATACTTTGTCTTCAGTTATAGGAAGAGAATCTAATAGCTGTGATTCTCTTGGTGATAACCTAACAGGATTAAATTTTAACCCTGCACTAACAAGTTTGGTAGTAAATTTACTATCTCCTCTACCTCCTAAACTGATTTCTCTCTCTATCTGTACTCTTTGATTATCAGTTAGTGGTCTATCACTGCTCCAATATCCGTCGGAGTATGCAGAAGAATTACTATAATAATTCTTTAAATCATTCATAGCCGCTGCTTCTATTTCAAGAGAATCTAAAATTGACGGAATTATAGAGACACCATAATAGTCATTTGCTAATATAGGTCTTCTCCAATGTATTACCTGTTCTGATGCAAACTTTATAACCTCTTTAAAAATATACTGCTTTATGTAAGATTTTTTATCAGGTACGGCAACAACCTCTGAAGGTGGGTTTAATACCCATAACCCATCTGTATCCTCAGCTAAGTACGCATTACCCCCTAAATAATAGGACTGTACCATCAATTGCATAACCTCTGTCCAAGTCTGATAGGGATTAGGTTGTAATAAAGTTGACTGTAATTCATCACTTAAGTTATAAGAGTGTAAGCTACCTTTCTTCATTTCCATAGGTCGTAACCTAACTTGACTAAGTATTCTAGCAATATAGTCCACACAAGCAGTTATAAGTTCTGAAGTTTGGTAAGTAGACTCCTCGTCTTCTTGTGCTAAAGATTTACCTCCGTCTTTATAGTCGTCAATAGACGGTTTATGCACATTTGCTTTAACTCCATTAATGTTGTCAATCTTGCGAGTAATAGGTAATTCTGTATTTGTACGAGTATCCGTGTAGGTATAGGTTTGTTTTGTATTACTTTGTTTAGGCGTAATATTAATACTACTAAATTCGTCTATGTTGCTTTTAAGTAGCATTACTACACCTCCTGTTTTTTTGTTTATTTATCCGTCCTCTACAACAGTACCAATATTCAAGAGTATTTTTTAATAAAA
>Ga0193958_1000622_pt1 | contig 12564 bp, 8 predicted proteins | sample FB_1_MG_FD_140320 | JGI IMG/M metagenome (GOLD analysis project Ga0193958, IMG submission 140320) | Microbial mat bacterial communities from the Broadkill River, Lewes, Delaware, United States - FB_1_MG | ecosystem: Environmental > Aquatic > Freshwater > River > Microbial mats | place: USA...
TGAATCAACTGGTGGTTCTGTTTATAATATTAACACTATTAAAAATGGTGAGTTAGATTTTGGTATTGCTCAAAGTGATACTGTATATCAAGCAGCTCAAGGTACTGGTAAATTTGAAGGTAATCAAGTAAAAAAATTAAAATCTGTTATGGCTATTTATCCAGAATTATTAGCACTTGTTAGTAGAAAAGATGCAAACATAAAATCTATTATGGATGTTAAAGGTAAAAGAATTAATCTTGGAAATCCAGGTTCAGGTAATGAAGCAACTGCTTTGACATTATTTGATGCTAACAATATTAAAACATCAGATTTAGAATTTGCAGGGGCTCTAAAAGCTGCTGAGATGCCAGATGCATTAAGAGATAATAAAATTGATGGTTATTTCTATATGATTGGTCACCCAAATGCAAATATTAAAGATGCAACAAATTCAGTAGATACAAGAATTGTACCATTAGAAGGAAAATCAGTTGACAGTTTAATTAATAAATACCCATACTTTGCAAAAGCTAAAATTGCAAAAGGTTTATATAAAGGTGTAGATACTGATGTAAATACATTTGGTGTAAAAGCTGTTTTAGTTACAAGTACTGATGTAAGTGATAAAGCTGTTTATACAGTTGTAAGAGCGATTTTAGAAAACTTTGATGATTTCAAAAAATTACACCCAGCTTATAACAACATTACAAAAGAATCGTTATTAGATGGTTTATCTGCTCCATTACATGATGGTGCAAAAAAATATTTTAAAGAAGCTGGATTATTATAATCTAAAGCTTTTAATTTTTAAGGAGATTCTCTCCTTAAAAATATTTTACATAGCTCATTTAAATTTTTTTGGATGATCTATGTAAACTACTCATTATATAGAAAGGATTTACATGTCACTTTATGAAGAAAAACCACATAAACTAAGTGAATTAGAAGAAGAACAAGCGCACGAGAGTGAAGCTATAGTAAATGAGCTTGAGGGACAGCGTGTTTTTGGAAGCGCACATTATGAATTTTGGTTAATCTCAGTTATTGCCCTTGCATGGTCGTTATTTCAATTATATATAGTAGTTGAGCCAATCAACTCTACAATAACACGATCTATTCACTTATCTTTTGGTGTATTATTAGCATTTTTAATCTACCCAATGTTTAAAACAAGTTACTTTTTACGAAAAATTAGATGGTTTGGTTATACCTTTGCAACATTAGGTGTAATGGCTGCTGGATATATAGCCTTTTTTTACGAAGAATTATCTTCTAGACCTGGTGATTATACTGCTACAGATATATTTGTTGCTTTATTTGGAATCGTGATTTTACTTGAAGTTGGTCGTAGAGTTTTAGGATTTGCTTTAAGTATTATTGCAATTATATTTTTAGCTTATGCACTTCTTGGTCCGTATATGCCTGAACTTATTATACATAAGGGTGCTAGTTTAAATAAACTTGCAGGTCATATGTATTTAACAACAGAAGGTATTTTTGGTGTACCACTTGGTGTTTCTGCTGGATTTGTATTTTTGTTTGTACTATTTGGTTCATTACTTGATAAAGCTGGAGCTGGGAACTATTTTATTAATTTAGCATTTGCGATGCTTGGTAAATATAGAGGGGGACCAGCTAAAGCTTCTGTTGTTGCTTCTGGGTTTACTGGTATTATTTCTGGTTCATCTATTGCAAATACAGTTACAACTGGTACATTTACAATTCCATTGATGAAAAAAGCAGGATTTAGACCAGAACAAGCTGGGGCTGTTGAAGTTGCTTCATCTACAAATGGACAACTTATGCCTCCTGTAATGGGAGCTGCTGCTTTTATTATCGCAGAATTTTTAGGAATGGCATATACAGATGTTATTGTTGCTGCATTTATACCAGCTTTTGTTTCTTATTTTGCATTATTTTATATTGTTCATTTAGAAGCTTTAAAACTTGGTCTTAAAGGAATGGATGATGATGATATACCACCAAAGTGGAAAACATTTGTAACTGGTATACATTATCTTATACCGATTTTCTTTTTGATGTATACGCTTATGGTATTAAGAGAATCAGCTGCAAGTGCTGCTTTTAATGCAATTATGTTACTTATGTTACTTATGGTTGTACAACATCCATTTAGAGCTTTCTTAGCAAAAGAGAAACTTACTCGAGATATTTGGTTAAGTGGATTTGTTGATATTTTAGCAGGTATGATTAGTGGTGCTAAAAACATGGTTCCTATTGCAATTGCTACAGCGTTAGCTGGTATTGTTGTTGGTACTATTACATTAACTGGTTTTGGACAAGTGTTAGTTGAAGTTATTGAAACGCTTTCAGATGGAAATATTTTCTTGATATTATTTTTAGCAGCAGCTGTTTCATTAATATTAGGAATGGGACTACCTACTACTGCAAACTACATTGTTATGGCATCGTTAACTGCTCCAGTTATTTTAATACTTGCAGCAGATAATGGATTTTTAATCCCTGCAATTGCTGCTCATTTATTTGTATTTTACTTTGGTATTTTAGCAGATGATACCCCTCCTGTAGGACTTGCTGCTTATGCAGCTGCAGGTATAGCAAAAGCTGATCCAATTAAAACTGGTATCCAAGGATTTAAATATGATATAAGAACAGCAATCTTACCATTTATGTTCTTCTTTAATCCGGAGTTACTATTGATTTCTGGTGTTGATGCTTTAAATCCAGCTGATCCTAAAGGATGGATTTGGATTACAAATCCATTAGAAATATCAATTATTTTTGTTACAGCATTTATAGGTATGATTGCATTTGCTTGTTTTACTCAAGGATACTTTCTAGTAAAAACAAATATATTAGAAAGATTTTACTTTTTATTAATAATGCCATTTATGTTTTTACCAAAAATTATGCAAGATTTTATGGGCTTATCAGACCACCATTTATCTTACTTGATTGGATTAACACTATTTACAGCTATATTCTTTTTTCAAAAAGCAAAACAAAGAGATGTTATATCTCAATAAATAAAAAGGAGAAATCCTTTTTATTGCATTCTTCGCCAACTAACAAAATGTAATGTTTTTTTTAAATATTATAAAACTTAGATAAAATACACTTATGAATTTAACAAAACAACAAAAAGCTATTTTAGAATCAGTTCAAAAATATAAAAGTATAAAAATAAATGCCTTTGCTGGAACGGGTAAGACAACTACATTAAGACTTATTTCTGATAGATATAAAGAAAAAAAAATACTTTATTTGGCTTTTAATAGTGCCATTAAAAATGAAGCAAGTTCAATTTTTCCTAGTAATACTTATGTTAAAACTACGCATGGTTTGGCTTTTGGTGCTATTAAAAAAAATACAAATATTGACTTAAATAAGATTACAAATTATCGAGCAATAGATATATCAAAAGATTTTGAAATATCTTACAATCAAGCTGTTGGAGCATTAAAAATATTTGAAAACTTTTGTAACTCGATAAAAACTGAAATTGACCCTAAAGATATAGAGCATAAAACAGCAAAAAATATGTTTGATCGAATGCTTATTTCAAAAATGAATCCCACACATGCTTTTTATTTAAAGTATTATTATCTCTTGATTTCAACTGGACAAATACAGCAGTTTAATTATGATATTATTATGCTAGATGAGGCACAAGATACAAATGAAGTAACACTTGGTATATTTGATGCATTGAGTACAAAAGTGAAAATTTATGTTGGTGATGAACATCAACAAATATATTCATTTCGTGGAAGTAAAAATGCACTGAATAAAATTAAATCAGATAAAAAATTATATCTTTCTAGGAGTTTTAGATTTAATGATTCTATAGCAAGTTATGCAAATATACTACTTAAGAATTTTAAAAATGAATCAGTGAGTATAGATACTTCAGCAGAAACAAAAGATGATATAATTGAAACCAATGGATATATATCTCGAACAAATGCACAATTAATATCAATTATTTCAGAAAGAATACAAAATAGAAAACCTTTTGTGACTGTTCGTGATCCAAATGAAATATTTAATCTTACGATTGAAGTTCATTATATATTGACACATCAAAAGTCAGAAGTGAAAAGAAATAGGTTTTTAAAAGATTTTGCAAATGAAGACGAGATACTTGATTATGCAAATGAAGTAGATGATTATGAACTGAAATCTGCTCTTAAAATGGCAAAAGAGTATAAGGAAAAAGTATTTGAGTGTAAAGAGATATCAGATAAGTTTTATACTGCATGGAAAAATAAAAACATAAACGGTTTTGACAAAAGAGTTAATGAAATTTTATTTTTAACAACTGCACATACAGCAAAAGGTCTGGAGTGGGATAAAGTAACAATCGCAGATGACTTTACAGATTTTGCAGATTTGATTGTGGATTTTGGTTGTGATGATTTAAAAGAGTTTCAAGAGGAACAAAACCACTTACCAAACCAAGAGTTAATAGATGAATTTAATCTATTTTATGTAGCTGTAACTCGTGCAAAAAAAATTATAGTAAAAGATAGTGAAAATTTTCATTATTTAATGGCAAAAAATATTGAAAAATTAGTAAATAGTAGAATTAAAGAAGCAAAAGAAGATCTTGAAAATATTAAAACTGGAAAAAAAGCTAAAGTTTCTAAAATGCAAATAGAAGATAAAAAAATGTTACGACAACAAAGAAATCAAGATGATGGTAAAGCGAAAAATTCTGGACTTAAATGGAGTCTTGAAGATAAAATAAAAGCAAAAAGTATGTTTAATAAAGATACACCACTTATGCACATTGCAAATAAACTAGAAAGAACAGCAGGGGCTATTTTAGGTGAATTATTAAAAAGTGAAGTTATTACAAAATCACAACAGTTAAAACTTACTACTATTATAAAAGAAAAGCCTATGATGGCCAAAAAAAGTGCAGTATAATAAAATGATGGATATAATAATACTCGATTTTGAAACAAACACTACAAACCAATATGATGTGATTGAAGCTGCTGCAGTTAAAATAGAACTAATTAATGGTGAATATATTATTAAAGATAAATTTCATAGGTATTATCTCTCTCGTTATCCTGTAAATCCATATTCTTATGCAGTTCATAAACTTACCCCAGAACTTATTTTAAATCATAGAAATAAAACAGAAAAAAAGTACGCAACATATTTTCAAGAGGATGAAGATTTTAGTGAATTTTGTAAAGATTCACAAACTTTGATAGCTCATAATATCAGTTTTGAACTTCGACATATAGAATATTTGGCAACATTTGAAAATCATTTTTGTACAATGAAAGAAAATAAACAAATAGTTAAAGCTTTAAATAAAAATGGGCGTATTAAAAATCCAAAGTTAGATGAGACATGTCTTCATTATGGGATAGATTTTGATCCAAATGCATATCATAGTGCAACTTATGATGTGAGTAAAACATTCGAAATTTTACGGAAGATGGGTAACACTCAACATACCAAAAAATAATTTAATCTATTGGTATATTTATAGACAATGATTATTACAATTTCTTATTATTTTATGATATAATTATTTTACTTTTAATTTCTTATATAAGGTGAAAAAATGGTTGCAGGGTTACATAAAGATGAAATAGTAACATTATTAAATAAATTACCTGGTATGTTGTATCGTTGTAAATATGATCATGATTGGACAATGGAATTTATCAGTGACGGGTGTAAAGAGCTTACTGGTTATAAAAATACTGATTTATTAAATAACAAAACTATTACTTATGCTTCTATTATGTATAAAGAAGATTTAGATTGGACATACGAAGCAGTTACAAATGCAATTAAAGAAAAAAAACCTTTTAATTATGAATATAGAATAAAAACAAAAGATGGTCAACAAAAATGGGTATGGGAACAAGGGGTTGGTATTTATGATGGGAATGGAGATGTTTTACACATTGAAGGTTTTATAACTGATATAACTTCTCAAAAAATGCAAAAGGACTCACTTAAAAATGAGATTAACAAAAAAGATAAAGAACTTTTAATCAATTTATCTCTTTTAAATGAATATAAAAAAGCAGTTGATGAGAGTGCCATTGTTACAAAAACAAATACACAAGGAATAATAACTTATGTAAATGACGAATTTTGTAGAATCTCTGGATTTACAAGAGAAGAGGTTCTGGGAAAATCACATAATATAGTAAGACATCCACAAAATCCAAATGAACTATTTGATAATCTATGGAAAACTATACTAGATAAAAAAATTTGGAAAGGTGTAATCAAAAATCGTTCAAAAACAAATAAAACTTATTATGTAAAGTCTATTATCGTTCCAATCCTTGATTATAAAAGTAATATAAAAGAATTTATGGCAATACGCCATGATGTAACTGATTTAATATTACAAGAGAAAAAAATCAAGTTTCAAACAACAGATCTTATGACACATCTTCCAAATCGCCAAAAATTAATGGAAGATTTAAATGAAAAAAAAGATTTAAAGCTTGCTATTATAAATATAGAAAAATTCAAAGAGATAAATGAGTATTATGGTTTTGATGTAGGTGACAGGTTACTTGTTGAATTGTCTTTAATTTTAAAGCATCATATTTCAAAATATAAATCACAATTATATAAACTTCCTGGAGATGAATTTGCAATATTAGTAGATAAAGAGATAACTAGTCAAGAGTTTAAAAAGCTAATTTTGTCTACACTCCAAATCATAAGAAAGTATGATTTTGAAATAGACAAAAATAAATTTAATATTAGAGCTATCTCTGGTGCTTCTATGCAAAAAAACTATTTTATTAATGCAGAAATGGCAATTCATCATGCAAAAATTAGTGATACAGAGTTGATATTTTTTGATGAAAATATAGATATTAAAGATCAACTAATTAACAATGTTAAATGGAAAAATAAAATAAGTAATGCTATACAAACTAATCAAATTGTTGTATTCGCTCAACCGATTGTTTGTAATAAAACACAACAAGTTAATAAATATGAATGTTTAGTTAGAATGTTAGAGTCTGATGGAACAATAATCTCACCAGCGCAGTTTTTAACTATATCTAAAAGGTCGCGACTTTATCCTGCAATTACAAAAATAGTAATCCAAAAATCAATACAATATTTTAAAGATAAAGATGCTAATTTTTCTATTAATTTTACACTTGAAGATATTTTAAATCAAGATATTGTTGACTTTCTTTCCGAAGAGATTGATAAATATGATGGATTAGGTAATAGAATGATTATCGAAATAGTTGAGAATGAGGGTATTGAAAACTATGAAGAGGTGAACAATTTTATAGAAAAAATGAAATTTTTGGGTTGTAAAATTGCTATCGATGATTTTGGTACTGGGTATTCTAACTTTGATTATTTAATGAAACTCAATGTTGATTTTATAAAAATCGATGGTTCTATAATTAAAAATATTGATCATGATAACAATGCAAAAGTTGTTACAGAATTAATAGTAGATTTTGCACAACGATTAAATATTGAAACGGTTGCTGAATTTGTTTATAAAGAGGAGATTCTAAATATCGTAAAAAATATGGGTGTCAATTATTCTCAAGGATTTTACTTAGGAAAACCAGAACCGATACTAATTTAAAAAAGTACACATAAATAAGTTTTTGCTACAATACTTTATAAAAATTTTTGATTTATTATAAGGAATTTAGACAATGAATAAAAGACCATATTTAGATACAATGCCTGATGAAAATGGCTATTTTGGACAGTTTGGGGGAGCGTTTATCCCACAACAGTTAGAACAACCATTTCAAGAGATAAAAGATGCTTACATGAGATTATCAAAATCTCATCACTATATTAGCGAATTACGAAATATTAGAAAACACTATCAAGGTAGACCCACACCACTTTATCATGCTAAAAATTTAAGTGATTTTATTGGTGGTGGACAAATCTATCTTAAAAGAGAAGATTTAAATCATACAGGTGCTCATAAATTAAATCATTGTATGGCTGAGGGATTACTTGCAAAATACCTTGGTAAGAAAAAACTTATCGCTGAGACTGGAGCAGGGCAACATGGAGTTGCACTTGCCACTGCAGCTGCTTATTTTGGACTAGAATGTGAAATACATATGGGTGAAGTTGATATAAAAAAAGAGTATCCAAATGTAGTACGAATGCAAATTTTAGGTGCAAAAGTGGTGCCTGCTACTCATGGTCTGAAAACTTTAAAAGAAGCTGTTGATTCTGCTTTTGAAGCGTATGTAAAAGATACAGATAGCCAAATGTTTGCGATTGGTTCTGTTGTTGGTCCTCATCCTTTCCCTATGATGGTAAGAGATTTTCAGTCAATTATTGGAATAGAAGCAAAAGAACAATTTCATGAGATGACTGGTAATTTACCTGATGTAGTAGCAGCTTGTGTTGGAGGTGGATCTAATGCTATGGGAATATTTAGCGGTTTTATAGATGATGCTGTTGATTTATATGGTGTTGAACCTATGGGAAAAAGTGAAAATATAGGAGATCATAGTGCTAGTTTAACTTATGGAAAAGAGGGTGTTATGCATGGTTTTAATTCAATTATGTTAACAGATGAAAATGGTGAACCAGCACCTGTACACTCGATTGCAAGTGGTATAGATTATCCATCAATTGGTCCTGAACATGCATATTTAAGTAGTATTGGAAGAACAAAAGTTGGACATTGTAATGATGAAGAAGCTGTAGATGCATTTTTTAAGCTGTCTCAGCATGAAGGTATTATACCGGCACTTGAATCAGCTCATGCTGTTGCATTTGCAATGAAATATGCAAAAGAGAATCCTCATAAATCTATTTTAGTAAATTTAAGTGGAAGAGGAGATAAAGATATAGACTTTGTAGTTGAAAATTATCAAATCCCTACAAAATAATTCATCTTATACAGTTAAAGCAATTTAACTGTATACTTCGTTTATGCAAACACAAAGAATATTTTTACAAACACATGAACCACTTAATTTTACATTTAAACAAAATAAATTTGACTTTATTGTTGATGAAATAACAGATATAAAGTTTAAAGGTAAAGGGAATTTTTTAATTTTAAGAATTAAAAAACAATTTACATCTACATGGGAATTACTCTCACTCATTTCTGAAAAACTTGATATAGATGAACATCTTATAGGATATGCAGGATTAAAAGATAAAAATGCTACTACTACTCAATATATAAGTATACCTCTATCAAAAAGCAAAGATTATAAACTTTTAAATAGCAAACACATACAAGTGATACAAACTTTTGTACATGATAAAAAATTAAAAATTGGTGATTTGATGGGGAATAGTTTTAAAATTACTTTAAAAGATATAGACCCAACTACATTACCTCTTATATATCAAACGATATCACAAATTCAAAAAAATGGTATGCCTAATTATTTTGGATTTCAAAGATTTGGAAAAGATAGTAACTTTGAAAAATCCAAAGATATTTGTTATGGTGAAGAGATATTAAGGGATAAAAAACTTGATAAGTTTATGAAACTTGCTTATCAGAGTTATTTTTTTAATGCATGGTTAGCAAAAAGAGTTGAGTTGTCAAAAGAGCAAAATAGTAAAAAACTTATCTCTTTAGATGGAGATATTTTTAATTTAAATGATAGATCTATAATCACAGGGCTTCTCCCTGGTCGAGATATAATTCGAGCTAAAGATGAAGCTGGAAAATTTGAACAAGAGTTTGATGATATGTTTATACATGATAAAGGTTATAGAAGGGATGCTTGGATAAAACCCCTCAATATTAAAAATAAATTTAATCAAGAATATAACAGTATGGTTCTAGAATTTACACTACCAAAAAGTAGTTATGCAACAGTTTTCATAGAAAATATAGCAAATAAAAATTTTACATATTAAATTAAAGGAATTTAAATAATGGAAACGATTGATTTTCTTTCTATTGCTACGATAGCCTTTTTAGGTTCGTTTGGGCATTGTGTTGGTATGTGTGGTGGTATAGTTATAGCATATTCAAGTACAAAAGTACAACAAGGTTGGAGTAAAACACAACAATCATTTTCTCATCTATTATATTCATTAGGACGAATTTTAACATATTCAGTATTAGGTGCAATTTTTGGATATCTAGGTAGTGTTGCAACTTTTTCAAATACTGCAAATGGAGTATTGTGGTTAGTTGCAGGTATTGCAATGTTACTGACAGGATTGTCATTATTAGGTAAAGTTAAATTTTTAGCACTTATAGAGCACTCATTTTCAAAATCTTCATGGTATCAGAAAAATTTTAGAGCTTTAATTAACAGTCAAACATTTGCAAGTTTCTTTTTGCTGGGGATGTTAAATGGACTCTTGCCATGTGGTTTTGTATACTTTTTTGCCATAACAGCTGCTAGCACAGCAAACCCTTTTTATGGAGCTTTGGTGATGGTTATATTTGGTATTAGTACTGTTCCAGCATTATTTTCTCTTGGTTTTTTTGTAGGATTATTCAAACAATCTGGTTTACGAAATATTATGATGAAACTAGCTGCTATTTCAGTGATACTTTATGGCTCTTATACAATTTATAATGGCTATGATTATTTAGTGACACCTGAGAAAACTCTTTCTGAAGCTCATTAGTATACATCCAAAAAGAAAATAGTAAATAAAAAAAGATATAATTTTAAATAAATAGTGAAAATAAGGAAAGAAATTAAATGTTAGAACTCGCAATAGCTTTTTATTGTATATACTTCTTGATAAATGTATATACAGTATTTATGCAAATAGATTATGTAAAAAAAGCAAGACTACAAAGTGCTGTTATCTTAACCCCATCAAAATTTAAGGTAGCGGGTGATTATGCAGTAGAATCTCAAAAACTATCTTTATTAAGTATTTTTTATGAATTTGTTTTATTTTTTATATGGATTAGTGTTGGGTTATCTATTTTAGATAATGCAACAAGTGCATTTACAGGGTGGCAAAAAACAGTTGTTTTTATCGATCTTTTTATTATTATTAATTGGATTTTTGGTTTGCCTTTTGATTTATATAAAACATTTAAACTTGACAAAAAATATGAATTTTCTAATATGACACCTTCCTTATTTATAAAAGATACTATAAAAAGTGGTATATTGTTTTTAGTATTTGGAAGTGCAGTTATTGCTGGTTTAAGTTTAATCATAGAAACTTTTCCTGCTTGGTGGGTATATGGATTTATATTTATTTTTGCAGTTATTATTTTAATCAATGCTTTATATCCATTAATTAGGGATAAAATGTATGATAAATTTAGTCCACTAGCAGATGAAGAGTTAGCACTTAAAATTAACAAGCTTTTAGAAGAGGTTGGTTTTAAAAGTTCTGGTGTGTTTAGTGTAGATGCAAGTAAGCGAGATAATAGACTTAATGCTTATTTTGGTGGATTAGGAAGTACGAAAAGAGTAGTATTATTTGATACTTTAGTAGAAAAATTATCTCATAATGAGCTTTTAGCAGTACTAGGACACGAGCTAGGACACTTCAAAAATGGTGATATTTTAAAAAATATAGGAATTATGGGATTTGTAATGTTTTTGTTTTTTGCTATATTTGGAAATATTCCAGAAGAGTTTTTTTTACAATTAAATCTTAATAATGAACCTTATGCTGTAATCATCATATTTATGATGTTTAGCCCAATCTTATCATTCTTTTTAATGCCATTAATTAGTGCAATGAGTAGACATAATGAATATGCAGCAGATGAATTTGGAAGTGATTTAAGTAGTAAAGAAGATTTGGTAAATGCACTTTTAAAACTTGCAAATGAAAACAAATCATTTCCATTATCTCACCCACTTTATATCTTTTTTCATTATTCTCATCCCCCATTAGTAGAAAGACTAAAAGAGTTAGGGTATACAGGTGCAGGAGTAGGTCAAGTGAGTGAAGATGTCGCATTAAAAGAGGACTTAGAAATAAAATAGTAGAGTCATTATTAAGTTTTATAAAATATAGTATATAATATTTTATAAAACTTTAAAAGGATAAAACTATGAATGAAAATGAAATTTTAGATAACCCGGATATTGAAGATACAAATATAGAAGTGGAATTAGACGATTTAATACAAAATGGTAGCGAAGAGATTTTAGAGAATAGTTCTTTATCTGATTCATTGGATGAAAATTCACTTTCAGAGGAGATAGACTCTCTAGATGATATAGAAGAACTCTCTGCAGAAAATGAACTAGATATGGACTTAACAGAAGAATCAGAAACTACAGATAATATAGTAACTGAACCTGAAGAAGAAATTTCTGCAGAAAATTTAGAAACAGATCAAGAGGATCTTCCAGATTTAGAAGAAAATAGTTTAACTGATGAGAATGAAGAAACGGAGTTATTATCTGTAGATGAAGATATAACAATTATAGATGAATCAGAAGAACAGTCTTTCTCTTTGGCATCAGAAAGTAATGAGGAAAATGATACCATTGCTTCTGTGACTTCTGGTGATGATTTTATTACAGATGATTTAAATAATATAGATATTGAGTTTGGTATTGAAGCTAAAGGTTTTATATTATCTTTAAAAATGATGGAAGCCATGATAGAAAAAGGTTATATATTTAA
>Ga0193958_1000623_pt1 | contig 12542 bp, 9 predicted proteins | sample FB_1_MG_FD_140320 | JGI IMG/M metagenome (GOLD analysis project Ga0193958, IMG submission 140320) | Microbial mat bacterial communities from the Broadkill River, Lewes, Delaware, United States - FB_1_MG | ecosystem: Environmental > Aquatic > Freshwater > River > Microbial mats | place: USA...
GATTGTCTTCGCGAATTTCACGAAATGTTTGTATTCCAATCGGGAGCTTTTTACGTGGATTCATGATGTGTTTGCAAGCGCCTTTGCTTTATTGACTGTCAGTGAATCCAAGCATATCACAGCCATCCTCTTTTTCCGTGCCTAGAAAGCTTTCTACCATAGGAGCGATACTAATTTCGTCGCATTTAACTTCTGCCTCAGTCTCTTTGTTATCTTGAGGTATAAAGTTGACCTGATTGTCTCTCAGTATTTCGAATACCTTTTTCTCGCTTTGGTCTTCCTTATAAGGGTTATCTATCTTCTTTTCGCGGTAGAGTTGATATAAAAGCAACCAATAAGAATCTTTTTCATAGAGACTTTGAGATAGCAGTTCTTTTGCGAAAGCAACGATAACAGCTTGGTCTTCTAGGAGAGTGTTTAGAATGACCATTGAAACGCAATCTCTGCTTTTAATCACGGCTTGGGCAACTTCTGGTGAAGGCTTAATGCCATGCTCCCTAAAGATATGCAAAGGCCAAGCCATGCCGTCCGAGCGCTTTAACTTTGCATTTTTGATGATGATCGAAGATAGCTTTTCTTCAAAGTCACTGACCTGTTCGATGTCGTCAGGGTTGAAAGATGCCAAGTACGGAATAAGGATCGGGTAATGCCAAGACAAGTTCATGATCAGCTCAAAGACTTGTATATTCGCCCTGTCATCGTACTGGCCAATGATTATTGACAAGGCATACTTGAGAACACTACCGTCAGGTGTCGTTTTAACTAAATCAATTGCGCGATTAATGAATGTTAGCACTTCGGCAGTAGTTAACTTTGGCTCATCAGTTGATCCCATCGATAAGCGGCTTGGTAATGCGCCCAATAAGTCAATAATCCAGCTATCCTGAGTTGATGCAGGCAGCTCAATAATTTTGGTCTTTTCGATGTTGAGTGTTAGCTTGTAAGACGCTAGTTGTTGACCTAGTTCTAATAGAAAGTCATCTGCTTCTTCAGTGGTTTCGCAGTAGCATGTGTAGTCGTCCACATACCGATTAAAGCAAAAGTTTTTCTCAATCAGTGCATCATCAATTTTGGAAAGGATTATTTCGGCAACGATGCTTGATGACGCCGGGCCTATAGCAATACCCTGTGTTTCGCTTCTTTTTGTTTTTCTTAGGTAAAGATCTAAGTCGGAAGAAAAAGTACCTTTGTTTCTCTTCTTAGCCTCTTCAAAACCAATGAGTGCCCACTCAACAGCATGGGAGTAAATACTGTTAAAACAGTTTGCGATATCAGTTTGAACTAAAACTTTCTTTCCAAAACTGATTTGATTGATCCGGCTGTTTTTAGCGAATGGATCTTCGTAGTTCATGACTATAATACGACCATCTTCATGTGGTCTTGGTTTGACAATGCTGTGATCACCCTCGGACACAAAACCGAATTCATCCCAATTATCATGCAAGTGTTTTGCTAACAGTGCATAAGCTTTAGGGTGGATCAGTGATAGGATTCTGGGGACGTTGTTGTATCGTGTAGCTTTATACTCAACAACATCATACCCATTGCCTTTCCTTTTACCTGTTTCGGCTAATCCAGCAATTGCTTCGCATATTTCAGGAGTAAAATGACGCGAAGTAATGCAAGGTGGTATTTCACTGACGCCACTTCTCTGGTTAGGGAAGTAATTGAAGCGAGTCAGCCCTAAATAGATATTTCTTTTGGTCTCGTAGAAGAACGTTAAACTCATAAAAATTACCGTAAAGTTTGATTATTATTTCGGTGATGAACAGCCAAAGATAGTGTAATGATCAACTGAGAACTAGAAGCTTTACCCATCCCAATCAATCAATGAAAAATCTAACTCACGAATAAACTCGTGGCCTCTGGACTTTAGTCGTCTATCTTCGTCGGTATTCAAAACATTCATAAAGCGATCCGCTTGTAACAAAGCATCATCAGGCCAAATAGATGACCAGAGGCTATAGAAAATACCTGCATCACTAACAAGATAGTTACTAACTGATGCCAAAGCTGTGCCTGCATGCTGTAGGGATACCAGCTTCAATGCTTCATTAACGGCACCAGCGATTTGATCCTCAGACTCCTCTAATACCTCCCACACTTGTTGCTTATCTTCTTCATCAAGAAGGAGAGCGATATATGCGCCGTCAAGAAGCGGAAGGGCATCCTTTACATATCTAGAGTCATAATCAAAAAAGTGATTCTCAGTCATGCTTTCAAAGCCATGCAGCACTAACGACAAAGCAGATGCCTCGATCAAATACCACTGAACAGCAACTTCCTCACAGTCGTAGTCAGCATTAGTCTGTAAAAAGTAAAGCCATGTTAGTGCTTTATCTCTGTGTGTACTTGGCAGCAGCTTATGATAATTAACATACCAATCTTCATGACCTAATAATTCAACAAGATCACTTTCACCGGCTTGTAAGCCATAATAAAGAATCGGTAAGTCATTAAGCGTATCAGGTGCAAGGCATTCAATTGCAGCGTGCGGAATCAGTGATTTAGCCTCAATACGCAGGTCATCTTCCCACTCATCAATATCTTCTGTCAGAGTGTCATCAACGTTACGAAATTTCACATGATCTGATAGAGAAGCTTCGTTTAGGAAGTGCTTGATAAAGGGGAGGATGGTAGCGTTGTTCGTGAACCACGTTATATGAATTTCATCTTCGCCAAATTTATCAATAGCTTTGGCGCTGTTTCGATGCTCAGCTAGCTTGTTTATGGAGTTGATTATTTGGGTAGGGTCAAATGTACTGGGGTCTGATTGGTAAGTGGTTAGGAGTTGTATAACCTCTTTCATTCTATCAACCCAGCATCCGTTCTGAACCCATTTCAAAGTTCTCCTGAAAAGGCTTTTTGACTTAGAGAATTAAAGATTTCATCTGCGCTATTCCAACTTGCGAGTAAACGTTGATTCATATCTACAGACCTTTGAACGATTTCACCAAATGATTCTTGATCGACTAATGGTGGTAAAGGGCATACAAAGTCTCTGAACATTTTAAGGTTTAAATGTTTTACAGCTCCACCAACCTGATTCTCTAAAAGTTTTTTATTAAAACTTTTACTTTTAATCAGGTACATGACAAATAAGGTTGTCATTAAATGTGGGGTTGGTCTGACAGTAAAAATACTTTCGTAAGTACTAAATTCTCGCGTATCCCTCACTATCGCACATGTTCCTAAGGTTCCTGATTTACTAACAAGTAAATCTCCAGGTTTAGTTAGATGATTTTTAGTAAGTTTTTTGTGCTGCTCTTTTGATATGTATTTAGCTTTCTCAAAACTTAGAACTCCACCCCGTATGTCAGTTGCTCGTATCAACGGATAACCTGAACCATCATCAACATAATCAACTTTTGAAGTTAAGCCTAAGAATACGTCATCACATAAATCGCCTAGCTTAAAGGTAGGATAGTTCTTACTATTAATCACCGGATCACCAAACATATCCAAAAACACCGACCGCAAAAACTCATCCGCCAACTCAATCGCCTGCTGCCGCTTGCGACGAATCGCATCCGCCTTATCAAGAATTGCCGCAATGCGCTTTTGTTCTGGGAGTGGAGGTAAAGGAATATCTAAATCTCTAATATTGCCCAGAGATACAAATTTTTGTGTCCCTCCACGAGCCTTTTTCTTAAACTGCTGTTTAGCAAAGCTACTGTTTAAGAAATGATAGAAGTACTTATTGAGTACTCTTTCATCTTTGAACTTAAAGAGAGCTACATTTTTAATTGAGAAGTCTCTTTCTTTTTTTACTATAACAGGGTTGCCAATTGTGCCTATCATGGCATATAGAATGTCCCCATCGTCAACTGCAGAGCGCTTCGATATTGAGTTATGATCATCAATGCTAATTTGCGTACATGTTTTGAAGTCTATTTGCCCATTTACAAGATTTTTAGATGTAACAAGCGGAATACCTCCTGATTCAACAGGTTTTGGTGAGTCATGAGTGCCATCCCTAACATCAATACATTCTGATGCTTTAACCCAATTCCAGTTATCAGGTAATTGTTGACCAATGACCATTAAAGCATCCCCTCCAACTCACCCAAGTCCGCCATAATCTCAGTCTCCAGCGCTTTCAATCGCGCCAAAATCTCCTTCGGCGGGTCATACACTTCTTCTTCATACACCACTTCTTTATAGCGATTGATCGATAAATCAAACTTATTCGCCGCTATATCCGAAGCATCCACCACAAACGCCTTTTCCTTCTTATCACCAAACGCAGCCTCAATCGCTTCAGCGTCCGCATTCGCTTCCACCAACTCACGATACTGTTTCCACTTTGCCACTACATCAGGCAAGTCATTGGCTTCAATCTCTGTGCGCTTATCATCCAGCGAATAACCATCCGCTTCTAAATCATAAAACCAAACCCGTTCTGTGCTGCCGCCTTTGGTAAACATCAAGATCGCCGTAGACACACCCGCATAGGGTTTAAACACACCAGAGGGTAAGCTAACAATCCCTTCCAGTTGGTTACTTTCAATCAAGGTCTTACGCAGTTGTTGGTGCGCTTTACTGGAGCCAAATAACACACCATCCGGCACGATCACACCCGCACGACCACCAAGCTTGAGCGAGCGCAATATATGCGCGACAAATAACAACTCGGTCTTCTTGGTTTTCACCGTACTCAATACATCAGGGTTGGTATTGCTCTCGTCCAAACTGCCTTTAAACGGTGGATTGGCAAGCACCACGTCAAAGAAGTCTTCTTCCTGTGTTGGGAAGTGCTCTTTAATGGACTTACTCAGGCTGTCTTGATACTCAATATTGGCACCCGTTACGCCATGTAGCAGCATGTTCATACTCGCAACACGTAGCATAGTGGTATCAAAATCAAAGCCCCAAAACATCTGATTATTGATGTGCTCGCGGTAGTCTTCCAGCAAGTCACCGCTATAGTGTGTTATGCCGTCTTCATCTGTGAAAATACCGGCTTCACTGCTGTACTTAACGTTTAGGTATTCCATACTGCGCGCTAAGAAACCACCGGTACCACAACCGGGATCACACAAAGTTTCTGTCGGTTGAGGGTCAATCAATTCAATCATGCAATCGATGATATGGCGCGGTGTTCTAAACTGACCGTTAATACCTGCTGTTTTTAACTTACTTAGTAGGTACTCGTAGATGTCCCCCTTAACGTCGCTCTTATTGAGTGGAAGTTTGCTGATCAGTTTTACAGCTGATGCAAGAACCGACTCATTCTTGATTTCAAGATCTGCATCTTTCATATATTCGCCGATATTGGCGAGTGCTTGCATCGCTTTGGCCGTACCTTCTGGAAGCTCTGCATCGTCGGCTACAGAACCGAGCGTGGCAAAAAATGGGAATACTTCCTCTTTTAATTGCGTGTGTAGGGCTTTACCAGACAGCTGTTTGAAGTTTTTCCAGCGTAGTAGTTGGCCCGCGTCTGTTTTTGGGAAGAGCCCATCAAATTCCACTTGTCGACGGTTAGCGATGCGCTCAGCGGTTTCTTCCTGCATGTCGAGCATACGTGCAAACATCAAGTAACTGATTTGCTCGATAACGGTTAAGGGGTTAGTAATGCCGCCTGTCCAGAATTTTTCCCAGAGTTTATCGACTTCGTTACGGATTGCGCCTGTTAGCATGGTGTTTTCTCGTGTTTGTTATTGGCTATAACTCGGGTTATTCGTGGGTTTGCTGACTTTAAAAAACGGCTTTAACACGCCCATAAGATCATCAGCATCATCTTCACTAAAGACGCCATCAATCCCATCGTGTGAGATATTAATAAAAGGCGCTTCATACAGTTTGTCGATCTCAATATTGCCGTATTGAGCAATGTAGTTTTTCAGCAGGTTCATAAACTGCGTTTGCTTTGCCGTGAGGGTCGGGTGCGCGTGTAAAAACTGTTGGAAATGTGCTTCAACCATTTCAGGCTTTAGTCCGATTAATTCACGGATGGTGATGTGCAGCTGCTCAGCGGTTCGCCCATAAAACTCATTGAGCACATTCAAATCCACCCCAGGGTTTGCGGTGAGTATTGTAGAGGTCAGTGTGTTCAGGTCAAGCTCGCTAATGGGCTCACCGTTATGAATCTTTTGCAGCGTAACGTTTTCAGCAACCATTTGATCAAGGATAGCCTTTAAGCGACGGCGGTAGAGCATGGCTTCATTTGCGCCAGCCAGCACCACTTTGCTGTCTTGCTCTCGAATGCCATCATCTGCGGTTCGGGTGCTTGGCGTGCCAAAGCCCGGCTCGCTGTTCCCTGATTGTTGGTATTTCATGATGCCACGCAGTTCTACACGCACGTGTTCGAGTGAGCCGACGGTTGCACCATCCCAAAACTCAGCGGTACGCACTTCGTTGATCAGCTTATCTTTTTGTCGGACGGCTTGTATGTTGACTGCAAGCTTGTCTAATTGCGTTAGGAGTTGATTCTGGCCTTCGGTAAAGCAGCTGGCTTTTTGAATTAGGCAGCGCTGAATCGTGGCAATCAACTTGTCGAACTGGATGGCGTGTTTATCACTCAGGACACGGCTACCCATAAGCGGGGCGATGAGGGTGCTGAGTTTGTGCTGTGTACTTGCATCCATTTTTTGCAGCAAGTCAGACTCTTGTAGCGTTTTTACCGTGCGTAGCTCACGCTTCACGGCAATGCTGTCTTCAGGCAGATCATTAATGTCCGCTTTGATAAGTGCCAGTGCAGTGTCAAAACCTTCTGCATGGTTAGCTTTCAGTGCTGCGAGTATAAGCTCTAAGCGTGCTTCAAAGCTGCTTTGCAGCAGTGACTTGCTGCTGACATCGCCCGGCTCTTTGTACTCTTCATTAAAGTAAGTGAAGTTGTCGTAGTGGTCGAAAATCAAAAACTCGGTTTTGTGTTTTCCCGGCCCGAATAGGTTAGGGCAGAGGCGTGTGCCACGACCAATCATTTGCCAAAACTTCACCCATGAGCGCACAGGTTTAGCGAACACTAAGTTGACGACTTCCGGCACATCGATACCGGTATCCATCATGTCTACTGAAATCGCGATACGGAAGTCGTTGTCTGCTTGTTTAAACTCTTTGAGCAAGCTATCAACTTTCGGCACTTTGTTGTGGATGACTTTACAGACCTTGCTGCCGTACTGCGGGTAGAGTTCACAGAACATTTTTTCGAGTTGTTCGGCGTGGTCTTGGCGTTGCGCAAAGATAATAGTTTTACCGACCAGTGATCCGGTAGCATCCTGTAGGCCATTTTTAATTAGGTTTTCAAGGATGATTTTGTCGGTGGTATCACTGAATATTTTACGGCCAATGTCTTTGCCAGCAATGGTGGTTCTTTTGGCTTGCTCTTCGCCCAAGTCTTCTTCTAGCTGTTGGCGTTGTTCGTCATTCAAATCGTTGTAGTGGATGCCATCACGCAGGAAGTCTGTGGTGAGGTCTTTTGCACGAAAGTCTGCGAGGTAGGGCGGCTCATTGGTGAGCGCGTCGTTTAGGCTAAACTCGAAGGTTGGGTCTTTGTCCTTACAGTCAAACATGCCGAAGGTGTTGCGGCTGATAAATTTCACAGGTGTTGCGGTGAGGCCGATTTGAAGCGCATCAAAGTAGTCGAATAGGTCGCGGTACTTGTTATAGATACTGCGGTGTGACTCATCGGCGATGATCAGGTCAAAGAAGCCGACATCGAGCTGTGCGAAGCGGTTCATCATGCCGGGGTAAGTGGACACGTAAATGTGAGCATTTTGGTCTACGTGGTTACTCGAACCGATGACACAACGAGGCTCTGTTCCAAGGTGTTCAGCAAAGGCTTCGTCGGCTTGTTTGCGTAACTCTTTTCGGTCACATAAAAACAGAATGCGCTTAGCCCAGCCAGTACGAAGTAGTAATTCTGACAGGGCGATAGCCACACGCGTTTTTCCGGTACCGGTGGCTTGAATAATGAGTGCTTTTCGGTGTTGTGTTTGAAAGTGTTTGGCAACGGTTTTGATCGCTTCGATTTGATACGGGCGGTCGGCGATTGAAAGCTCTGGATTGTGTCTTTCCAGTTGCGGAACACGGTACTGGCGTTGGTAGATCAGGTATTCGAGGCTATCTTCGCTGTAGAAGCCATACACTTGACGGTAGCTATTGTATTGTTTGTCATCCCAAATGAAGGTTTCGTATCCATTAGTGTAGAAAATGATGGGGCGCTCATACCCCATATTTTCGAGGGCGTCGGCGTATAAACGCGCTTGTTCACGGCCTGCTTGTAGGTTGGTCTCACCTGACCTTTTGGCTTCAATAACGGCTAACGGTTGACCGTTTTCACCCCAGAGAACATAGTCAGCGTAGCCTGTACCTGAGATATTATCAGGAAACTCAACTTCGACTTCGATACCAACTTGCTCAGAGTTGCTTAGATCCCAGCCGCAGGCGGTCAGCATGGTGTCGATGAGGAGCGCGCGGGTTTTGGCTTCGCTCCATTGCAGGGAGTTGCCGACTTGCTCGCTTTGTTGTTTGCGTTTTTCAGCATCTGGCTTAGCCGGCGGGCTGAGGGTTTCACTTAGTTTGGTGCGTTTGCGTTCCAGCTCGTTTATTAGTGCTTGGTTGGCTTCTTCTTGTTTCTTTAGTTCTGCTTTGTAGGCGCTGGCTGTTTTCTTAAGTTGTTTGAGAGTTTCAGTGGGGTCTTTTAATTCTACAAGCTCTGGAATGGTTTCTTTACGTTTCCCGTAGTGTTTTATTCCCATGTACATGGCCAGTTGATGAGCTGCTCCCAAAGCAACTTGTGCATCGCGGAGTTTGCCTTCTGCACCGTGGGCCGTTTCATTACCTTGAAACCTTAAGTAGTTGATTTGGTATAGTAAAGATGTAGAAACACAGCTTTTGAAGGTGCCGTTGTTAATGAGTTCACTGAAGGTGGCGCTGGGCGAACGAGGGAGGCGTTCTTCTTTGTAGATACTCTTTGTGGCCTCTTCAGCAAATGCACGTAAGCGGGTTAGCGCACTTCCAGGGTCTATGTATAGTACGGATTCCGCCAAAGAACCTAGGTTTGCAAGTACTTCATTTTCAGGCCGAAGAAATTCAAAGTTGCTTGTTTGCATAGAGAAATCCGCTATTGGTTGTGTGTATAAATAGAGTGGAATTGGCTTATTATAAAATATCAGTATTATGCTTTATTCGCTATTTAATAACCATTTTGAGGTGGGGATTCATTGCCAAAGCAGGCGATGGCAGAGAGGTTAGGGGATGCAGCGCTGAAGTGAGTGTAGGGTGGTGAGGATAGTAATCAGCGCAATGGGAGAGTTGGGTGTAGCACTATGGTGAGGCCAGCACTAACATCATGTTTTTGACTCACTGGACTAGATGCTTTTAAGGTATGCTTCTAGCCCAATCGCTACCGATGGGAATTCACGCAATACTTTTTTATCTTGAGTCACTAGTTTCACCCCAAGATAATTCGCAAGTGCTACAAATTCACAGTCATATGACGAACAGGAGCTCTCATTAACGAGGCTTAAAACTTGTGTCGAGGTTGCATCATACTCATGCCCCGTCATTATCGATTCAGCCATTTCCTGTAGCTCTAGGGCTTTATCGAAAGCGATAATATCTTTGCGCATGTAGAGTGCTAATACATTTCTGAATTCGCTTTTCCACAAATATGGGGCGGCCCATATGGGGTCAACCTTATATAACCGATCAGCAGCCTCAGTGTAAGATGTTGGGAGGAGCAAATAAGATATGATGTTGGTATCGGCGACGATCATGCTCGGCCTTCATTAATTGCATCTTCAATGTCGTCTGTTGAGATCATTTTTGGTGTGATCTGTGCGCGTAGTCTTTGGATGTTTACTAGCTTATCTTGTGGTGTCATCAGTTGTGGTAATAAGGCTTGTTTGAGTCTGACGATGACTTCACTATTGATACTTCGATGGTGATTCTCAGCAGTGCTTTTTAAGGCTTCGTAAAGCTCTTCAGGAATATTTTTGATTGTAATGGCAGGCATAGCGGTATCTCTTTAATGTAATTGTGGTTTCATTTTGATTGCATAATGGTTGTGTGTCAATCGGCAAATATATCGTTCATTAATCACATATCTAACATCAACTTCAACGGCTTGCGCATTCCCGCAATCTTGCAGGCTTGTTGCCCAAACCCGTAAGGAAATAAGCGATATAAATACTTACGGGTCGCTTTCTCTTTTCCCAGTGCCTGAGTCATGGCTTTTAGTGCGCGGCGAGTTTCAGGCACGCGTTGGTTTTGCTCAAAATACTCCCGCACAAATCGTACAACCATCCAATGCTCATCACTCATCTCAATGTGGATTGAATCGGCGATGACCTGTGCAACGGTTTCATCCCAGTCATCGGGATACAATAAAAATCCTTCGTTATCGACCGCAAGTGTACGAGTGTCTACAAGGTACGTCATAAATAAACCCATTAGCAAAGCAGAGTGTTTGACTATGACAGCTTAACAGTGGCTGTCTATTAGCCTTTAGAGAGGGGTTTAGCCGGATTATCTATCATTAAGCTTTGGGTGGGGCTCTAACAGTTGTTACTATAAGTCATCATAAAAATAGACAAGCTAAAGTTAAGGAGCGTTGCTGGATGGATCTTTCAAAGATAGTAAAGTATTTAGGAACAGGGGTGGCAGTAGGGGCTGTGCTATTTTTTGCAGGCTTTGGCATTGTCAATATGCTAAATGGCCCACAGATTCAGGCTCCGCTTCAGCCTCCTGAAGTGGTAGAGCCGGTGACGACAACAGAGATTACGCCGCCTGTTATTGAAATGAAGCCCACGGCTCCTACCGAGTTGACTCAAAATGGGGAGGGCACATCAGCATCACCCATCAAGATTAAGCCATTAAGCAGTGAGGCGGTTACAAGTCCTGATAGTGTGACCCAAGAGACCTCCGAGGCAGTGGCCTTCGGCACGCTGACCTTAAGCACGGTGCATGCAAAAAGTGGTCAGGCGATTCCTGCTAATTTCATGATTGAAAACAGTGACAGTGTGGCCATTGCTTTGGTTAAAGATACGGCCAGAAGCACATTAAGCTTACCTGCAGGGAATTACAAAATCACGGTGGGTTTTGGGCAGCATAAAGTGGTGCGCTTTTTAGGGGTGAAAGAGGGGCAAAATGGCTCGGAGGTGTTTGAGCTGGATGTACCTGTGGGAGAGATACCGCCGGTGCCTGAATTAGCCGGTGAGACGGAAAAATCTGAGTCCGAGAAAACCAGCGATAAGGCTGTGACGGGTGCGTTGAAGGTATCTGCGCTGACTAAAGTTGGAAGACGCCCAATCAAGGCGCATTTTTATATTCAGCGCCTAAGTGGTGAAAATGTGAAAACGGTCAGTAATGTGACCAGTAAGCAGTTTAGCCTGCCTGTAGCGAAGTACCGTATCACGGCAAAAAGAGGCAGTGTACGTATGGTCAAAGATGTCACGGTGAGCGCACAGCGTGGGCAGCATATTGTGTTTCATATCCCTGAGCCGGAAAAAGCATCTGAAACGCCAGCCCCTGAGCCAAAAGTGGTAGAGAAGGCACCCAAGGAAAAAGAACCGGCACCAAGTGTTAAGACTGAAACCCAGACAGCTACAGCAGTTACAACGCCAGCGACACCTGCGCCTGAGCCCGCTTCTGATGCAGAGTCAGGCATGGGGCAGTTAGAGTTGTTCTCACAGCTGGCGGGTAGTAATGCAACGGTGAAATCAAATTTTTATGTTCAGACCATGACTGGCAAGTTGGTGGCGAATAAGACTTACGTCGACTCGATTGGGTATAAGCTGCCGACGGGTAAATACCGCGTGACAGTACGTGCTACAGGTTATCAAGATCAGAGTGTGGTGATGACAGTACGCAAAGGCCAGACACGGCGAGAAGTCTTTAAGATGCAGTCGGTTGCCCCTGCTGCACCAGTCGTTGAGCCGGTTGCTGCGCCCGTGAGTGTGGCACCTGTTGTAGCGCCTGTGGCACAGAGAGATCCCGAGGTTGCGCCGCGAGGGGGCTTGCAAGTGAATATTGTGTCCGCACAAACAGGTCAAGGTCTGATCGCGGATATTTCGGTACATAGTCCAAGTGGTGCAGAGGTGAGTCGTAGTGCTCAAGTCTCATCCGCGCGTTTTGATTTGCCACCGAGCGAGTTTGTGGTACGCGTAAATTATGGTGGCTTGATCACTAATCAAAAAGTGAATATTCGCACAGGCAAGCTAGCAATTAAAACCATGACTTTTAATCATCGCTAAGTAATTGTTAAGAGGTATTTTGGGGCGTTTCCAGTAGACTTGCATGGAAACGTCCTGTCTGAGCCTTGAGCATGAACCTGCAATCTATTTTTCTTGTTTTCCTGTGGTTTTTTATTACGCCTGTCTATGCTGATGAGGCGGTCAAGTCTGTTGAAAAAACGCTATCCCCTGAAGCCGCTGAGAAACAAAAGCAGCAAAGTGCGATTGATAGTTTGCTGCTGACGCAAACAGCGCTGAAAGAAAAGCAGGCTGAGCAACGCCAATTACAACGTCAATTAAAATCGGCGGATGCGACACAACAAGCGGAGTTGCAAGCAGCGTTGTCTGAAGTGAATGAGGAGGTAA
>Ga0193958_1000624_pt1 | contig 12528 bp, 12 predicted proteins | sample FB_1_MG_FD_140320 | JGI IMG/M metagenome (GOLD analysis project Ga0193958, IMG submission 140320) | Microbial mat bacterial communities from the Broadkill River, Lewes, Delaware, United States - FB_1_MG | ecosystem: Environmental > Aquatic > Freshwater > River > Microbial mats | place: USA...
CCACATTGCTGATAAAACCAGTCATCAATTAAACGATAAGAGATTGATAAATCAGGTGGTGGCATCACACTCCCTTCCAGCATTTTCTCTTGTAGCTCCTTGGCTGTTAACCACAGAGCTTCAGCAATATCATCTTGCTCTAAACCTAATGTTGTCTGCTGTGCCTCAGCGGTATACCCCAACATTAAGGAGTTGGGAAAAGGCCAAGGTTGAGAGGAATGATAATGAATATTCTCCACAAGGATACTCACCTCTTCCATTACCTCACGCTGCACCGCCATCTCTAAACTCTCTCCCACTTCTACAAAGCCCGCTAAGACTGAATACCGATGTTCTGGCCAGCTCTCTTGACGTGCCAGCAGTATTTTATCTTGGTGTGTCACTCGCATAATCACCGCTGCATTGATGCGTGGAAACTCAATATGCGCACAGGCATCATTGCAACACTGCTGCGCAACCCCGCCCTCTATTTTTACCAGTGCTGAGCCACATCGCGTACAAAATTGCGTCGTTTGATGCCAGTGATTCAAAATCAAAGCATAGGCACACAAGGCTGCCATCGTATCACTTAAGTGGGGGGTCAACTGGCGCAGCGCTTGTAACTCACATAGCGAGGCAGGCTTATCATTTACGACAGATAGCTCACACTCTGGCTGTTCAAGATTCAGCATATACACAGGGTATACGCACTCGGGTGATGCTGTATTTAGTCCCAGTAGCACCGCCTGTGACGTCCCCTGTAACTGCTGATATTGCAACTGGTTCAGGAAGAGGGGTTGATTGCCCTGCGTGATCACTTGCTCATTGTGCAACAATAAATATTGCGCATCAGGGTGCACTGCTTGCTGCTCAAGCCAATGCAACTGCTTACGACCATGAGCCGCTCGATCCAATGGTTGACCGGAATAAGTATTGAGCAATGAGCGCTGAAGATGATCCATAGCCAATATCCAAGCAGTTAAAAGACTTCATATTAAACCGCATCTTCACACAATGGCACCCCTGATTGACTGATGCCACTCAGATAAAGACAGGCCTACCCTAGTACGATTGATGAAGGTAAGCCGATACTTTTTATATGAGGCTCAAAAGCTTAATTTGTTATCGCTTGCCGGCTTTCCTGCTGTTTTAGTTGTTGGAATACCTGATACAAGCTTAAGTGTACTTGCCCTGTCAGTGCTGCTAATAAATGTGAGCGCTGTAACTTATCCATAACAGGCCCTTTGACCTCAGCGAGGTGCAAATTAACGCCCATACTGGCAAGCAATTCATTTAAACGCTCCAAAGACTCCACCGCACTGCTATCAATATCATTCACCGCAGTACATACCAATACGACATCTTTTAGCTTAGCGTGCTCACTGACCATCTGTAATAAACGTTGTTCTAGGTTACGGGTATTTGCAAAGTACAAACGCTCATCAATTCGCACCATCAAGGCTGTTTCTAATTGAGTCACATCATGGCGTAGGTAATTACGAAAGTGCTCGCTATCACCCACCTGCCCTACCACCGCGATATGTGGGCGACTGGTTTGCCATAGCAATACCAAAATCGACACACTCACTCCAATAATCACACCGGCCTCTACGCCAAACAACAACACCACTAATATGGTGGCTAGCATGGCAGAGAAATCCGCCTTGCTATAGCGCCACGTATGCTTGATTGTGGCAATATCAATCAGGGAGACCACCGCCACAATAATGGTGGCTGCGAGTACCGCCTTGGGTAAATAGTAAAATAAAGGTGTGAGGAGTAAAGTTGCTAATAAAATACCCACAGCAGTCAGTACGCCTGCCATTGGCGTGCGTGCACCTGCATCGAAATTCACTACAGAGCGTGCAAAGCCCCCTGTCACAGGATAACCACCACCTAAGGCAGAGGCGACATTTGCGGCACCTAAACCAAGCAATTCACGATTTGGTTCAATTGACTGGCGACGCTTAGCGGCTAAAGTTTGCGCCACAGAAACCGACTCCACAAAACCAATAATGCTAATCACAATGGCAGCAGGCAGTAATGCCTGCCACAGTGCCCAGTTCACCTCAGGAAACGCGATAGGGGGTAACCCTTGAGGAATCTCACCCACAATCGATACACCTTGTGTATCAAGGGCTAACAACCTAACCAGCAAAATAGACACAACGATGGCCGCCACAGGACCAGCTTTTGAGACCACATCGGCCAAGCGCGCGCCCATACCACGCTGAATCAACAAGGCTTTTAAATTGCCACGCACCCAAAATAAAAAGGCCGTTGCACAAACACCAATGAGCAGTGTCCACACACTGAATTGACTTGCACTGTCAATCAGGCTAGTGACTAACTCTGGCAAACTATGGCCATGAGCAGACACACCGAGTAAATGCTTAAGCTGACTGGTAGCGATTAAAATACCCGAGGCCGTAATAAAACCTGATATCACCGAGTGTGAGAGAAAATTTGCGACAAAGCCTGCACGCAACAAACCCAAGGCAAACATAAAAATCCCTGACAGTAGCGCCAATGCGATAGCTGCTTCTAAATAAGCGATAGAACCTGCCTCTGCAATCGCACCAATACTAGAGGCAGTCAGCAATGAAACCACCGCCACTGGCCCAACAGCCAGTACGCGACTTGAGCCAAACAACGCATATCCCAACAATGGAAAAATACTGGCATACAACCCCACCTGTGCCGGTAAGCCTGCTAATAATGCATAGGCTAAACTTTGTGGGATCAGCATGATGGTCACAATCACCGCAGCCATCGCATCATCTGCGAAGCTTTTGTTGTTGTAGTCTTTTAACCAATCCCAAGCGGGTAACATCTTGAGTATGCGCATGCTCGAATTCTCACTGATAAAAGACTGGGCACCACGCCCAGTGCAGGGTTTAGCAATCTACTACGCAGAGACTACAGGGTTATTTTGTGCATCAATAAAGGCAGACACATTACGCTGTAATAGCATTCCACCCACCATGGCAATGAGGAAAATATACACCCCTGAATCACCGGCTGAAATGCTACTCAGTGCTGGCCCTGGACATAAACCGACCAAGCCCCAACCAATACCAAAGATTGCAGAGCCTGTCATTAAACGGCCATCTAAGACGCGATTTGTAGGTACCGAAAACTGAGCTTCAAAAACGGGTGCTTGACGCTTTAATACTAAGCGATAGCCAATTCCTGTCACAATCACAGCAGAGCAAAAAACCAGCATTAAACTGGGGTTCCACTGCCCACTAATATCCAAAAAGCCAATCACGTTTTGTGGATCAGTCATGCCGGAGATCGTCAGCCCCACTGAAAATAAGGCACCAGCTAAAAATGCAGATAAATTTTTCATAACACGAACCTTGATTAACGGGTAAAGAAAACAGTAGCCATGGCAGCTGCGACAAAAATAACAGTTGCCACTAAAGAGCGAGGTGAAATCCGTGCAATGCCACATACACCGTGACCACTTGCACAGCCTGAGCCCAATGTAGAGCCAAAGCCCACTAATAAGCCCCCTGCAATTAAGTAAGGTAAACGTGTGTCCACAGTAAGTTCGGGTAAGCGACCACCAGCACTTGCATAGATCACAGGTCCACTAATCAAACCAATAATAAAGGCAAGCCGCCATAGGTCATTTTTTTTGAGATTGAGTGACAATAAACCCGAGGTAATCCCGCTAACACCAGAAATCCGTCCCAGTGTGAACATAAGCAATACAGCTGCTGCACCAATTAGCGTGCCCCCGAGCAAAGACTGAACAATTATCGTCGTATTCATTTCTTATACTCTCCTAAGTGTAAATTATGCTAAGCATAATACGGAGAATATTAGCAAAGACTTATTAACAGTCAATAATTATATTATAAAATGCTAATGATTTATAACAAGCAAAAAATATTGATATAAATCAATAAATTAATGCTTTATTAGTAAACTATTAGAAACCATAAAATTCTTAGGCATTTCGGTACAAAACACCTAGACCATAGCATAAACCATCATCGCAACATCGCTAAAAATGGCAATCACGACGGTGAGTATTAATAGTTTTTGTTTCATTATTTACTCCCGAAAGACAAGCGATAAATGGGCAAGCTAGCATAGCTTAGATAAACCACTCATGAACTCAACCACACAAAAATCATAAAAATGACACCTTTAGCTATTAATATTCAGCTATGAAGCGATACAATGAACACAAAATAAACATAAGGATCAACCATGAATAATCCCTATCAAGCACCTAGTGCTGACTTACACAGTGCTTCCAATCAGGCACCTCTCCAATATGCGGGTTTCTGGCTACGCACAGCTGCGTATCTCATTGATGCAATTTTAATGTCACTAATTACTTACCCTTTGCTTTTTCTAGTGGTGGGCAGTGGCTTTATGGACCCCTATCAATCAGAACAAGTCATGATGTCCCCTCTTTACTGGCTAATTTCGTTTGGCTTACCCATTGCCTATGTCCTAGGCTTCTGGTTCACCAAACGTGCAACCCCCGGAAAAATGCTCTTTTCCTCCCAAATTGTGGATGCTAAAACCGGCGGACAGCCGTCCAAAGGTCAATATATTGGCCGCTACTTTGGCTATATCCTATCCTCCATTCCTTTAGGCCTAGGCTTTCTCTGGGCGGCGTGGGATCAACGTAAGCAAACATGGCATGATAAGTTATCAGGCACTGTTGTTGTGAAACCAACCTCTGACCCAGAACGACAAATTTCCTTCGAACAACAATAATCTGATAAACGTGCTTGACTACCCCTAGTGATTAGCGGGACGATTCCACTTTTCCCGCTGGGGTAGTAACTTACCCTTAAGTTTCTCTTTTTAAGCACGTACTCATGACCCAACTGACTGACGCCCTGCTGCACTCACAGCCATTTATTTTATTTGAAAATACGCTTCACTCAAATACGCAGGAAGCTGCTTGGCTATTTACACAACCACTCAGAGAAATCATTGCACACACACCCGCTGAGCTGGTCAATGCTTTGGCACAGATTGATCAAGCACGCCAACAAGGCTATTACCTAGCAGGGTATATTAGCTATGAAGCAGGTTATGCCTTATCTGAGAAGTTAGTGGGTTTATTAGAGCAAAGAGAGGCACAACAGCCCTTGCTTGAGTTCTATGTCTTTGATCAAGCACAGCGCCTCCCTGTCAGTGATGTCAGCGCTGCACTGAAGTCATTACCAGAGTCTCCCCCCTATATTCAACACTGGCAAACTGCAGAGACAGAAGAGGAGTATATAAACAACCTTGCAAAAATTCATGATTACATCTGTGCAGGGGATACCTATCAAGTCAATCATACCTACCGCGCAGATTTCACATTAGCCGGCAGTATTAATGGTTTATACCATGCGCTTCGAGAGCGCCAACCTGTGCCCTTTTCAGCGCTGATGCACTTGCCTAAACGCTCGGTGTTATCACTCTCCCCTGAGCTATTTATCCAAAAACAGGGCAGTATTCTTTCAACCAAGCCCATGAAAGGTACTGCACCTCGTGGCGTAAGTGCTGAGGAAGATGAAAAGATTCTTAAAGCCATGGCCGCAGACAAAAAACAACAATCAGAGAACCTCATGATTGTCGATTTAATGCGCAATGATATTGGCAGGTTAGCCAATACTGGCAGTATGCAGGTGAGTAAACTGTTTGAGATTCAGACCTACAAAACCCTGCATCAAATGATTTCCAGTATCCAAGGTGAAGTCGACACAGAGATTGCATTTGCGGAGGTCATCCGTGGCCTATTCCCCTGTGGCTCGATTACTGGCGCACCCAAAATTCGCACTATGGAAATTATTCATGAGCTAGAAAATACCCCACGGGATATTTACACGGGAGCCATTGGCTTTATTACGCCTGAAAATAACTTCACTTTCAATGTACCCATTCGCACCCTCAGTTTTGACGCCAATAGCCAACAAGGGCGTTTAGGTATTGGTGGGGGAATTATCCATGAAAGCAACGCGCAAGATGAATGGCGAGAGAGTCAGTTAAAGGCACGCTTTTTAACCGGTCTTAATCAACAATTTAAACTGATTGAAAGCCTACTCTACCAATCTAGCACACATAGCGTAGTCCACCTTGAGGCTCACCTAAAGCGCTTACAGTGCAGCGCAGAGACTTTCTCAATTGTATTGGACATAAATGCCATTAAGCAGATGATTATGGATAAGGTTAATACGCTAAACAGCACAGCAGATCTTAAATTACGCCTCTTAATAGACACTCAGGGTCATGTCAGTCTTGAGCATGAGGTGATTGATAATGATCACTTACAAGACTTACCTAAGATCACACTTAGTGAACAAGCCATCGATAGCGATAACCTATTTCGACGCCATAAAACCACTAACCGACAATGCTATAACGAGGCTTATCAAACCGCTGAGCAGCATGGCTTTTATGATGTCTTGTTTTGTAATCAACACGGTCATATTGCAGAAGCCAGCCGGCATAATGTATTTATTGAAAAACAAGGAATTTTGTATACCCCACCGATTAGTGACGGTGCACTACCGGGGGTGATGCGAAGTCACTTGTTAGATGATCCTCATTATCAAATTATTGAACAATCCCTTACCTTAGATGATCTTGTTCATGCACAGCGGCTTTATTTATCAAATGCCGTTCGAGGTTTAGTGGAAGTGACCTGGCAACCTTAGCAACCATCACACCGCTTTCCTTGCTATGGATAGGCGCTATCAAGCTTATCTTGATAATGCGTGTTTCCTTGTAGGATTGTCAGGCAACTTGTGTCAGTATGAATCACAGCAAGCAAACACATTGAGGAACGGATTATGCAAGTATCGCTAGTGTTAACTGTTTTAAGTGATGATCGTCCCGGCTTAGTTAAAATGCTCTCAGAAGTACTCAAAGAGTATGGCGGTAACTGGACAGAGAGCCGTATGATTCATCTTGCAGGGAAGTTTGCAGGTTTGCTAAAGGTCTCCGTTCCAGAGCAACAGTCTAACCTATTGATTACAGCGCTCAATAGTATGCAAGATGACGGCCTAGAAATTGCTATTGAAGTCGTCACCTCACCAGTCACCGAGCCTGAGCTTGAAACATTAGAGCTTGAAGTACTTGGGCAAGATTCACCGGGTATTATCAATACTATCACTCAACAGTTAGCCTCACTCACTGTCAATGTTGAGGAGTTACACTCTGAGCAACGCCTTGCCCCTATGTCCAGTGAAGTCTTGTTTTATGCAAGGCTCAGCCTCTCCCTGCCAGAGGCGGTCAGCGCACAGCAAGTACAAGAGACATTGGAAGATATGCCAGATCAGTTAATGGTGGATATTCAATTTACTTAACGCCCAAATAAACAATAACCAGCCTGTTTTCTTATTGCAAAGAGATACTGTGGTTGTACATTGACTTATATCAAAAATGAAAAATACTCACCCTGATATTGTAAACACTGACAGTTTGAGGGTGAGCCAGTAACGGGGATATAAAGCTGCTCTCCCATTGCAATGACAATAATTAGTGGCTTTTTACTGTGAACTCAAAACACTACCATGAGACCATTCTGCTTGCCGGAAGTGGCATTTATATACTGAGTATTTTACTGTTTTCGATTCATCTAACCCAACAACAGCAATATACACTGGCACTGTTGCATTGGTTGCTAATCGGCGTGATGTCAGTCACCACCTTTTATGCTCGCCACCCTTGTCAGACAAAGATTCCAGCTCTCTCGTTATCGACCCTATCACTGGCTTCCAGTGTCAGCATGGTCCATATCTATGGACCACAAGCCGCCTTCTGGCTATACCCTGCTGTCATCCTCAGCTTTTCTCTGCTAGATGTACGACTGGCCTCTATGTTTACTTTCATTGCCATGCTACTGACCTTTCCAGCACTGTCCCCCGCACTCCCTTTAGCTGATATCTACATGATTTATAGCTCTTTGATGGCACTGTCATTTTTTGGCTACATTATCTCCATTCTCACCACACAACAACGTGAGACACTGACTAAACTAGTATCCATTGATGAGCTAACCGGTACTTGGAATCGTCGTGCACTAGATACCAGCTTGATGCAAAGCTTAGGTAAGTTTCATCATTACAACAACCGTCCCGCACTATCATTGTTAATGCTTGACCTTGATCACTTTAAACAGGTCAATGACACCTTTGGACATATGGTGGGTGATAATGTCCTGCGACAATTAGCTTCCCTAATTCATGCCAATATTCGCCCTAGTGAGCACCTCTATCGTTATGGTGGAGAAGAGTTTGTCATTATTGCCCATGGGTCGACATTAGCGGTTGCGCAGAAGATTGCCGAAAAGCTGCGTCATGAAATCGAGCAAACCCTGTTTCATGACGTGGGACATATCACCGTTTCCATTGGAGTGGCAGAGCTTAGCCACGGACAAACACCCAAACACTTACTAGATATTGCCGACCAAGCATTGTATCAAGCCAAGCGCTTGGGAAGAAATCAGATCTGTTGTCAAAATATGGGAAACCAATCTCCCCTAAGTCGTTGACCTTCCTGCATACTGTGTTCAGGGTAAGGCGGAGATGTAGGCCCTGCCCGTTCAACATAACGTGCATCATCTCCAACCCAGCGCAAACTCAAGGCTCGCCGATTACTCCCACTGTTATTTCCTCTAGCCCCATGTACCGTACGAAAATCAAATAATACCGCATCCCCCGGTTGCATCACCCACTCCAGCACGGAGTATTGATCAGGGTTAGCATCGGGGTCTGGTACCTCCATCCATGCCTGATCACCTTGATAAAAGTCGCTATCATCTGCCCAACTGACAGGTCGCACAAGCTGAGGCCAGCGGTGTGAGCCTGCAATAAAGCGTAGGCTCGTCTCTTTCACAGGATCAATAGGCATCCAAAAACTCACCGTTTGCTCGCCTTCCACAAAATAATATGGTGAGTCTTGATGCCACGGTGTGGGTTTTGCGGTACCAGATTCTTTGACTAACACATGATCATGAAAGAACTGTGCGCAAGAAGACTGCATCACCTCCGCAGCAACTTGCGATGCAGGGCTGTCGCGAATCACATGCTCAAACTCAGGAATGCGCTGCCAGTTACAGTAATCATCAAAAAAGCGCCCTTGCCCTGCTGCTACCGCATTTTCAGAGGCATATTCACTAGGAGCAGCCATATTCCGGGCAATACCTGCCTCAATTGTAGGTACCCAATCCTTAAATAAACCTTCCACATAGACAACACCATCTCTTTGAAAATCATTAATTTGCTGCTGTGTGATATACACCTTGTTTCTCCTAATTCGCATCATGAATGCCTCCAGTGTATACCTAGAACGTCTCACATTCTCGGCCTGTTGATAACAGTTTTAATGCTTCACCCTAGATTTATCATGTTCCAAGAAAGGGTAATTATTTCCCCCTACGCAGCTTTCTGTATAATCCCGCTTTTACGACATTGACAAAGGCCTGCTGCCATGAGCACCTCATCTTGCGCTCAAAATACCTGTAATACTCTTCCGGATATTGCGAACGAGCCTCATACCGGCCCTAATGGTTTACTCAATTGGGTTGGCATGAGCGAAATTGAAATGCCTGTCAAAATGCTGACAGGAAAAGGCGAGCAGGTACAAACCGTTGCCCGAATTCAAGCCTATGTAAACCTCACTGACCCCGCTAGCAAAGGCATTCATATGTCACGCTTATACCTTGCGGTTGATCAGTTACTGGGCAATGAGCTACTCACACCGGCCTTACTACACAAGGTCGTACAACAATTTATCAGTACCCATCAGGGTATTAGTGACAATGCATACCTTGAGTGTCGCTTCGAATTTCTTGAGCGCCGTCAAGCACTGATCAGTGATAATACCGGCTGGAAAGGCTATAAAGTACGGGCAATCTCAACCTATCGCAATGGCAAAGCCAGCACAGAATTAGGCATTGAAGTACCTTATTCTTCAACCTGTCCCTGCTCTGCAGCACTGGCTCGTGATTTAATCCAACAAGGTTTTCGTCAGCAGTTTGGTGATGATGCCATGGTTTCAGCCGAAGCGGTGCATCAATGGCTAGGTACCAAAGAAGGTATTAGTGCCACACCTCACAGCCAACGCAGTTTAGCGCAGGTGCGCGTTAGCTTAACGGATGATATTGAAGACTTACCGATTTCCAGACTTATCGACCGGATTGAAGATGCGCTTAAAACGCCGGTGCAAGCAGCGGTTAAACGCGCTGATGAGCAAGAGTTTGCACGACTTAACGGCCAAAACCTGATGTTCTGTGAAGATGCGGCACGTCGCTTGCATCAAACACTTGAGCAGGATGAAACACTCAATGATTTTTGGGTGCGCGTCAATCACATGGAAAGCTTACATCCTCATGATGCCGTTGCTATCGTGGTCAAGGGGGTTAAAGATGGTTATCGGGATGACCCGCGTGAGTTTCCTCACTGAGCTAACCACTGGTAGTAAGCCCTCAGCCGCCCGTCTCTGTCTGGAAAGTAATCAGTTTCAAACGCTCTACAATGGCGTTTGAAACGAGCATATTGCACCAGAATTGGAGGTTCTAATGGCAGACGTGATACAAGTCATTGAAGATATAAAGCAATACGATAGCCAAGTTGATGAACAACTTGTCACCAGTATTTTTCGCAGCCTTGGCCCTGTTGTCTATAACCGCGATGCCCGCTATGTAGCTTGTACGGACCCTTACGAACTAAAAATGATCCGTGATGGCTTTTTAACCAAGCAACTTGGCATCAGGCTTGACCAACAAGAACTTGATCAAGCATTAGCAGATACTTGTCAGCTAATGTCGAATGCTCCTTTAAAACTGCGCGTCACCTTTTACTACTTGTTAGTAAAGCGTTATCAAAAAGAAGCCTTATTCTAATCCCTGTTCGGCATAACATTATTGGGCATTCTATGATAGCGTAGCGCTCTTGTATGACAGTTAGAGCGAGTCTATCTATGTTAAAAGTTGGCCTGACCGGTGGCATTGGTAGTGGCAAAAGCACGGTGGCCCGTGCGCTACAAAGCAAAGGCATCACCGTCATTGATGCTGACCAAATTGCACGCGATGTGGTCGCTCCAAATCAGCAGGCGTTAATTGAAATTACCCATGCATTTGGTGATGATATCTTACAAGCCGATGGCCACTTAGATCGCGCTAAGCTAAAACAATGCATTTTCTCAAACCCTGATGCCAAGCAACAGCTGGAGCAAATTTTGCATCCACGCATTCGCCAACGTATTATCCAACGAGTGAATGAAGCACAAGACACACCCTATGTGGTTGCCGATATCCCATTATTGGTTGAAAATGACTACCCTGTGCACTTTGACCGTGTCATTGTGGTTGATTGTACCGAAGCACAACAAATTGAACGTGTGAGCGCACGTGATGAGATGAGCCCTCAGCAAATCCAACGCATTATGGACAGCCAAGCGAGCCGTCAACAACGTCTGGCCGCAGCCACTGACATTATTGATAATAGCGGCGATATAAGCTCATTAAAAATGCAGATAGAGAAACTACATGAGAGACTTTTATCTCTGATATAATCCACGCCAGTTATCTTCAGGAAGATGTAGCACATGGCTGTTTACGAACATCCACTTAATGAAAAAATTCGATTGTTTTCACGTTTGGAATTCCTTATCCAGCGGTTTAACTTTTATATGGAACGCCCTGAACCGGAGAATTGCCACTCCGCTTTGATGGTGTTGCTCGAATTATACAGCTTGTCATCACGACTGGATGTCAAAAGCGCCACTTTAAATGTACTCGATTGGCAAACCCAAGCACTGCAACGGATGACAGAGCTGGACGAGGTCGATAAAGAGAAGCTTCAAGAAATTCTAGATAAGCTCGATAATCGGGCTGAGCGCCTCCACGAGTTTCGTGGTCAACTAGGGCAACATTTAAAAAGCCATAGCTTTTTGAATATGCTCAAACAACGCTCCATGATTGCCGGAGGCGTAAACTGCTTTGATGTGCCGGTCTTTAATTTCTGGTACACCCGCCCCGAAGCAGACCGAGTAGCTGATTTAGAAGGCTGGATTGAGCCATTTCGTATAGCCTACGATGCCATTAGCATTGTATTGGAGTTGGTGCGACACAGCGGTGCAACAGTCAATCAAGTAGCTCGTGATGGTTTTTATCAAGCCACACTCAACGGTAGCCGCGAGTATCAATTATTGCGCATTGAACTCCCTGATCATGTCCGCTATTTCCCAGAAGTTAGTGCAGGTAAGCAGCGCTTCTCAGTGCGCTTTGTCAATGCTGATGTGCTTGAAGAGCGAAGCAAGCAGATTATTGAAGATATTGAGTTCTCACTGGCACTGTGCTCTTTGTAATAATACCTAGCCAATACATGACTACATAATGGTGAAACACACTTTTACCGTTTGATTCTCCATAAGACGGTAGCCGCTTTGCATTACACATTATCCTAGCGATAAAAAAGCCCCTGACGCTAACATCAGCATCAAGGGCTTTATCACGTACCGCAGTATCAGTGGTTATTTATCAAAAATTAACTGATCTTCCAATGCATGTACTTTGATCTCATC
>Ga0193958_1000626_pt1 | contig 12509 bp, 9 predicted proteins | sample FB_1_MG_FD_140320 | JGI IMG/M metagenome (GOLD analysis project Ga0193958, IMG submission 140320) | Microbial mat bacterial communities from the Broadkill River, Lewes, Delaware, United States - FB_1_MG | ecosystem: Environmental > Aquatic > Freshwater > River > Microbial mats | place: USA...
ACAGGTGGTGTGATTATTCATGGGCGCTCAGATGCAACCTTAAACCCTGGTGGTGTACGCATTGGTACCGCAGAAATTTACCGCCAGGTTGAAGTATTCCCTGAAGTCAAAGAGGCTATGGCAATTGGCCAGCAGTTTGATGGGGATGTGCGGGTTATTTTGTTTGTGGTTATGAAGCCTGAGCATAGATTGGATGATGTTTTTGTCAAAACACTGAAGCAGGCGATTCGTAAAGGCGCTAGCCCTCGTCATGTGCCAGCGAAAATCTTACAGGTGGCAGAGCTGCCGCGTACTGCTAGTGGAAAAATTGTAGAGTTGGCTGTACGGGATGTGGTGCATGGACGCGAAGTAAAAAATAAAACAGCATTGGCCAATCCTGAAGCCTTAGAGTTATTTAAAGATTTACCGGAGTTGCAGGACTAGTGGAGCGTTTTCATTCCCCCTTTGGTGAGTTTAATTTACAGCGCTGGCCGCTACGTCCACAAGAAAATTTGCGGGCGTGGGATGCTGCGGATGAGTTGTTATTACAGCATCTTGCAGCGCATGAAGCAGAGCTATTGGCCACCAGCCCACGGGTGATGGTGATCAATGATGGGTTTGGGGCATTAGCCTGTGCATTGGCTCAGTATCAGCCTGTAAGTTGGTCAGATTCTAGTGTAAGTCACTTTGCCACACAGCAAAATCTGAAACTCAATAATGGCGATACTGCTAGTTTAGAGCGGCTTAAGTCCACTGAAACACCTTGTGCCCCAGTTGACTTAGTATTGATTAAAGTCCCTAAAACCACCGCCTTATTAGAAGATCAGTTAATTCGCCTGCGCCCATGTTTACATAAAGATAGCGTGATTATTGCTACAGGTATGGTGAAGCATCTACAACGCTCGGCGTTTCAGTGTATTGAAAAAGTCATTGGCCCCCTCACGACTTCTTTAGCAAAGAAAAAAGCGCGGCTGATTTTTGCAACGCTGGATGAGGCTTTGGTAGCGCCAGCTAACCCTTATCCCAGTAAGTACACAGAGGCATCGATTGGTCTAACCTTAAGTAATCATGCTGGGGTCTTTTCAAGAGAGCGGCTGGATCTAGGGGCGCGTTTTTTCTTGACACAGTTCTCAAACTTACCTGCTGCGGAACGTGTGATTGACTTAGCCTGTGGCAATGGCGTGCTCGGTATTAAATACCAACAGCAATATGCCGATGCCAGTGTGTGCTTTGTGGATGAGTCGTATATGGCGGTTGCCTCAGCTAAAGAGAACTACCAAGCTGTGTTTCCTGAGTCTCACTCAGCACACTTTCAGGTGGGTGATGGCTTAAAGCAGTGCAAAGATGAGTCAGTCGATCTGATTGTATGTAATCCGCCGTTTCATCAACAGCATGTGATTGGTGAGCAAATTGCCTTGGAAATGTTTCAAGACAGTAAGCGCAGTTTGGTCAAAGGTGGTGAGCTTTGGATTGTTGCCAATCGACATTTGAGTTACCAAAGTAAATTAAAACACTTATTTGGTCACACACGGGTGATTGCGGCCAATAAAAAGTTTGTTGTGCTTAAGATGCAAAAGCGTTGAGGGCTTGTTGCAGATAACGTACTCGCTCGGCGTTATCTGTAGCAACACTGCCATCGGTATGCCAAAAGCTATTTTCAAAGCCAATACGCGCTTTGCCTCCTTGTTGCCAAGCATATTGTAGGCACGCTGTTTCAGCGATACCAAAAGCACACACTGCCCAATCCACGGGTGTAGAGAATTGCTTTAGTGAGATGAGCATGGGGTCTAGGTCTGCTGGCTGGGATTGTTGCTTGATTTGATAGCGTCCTAGTACTAGCAGTACTTGTAGGGATGTTGCTGGAATTTGATTCTTTTCTATAAGCTTGTGAAGCTGCGCTAACTCTTGCGGGCTGTAAATAATATGCTGAATTGCAATGCCATCATGATGAGCCTGCTGGTAAAAATCACGCACCTCTGGTGTAAAGCCTTCTGAGGTCATTTCTTTTAGTGCAACTGAAGCATGCTTGGGGTTAACGGCTTTGACTAACGCACGTTGTTCCAAAGGGCTGTAGCGTCCCACTGACTCGGTAGTAATTTGTACCGCCATCTCAGGAACCGTTAGTGCCATTTCTGCAATTAGCTCGCAATATTGACCGGCATCCAGTACATGTCGCCCATTGGCATCTCGCACATGCGCGTGTAAAGCCCTTGCGCCTGCCTCATAGCATGCCTTGGCGGTTGCCACGGTCTCTGACACACTGATCGGTAATGCAGGATGGTCTTTTTGGCTGCGACGTGCGCCATTAGGTGCGACCATAATATTGGCGAGTGGGGGAATATGACTCATGTTAAGACCTGATCAATAGCAAAGGCGAGTTTATCAACCAGCTCATCCAGTTGTGCCTCGGTAATAATAAAAGGTGGGGCAAGTAAAATATGATCACCTATCTTTCCATCAACTGTGCCTCCCATAGGGTAGCAAATCAGTCCTGCCTCAAACGCTGCTGCTTTTAGCCGCTTGTGAAGTTGTTTTGCACTAGGAAAAGGAGCTTTACTGACCTTATCTTGTACCAACTCAATACCACGAAAGAGTCCCCGACCACGAATATCCCCGATATGAGGGTGTTGGTCAAAGCGTTGATGGAGCTTTTGGGATAAGCGTTCACCTTGTCTTTGCACTTGTGTCAGTAGCTGCTGATCTAAAATGCGTTGCACCACGGTTAAGCCTGCGGTGGCGGCCAGAGGGTGTCCCATATAGGTGTGTCCATGCTGGAAAAAGCCACTGCCTGAGGCGATAGTGTGATAAATCTCATGGGAGCAGAGCATGGCTCCAATGGCTTGGTAGCCGGCACCTAAGCCTTTAGCAATGGTTAAAATATCAGGGCGTACTTGGTCTTGCTCACAGGCATAGAGGCTACCGGTACGTCCCATGCCACACATTACCTCATCTAAAATCAGCAAAATACCATACTGATCACAGATTTCCCGAATGCGAGTGAAGTATCCCCCCACTGCTGGTACAGCACCGGCTGTTGCACCTACAACGGGCTCAGCAATAAATGCCATGACGGTTTCAGGGCCATGTTTAAGTAAGGCCTGCTCCAGCTCATTAGCAACCCGCTGACCATAATCAAAGGCTGTCTCACCATCTTGTTTATCCCGATATGCATAGCAAGGCGAGATATGAGTGGTTTCCACCATAAGGGGAGCAAATTGGGCTCGTCGCCATTCATTACCACCTGCCGCGAGTGCGCCTAAGGTATTGCCATGATAGCTTTGTTTACGTGCAATGATGCGGTGGCGTTGCTTCTCGCCTTTTTCTAGAAAGTATTGCCGCGCTAATTTGATGGCAGCTTCAACCGCTTCAGAGCCGCCAGAGACTAAATAAACGTGATTAATGCCGTCTGGGGCGTATTGGGTGAGCAAGGTGGCTAGTGTTTCAGCTGGCTCAGAGGTGAAAAAGCCAGTGTGGGCAAAGGCCAGTTGCTGAAGTTGCTGTTGTAAGGCATGTGTGACAGCTGGGTCACTATGCCCTAAGCACGACACCGCAGCGCCTCCAGAACCATCAAGGTAGCGTTTACCTTGCGTATCGATAATATAACAGCCATCACCATAGGCAGCGGTGGGAAGTTGTGTGTGACAGTGACGCGGAAAGACAGAAGACATATATAACGCCCTTGTTGAGGTTATAAGCATCAAAAGTAAAACAGCTTTTTGATGTTATAAACCCTTATTCTTAAGAACGCAAAGAAATTGATGGTGGTATGAAAAACTTGTCACCAGTCGCTGTGAAAATGAATAGTGAGTTTCAAAAAACATCAATTTATCGATGTGATATTGCCTCGTTTTATGGATCACCGGATACTGGCTTCAATAAGTTCGGTTACTTTCAAGACATTACCAAGCTATAAGGAGGCAGACATGCAAAACACACAGCGCCTACGGTGTTTCATTCAGGATTTCACGCGCTTAGTGGACCAAGTGGATAATGATGAGGGGCATATTTTTGATCAGGGCAAACAATTGCTCGTTGACTTGGTTAGTCATGATGACTGGTTGGACACACAATTTGCACAGCCTCACCCAGATCGTTACCAGCAGTATTTATTGCATTGTGATCCACTGGAGCGCTTTTCAGTTGCAAGTTTTATCTGGGGGCCAGGGCATACCACACCGATCCACAACCATACTGTGTGGGGGATGGTAGGCATTATGCGAGGAGGGGAGACGTGTGAGGAGTTTAGTCTTGACCCTGTCAGTGGCCAGTTACGTAATGAAGGGCAGCACCATCTTGCGGTGGGTGAAGTTGACTTAGTTTCACCTTCAGTCGGGGATATTCACCGTGTATCCAATGCTTTGGATGATCAGGTCTCGGTCAGTATTCATATCTATGGTTGTAATATTGGTGCAGTGAGTCGACATACTTATGATGAGGCAACAGGCGAGCCAAATACATTTATTTCAGGTTATAGCAATAGCGTTGTGCCCAACCTGTGGGACCGTTCGCTGGAAGCTTAGTGACTGAGGGGTAAAGGTTGTTACTGGGTGGTATCTGGCATCAGTGTTTGATAAGTGTGCAATAAGTCCTGCCATGTACCATCAGCATGCTCGGTGAGTAGTGATGCATAGTGTTCTAGGTTGATACGAGCAGCATGGTGGGCATTGGCAAATTGTGTGCGAAGAGGCAACGTCTCTAAGTATTCTTGCTCTAGCTTTTCCGCACTTAGTTCTAAGGCCAAAACCTGCTGTCGTAGTGTCTCTTGTGCATGATTGGGAAGTTGGAAGGGCGTACCTTTTAAGGCGTTACGCGCCTCTCTGAGTGGCTGAATCACGGTGTTACGCCAAGCTTTTACAGCGGTGTCCAGTTGGCTAATCATCAAGGCATCAAGTTGCCGCTGTTGATAGGCCTGATACAGTAAAAATAGGAGTAGGTTGACATCAGCACTGTGTGAGTCTTGAAGGCTGAGGCAGGTGCTTTTAACCCTATCATGTCGATAGAGTGATAAAGAAAACTCCCAAAAGCTTAAATGGTGGTTACTCATGTTTATGGCTCAATGGTTAATAGATAAAGCCAGATTGTAGTGGGCTTCTAGGAGTTTATCGAGTGACCCTATACCACATTAATGGCGGCGTAGCAGTGATAAAATTTCAGCCCTTAGCCTTGCTTGCAAGGGTTGTTTATGAATATTGCGTTGGTGATTGATATAGGCTGCGGCAAAGCGCCGCCCTAGCTCCAACTGGCCTTGTGTGTTGTAGTGAATCTTATCAAAGCGCTTTTGTAATCCATGCGAGGAAATAAGCTGCGTATTGTGTACTTGCTGATTAACCGTCTGTTGACCCTTTTGTACTACATTGACCATCGGGTAGCCATGGCTTTGGGGGTTGACTTGGCCCATGATAAATAAGCTGTGAGGGGAGCGAATATCTCGTCTTAGGCTATGGATAAAGCGACTGAGCTTTCCTGCATAACGGGATGCACGAAAGCTATTTTTGGCATCGCTTTCACCCTGCATCCAGAATATGGCATCAATGCGTGGTGGCGTTTGCTGAAAAGAGAGTTCAAGCTGGCGCAGCATGGAACGGTAGTAGTGCTGTCCGGGAAGCCACTGCTGAATATGGCTGCCTGTGGCGGCAAACTTGATAATGGTGTGTTGGTCGTTTGGAAAGGCCCGTGAGACTTGGTGGGCAAAGCTAAGCTCGGGACCAAAGCGGCTGTAGCGTCCTAGTGTTTGGACTCTTCCTTGGTAGATAAAGGTAACATTCTTAGGGTGCTGACGATAGCCAGAGGGGAGCTGGCGACTATTGCCTAGTCCCATCATATTGGACTGGCCGGCCATTAGATAAACATGTTGCCCAGCCCAACCTAGGGTACTGGAAAGGCTGGCGAACACAAGTAAAAGTAAGGTTATGTATTTTGTATGCTTCATAGCTTAAATCCTTTTTAGCGATGAAATTTTTAAAGCTGCTCAAGGTATTGTGTGCTGCTGGTCAAGGCGAGCGATTGAACGAAGCTTTATTCTGAGTCGTACAAAATATCAGACCTAAAAATAATATTTTAATTCAAATCAGTACCTTACTGTCTGTTCATTGTTCAGCTTTATTAGCGAGCATGTTGGATATAAGCTTGTGCAAAACGTTTGCCCAGTTCAACCTGCCCTTGTGTGTTGTAGTGAATGTGGTCATAAATTTTGCCGATGCCGGCAGCAGGAGTGAGTACGGTACGACTGACCTGTGAATGGACTTGGTGTTGGTGTTGGCGAACCAAGTCGACCATGGGAAAATCTTTGCCAATAGGGTCAACTTCTCCCATTACAAAGAGTGTCTGAGGGGATTTTAAATCTTTGCGAAGCTGGTGAATAAAGCGGCTTAAGCGTGGGGCATATTGAGAAGCGCGGGCATGGTTGAGTGCATCACTTTCACCTTGCATCCATAAAATGGCTTCAATTTTTGGGTGGTCGCGTTTCACCGAAAAGCCCAGTTGTCGTAGCATCCCTTTGTAAAGGGGTTGACCCGGTAGCCATTGCTGGATATGACTACCCGTTGCCGCAAATTTGATAATGATATGTTGGTCTTGTGGAAAGGCACGTGCAATCTGGTGGGCAAAGCTGACTTCAGGGCCAAAGTGTGAGTACTGTGCCAGTTTACGGGGGCGCCCTTGATAATAAAAGGTGACATTGGCCGGAGTGCGTTTCAGGGTTGTGGGCAGCTGGTAAGTTTTCGCCAAGCCCATCATATTAGACTGGCCTGCCATTAGGTAAATCCGCTCACCGGCTAAAAGTGTTGTACTTAGGGTGAGTCCCAGCAGAAGCCCGCCCAGACGTAAAAATGCAGCTCTCATGGTCAATCCTTTATTGTTAGCGAATTAAAAAGGCACGATACCTGTGCCATTAGGAGTTGCAGCAGAGTAGCTTGTGTATGATAAGGATACAAGTCTGATTTTTAGTGATAAAAATGCAGTGTATGATTTTTAGGCCACATCGATTTGGTGTGGCCTGTCTAGTTATTATCGGCACTCTCTGGGATCAAATGGTCTTAATGGTCGTGAATTATTAAGCACTATTAAGGGCCTGTTTTAGGCTGCGGCACCTAAGGTCTCGGTGTCTGCAAGGCAGACCTGATTACGGCCATTGCGCTTCGCCTTATACAATGCCCCATCCGCCAGTGCTAACCAGTGCTCTGCAGAGTATTCTATTGCTAGTTCAGCAACACCAACCGAGATTGTAACCCCTCGTTTATCAAAGAGATTACTGGTTTCCACGCGGTTACGAATATTTTCCGCAAGTGAAGCCGCCTCATCTTGACCTGCACAATCGGCAATGATGACAAACTCCTCGCCACCATAGCGATATAAGCGATCCGAGAGACGAATACTTGAACGAATAAGGTCCGCAATTTTGATTAGAATTTGATCTCCGCTGCTGTGGCCATAGTTATCATTAATCTCTTTAAAGTGATCCAAGTCCAAAATTAACAGCGTAGATTTGCGCTGGGGTTGGCGACGCAGCTTGCTAATGGAAATACGCATGTTCTCATCCAGTGAGCGGCGATTATAAGCGCCAGTTAGTGCATCACGGGCAGCCAGTTGAGAAAGCTGTTTGCGTTGTTGCCGTGTGGCTAGCGTAAAGGTGTAGCCAAAAAGAGATAATAAGGCCATGGTAGTGTAAATCACCATTACTTCATGAACCACAAGCTTAGGATACAATGCCGGTAACATTAATAGCGCAGCGGTGAGGTTTAATATTGCCGCGGTGCGTGGTTTTAAAATACAAAAACAGATTAATGTTGCAGGGTATGCCCAATACACCAAGGTGGGGCCTTTAATGTGAATTACAGAGACGGTGACGGTTAGTGATAGACAGCACATTAATATGCTGGCAATAGCAATTTTTTGGGCACGCCAGACGTAGGCAAAAATGCCTAGGATGGCAATAGCCAGCAAGGACTCCATAAAGGCGACTAAGTAATCTCCATTCAGGTATCGGTAGATGGTGAATGGTAAGAAACCAGAGAGGCCAAGGATACATCCAAAGAGGAGAATTTTTTCTTCGTAACTACGGCTGTTCAAACTAATTGCTCCGTTTTTACTCATGGTATTCGCCAAAAGCTGAACCCTATCTTTATTAAAAATTGGCTTACTGACTATCCGATATGTGGTATCAATAAGCGCTTGTTGACCGCTAATGATTTGATCATGATCCATTCTGAGCAACCGATTGCCTTTGATGCTTTTCACACGCCACTAGAAACAGGGGTGAATCTCATTGAAGCCAGTGCAGGCACCGGTAAAACCTTTTCTATTGCAATGTTAGTTTTGCGCTTTGTCGTGGAGCAGCAGATGCCGATCGAGAAGGTCCTGGTGGTCACCTTTACAAAAGCAGCAACCCAAGAATTACGGACGCGTATTCGGATGCGTTTGCAGGATTTAAAGCGCTGGATTACCGATCCTGAGCATCCTGCGAATCAAGAGCAAGACCCCGCCTTTGTTGCGTGGGCAATGCAGTTAGCTGAGCCAGATTTGGTGGCTGAGCGTGTGGTGGAGGCATTAGCCTCGATTGATCATGCGGCGATTTTTACGATTCACAGCTTTTGTCAGCGCATGCTCAAACAATATGCGTTGGAAAGCGGTCAGCTATTTGATGCAGAGCTTAACTCTCAAGTGGATGCGGTTAAGTTATCCTTGGCTGAAGATTACTGGCGAGAGCAACTTTACAATGCCGATGCTTTAAAAGCCTCGATATGCACTGCGCGCTATAAAACACCAGAAGCATTACTCTCCAGTATTCGTGCAGTACAAGAGGGCATGACAACTCTGCCTACTGGCTTGAAGTTAGATGTCATTATGCAATCTATTCAAGACAGTATTGGACACTTAAAGCAATTTCCGTCGGAGGTAATTGAGCCGGTGAGTGCCGCAGTTGAGGCGGATGCTGGTTTATTTAAAAGTGCATATATCGAGCAATTGCCGCATGCCGCCAAGGCGGTGAGCGCGTGGTTAGCAGCCCCTAAGAGCGCTGCACCTGTCCGTGAGTTGAGGTGTTTTAGTTTTAATGCACTGATGAGTGATGCGCTTAATGGTAATAAATTTCGTAAGACCAAGGCACTTAGCTCAGAGGAGCGCAAGGCCACGTATTTGTCAGAGATTGGCATTCAACACACGGATGCGCTGGATACGCTTCTTGAGCAGTTAGATCAAGTGGGGTTGGCGTTTCGTTTAGGTTTACTGGATTACTTTCAGTCTCATTTGCGCAAGCACCAGTCTCGTTTAAATGTGCTGTCATTTGATGACTTGATTGTTCGTTTATCGCAGGTGCTAGATAGTGAACGTGGTGGTTTATTACAGGCGGCTCTAAGGCGTCAATTTGCTGTGGCACTGATTGATGAGTTTCAAGATACTGACCAGCAGCAATGGCATATCTTTTCATCAGTGTTTCGCAGTGAGCAACATTATTTATACCTCATCGGTGACCCTAAGCAGGCGATCTATAAGTTTCGTGGCGCAGATATTTATTCTTACTTGGATGCAAAACACAGTGCTCATCGGGCCTACACCTTGGAAACTAACTTTCGTTCACACCCTAACTTAGTCAATGCAGTCAACCACTTATTTACGCAGACTGAGACACCGTTATTGATGGATGATATTCCGTATTACACGGTAAAAGCGGGTAAGTCAGAAGACCGTTTGTGGTGGGGAGAAAAGCCCGCTCATGCGATGGTGCTATGGTCACTGGAGGATAAGCCCACGCATAACTCAGGTTATTGGAGCAGCGGTGTGGCAAGGCAAGCTATTCGCGTGCAGGTGATTAATGAGATTGTACGCTTACTAGATCCTGAGCAAGGAGCATGTTTAGGCGATACACTTGAGACAGCGCAACCTGTAGCACCACAAGATATTGCCATCTTGGTGCGAGGAAATTCTGAGGCGGCTTTATACCATCAATATTTACAGCAAGCGATGGTACCAGCAGTGCTCAATAGCAAGCATTCCGTGTTTGAAAGTGAGGAGGGGGAGCAGCTATTACAGCTACTGCATGCACTATTGCAACCGGCCAATTTACAACGCACTCGCCAAGCTTTAACCCTGCCTTGGTTTGCCTTATCAGGACAAGAGTTTGACCGTTTAAGTCGCGATGACATGGCGTTGCAAGCGTATGTTAGTGACTTTCAGCGTTACCAACAGCGTTGGCAGCAGCGTGGCATGATGGCGATGATGCGATTATTGTTTTCAGAATATCCATTGTTAGAAAATATTAGTCGCCTAGATCAGGCTGAGCGAAAAATTACTAACTTATATCATCTGTTGGAGCTCGTGCAGCAAGTGGCGGTGGATGAGCGCTTAGATATGCAAAAAACTGTTGAGTGGCTAAATATGGCGCTACAGGGATATGAGCAAAGTGATGGTAAAGAGCTACGTTTAGAGCAGGATGATGCTGCGGTGAGCATTGTTACGGTGCATAGTGCAAAAGGGCTGGAATATCCCATTGTATTTTGCCCTGAGCTATGGGCGGAAAAAACAGAACAACAAGAGCCGAGCGGTGACAAAGTGGTGGTGTGCCATGAGCAAAGTGAGCTGGTGGCAGATTTTGGAACAGGCCAGCAAATTGAGCGCTTTGAGCAGGAGAAATTCGAGCAACGTGCTGAAGATTTAAGGCTATTGTATGTAGCGGTGACCCGTGCTGCACAGCGCTGTTATATGCCTTGGGCGACAGTGCGTACGCAACGCAAAGACAATACCTCCGCCTTGGCGCATTTATTAGAGCCGCTTACAGGTAGTAGCTGGAATGAAAAACTTCAGTCTTTAGCCGCTTTGGATGCCTGCTTTGATTATGCGAGTATTGCTGCAGATGAGGAGTTGGCTCAGGCAAGTGCGGCTTTTGCATCCAGCAACAAACTATCCGCTCGTAACAAATATGTTGAAGTACGCCAGACGTGGCACATGAGTAGTTACTCTGCACTGGCCTACCTAAGTCATCATACCAAAGATAATGAGCTGCCCACCGACAAGTCACAAGAGCCTGTTGAGATAGCAGAGCCAACGACCATGGTGGAGGAGCCTGTTGAGGCAATGCTACCTAAAGGCGCGCATACTGGTAATGTTCTACATGATTTATTGGAGCTCAATGACTTTTCTTTTCTAGCAAGTTTGGATCACAAGACACAAGAGGAAAGCGAGCAATACCTGCAACTTCGTGAACGCAGTTGTATTCGTTATGGTTTGGATTTGGATGAAGTGGGTGAAGAGTTGCTGGATGAGCTTTTGCAACGTTCGGTATTAGCGCCACTGGATGTACAAGATAGTGAGTTTTATCTGGCTAATATTCCGGATGCGGCATGCTTAAAGGAAATGCCTTTTTATTTCACTATTAATGCACTACAAACCGAGGCTTTAAATCAGTTATTGGCAGATCAACAAACCTGTCAGGCACTTTCAGCACGTGCGCTGACAGGTCAACTCACTGGCTTTATTGATCTCATTTGTGAGTATGATGGGCGTTATTATGTAATGGATTATAAGTCAAATGCCTTGGCTCACTACGATGCTCATAGCTTGCAAAAGGCGATGCAGGAACATAACTATGGGCTGCAATATTTTTTATATTCGGTGGTACTACACCACTATTTACAACAGCGTTTACCAGACTATCAGTATGAGCAGCACTTTGGGGGGGTTCGTTATTTATTCTTACGTGGCATGGATAAAGCGCAGCCAATGCAGGGTGTGTTTGTTGATAAGCCGTCATTGAGTTTGATTGAGGCACTTAGCGATGTGCTATCTGGAGAGGTGGTAGTATGAGCAGTGTTATTTATTCCCGTTTGGACCAAGCTTTAGCAGAGTTTTTGAGCGCGAGGTGTGGGCTGGAAGAGGGGGATAAGCGTGCACTCTTTCGGCAGTTGGTCTTGGATTTATCCGCAGCTCAGGGGGCTGGTCATAGTTGTTTGTTTGTGGATGAGAGTCAGCAGGCATTATTGTTAGGCTCGTCGATGGTGTCAGGCGGTGAGCGAAATACGCCCTTGGTTCTAGAGGGTAATCGACTGTACTTACAACGCTACTGGCAGTATGAGTCACGCCTTGTGAGTCATTTACAACAGCGTTTACAAAGCAGCCCCTCAGCACCGGATAACTTGACTGCTTTATTGGATCAGTACTTTCCCTTAGATCCTGCACAAAACGAAACGGATTGGCAGCGCGAGGCAGCAGCAGCGGCCTGTCAGCAAGTATTTAGTATGATTACAGGAGGGCCGGGAACGGGTAAAACTACCACGGTTTTGAAAATACTTGCCTTGTTACAAGAAATACACCAAGGACAATTGGCTATTTCACTGGCTGCTCCTACAGGGAAAGCGGCAATGCGTCTACAGCAGTCGCTAATGGAGGGTAAGCAAAATCTCCCACTCAGTGATGCCTTATTAGAGGCTATCCCTGAAAAAGTAAGCACCTTACATCGTTTGTTAGGAGCCATTAATCAGTCCACGCAGTTTCGGCATCATGCCCATAAACCATTAAGCTGTGACTTGTTGGTAATTGAT
>Ga0193958_1000627_pt1 | contig 12469 bp, 19 predicted proteins | sample FB_1_MG_FD_140320 | JGI IMG/M metagenome (GOLD analysis project Ga0193958, IMG submission 140320) | Microbial mat bacterial communities from the Broadkill River, Lewes, Delaware, United States - FB_1_MG | ecosystem: Environmental > Aquatic > Freshwater > River > Microbial mats | place: USA...
CTAACTTTCCCATCTGGGGCATCTTTATGTGCCTTAAGCCCAGGGAATACTTTGTTTGCTTCCTCAACAACTTTCTTACAGCACCTGTAACTTATTGACAGTGGTAACACTTTCGTGTTTGGCCTCGATGAGAATTCGTTGAAAGATGCTAGACTGCTTCCCATGAAACTGTATATTGCTTGCTTATCGTCACCAACTGCTACAAATCTACCATTGTGTTTTATAAGGGAATCAACCAATGTCTTCTGGAGTATGTTCAAGTCCTGACTCTCATCAATAAACACAACATCATACTTCGGGAAGAATTTCTTTTCAACCATCTTGATCGGTAAATACAACATGTCCACATAGTCAATCAAGAACTCATCATGGAATTTGTTATTGTACTCATCCATCTTGTCAACGATATGCATTGTGTCAGTTATCTCAGACTGGAAGCAATCAACACTAAACAAGTCAGCAACTTGTTGTAGTTCATCTGGATTAGAAACCATATTCAATCTATATAAATCTATCAACTTACAGATTGTCATAGTGTACGAATTCTTAGCACCTTCATCCTCTAAATGCTTCAGGTCTAAATGCTTTTTACACAAAACCCATATCTTGGATCCTGTCAATTTAAAGTTTGCAGCTTTGTTTTGTCTCAATACAGAATACCCTATCGAATGAAGGGTTGACACTTTCACGTTGGGTAATGTTATCTCCTTATCCAATTCCTCCTGTATGGCTTTATTGAAGGCCGTTACTATGACCTTCTTATACCTTGGGGTTATGTTTACGAGATGTTTGATAATATAAGATTTACCAGAGCCTGGGCCAGCCTTAACAAATAAATTGTCTTTGGTCTTCTGGTACCTCTTGATTATCTTCTTTTGAAGTTTAGAATGCTTATGAGCCATTTAACTGTTATATTTTATCCCATTCCTTTGGGTCTGTTTCTATATAGGATTCCTGTGTCTTGTAGTTGGCTAATTCATCTGCTATGGAATTACCTAAGACTAATGGATTGGTCATATCTTTCTGATGACCCTTAATGTGAATTACCGACAATCTCATGTTCGGTCTATTCTTTATCTGCTTCAAGATCTTTTTCCACAGGTCGACATTCTTTCTGCCAACCCAACCTTCTTTCTGCCATCTCTCGGCCCAGTTCTTCATTATGGAATTAACCACATACTGACTGTCTGAGTATATGGTCACTTTAGTCTTCTCCTTCTTGGGTATTTGTGACAAGGCTATAGAGAGTGCATTCACTTCTGTTCTTCCTGTTCTTGTTGGGCAAAAACCTACCCTAATCCTCTTTTCTTTCGGCTTACACATATATACACCACTACCACCTTCTTTTGTTTGGTAGTTGCAACTACCATCTGTGAAAATTACATAATTTTTCATTTTACGGATTCTTATATTTACAATTGTCAAAATGATACCTGTTCATATTCCTAACACCTTCAAATCCACAATGTGGGCACTCTTTAGGGTCAGGCGTTTTACTTGGGGCCTTCCTATTTAGTAGGGCTTCTGAAATCTTCTTCCTGACTTCCTTACTGTGTGTCTTACCGTAATTTGGATTTTTAGACCCAGTGTTAATATTGGACATCATCTTTATGTACTCTTTACTATGTTTCTTCCCAAACATATGGTTATTAGACCCTGATAACTTTTCAATAGTCTCAACACTATGCTTCTTTCCAAAGAAATGATTCTTTGCACCCTTCAGAGAATCCGATATCCTTGATTTTGATATTTCCTTATGTTTCTTCCCCCACATTGGGTGTTTATTACCAGACCTCTTACCCAACATATCAACTTTAAGGAATTCTGAATATTCCAAACTCAATCTTTCATATTCTCTTGAAGACAATTTACTCTTATCAAGATTTCCAGAACTCAACATCCTGCGTAGTGCATAAAATAAACCTCTTTCCTCAGGAAACTCTAATACAAGTATTCTGTGACATAAGAAGTGTTCACGTGCTGTGAGTAACACAAGATTTTCTTTAGAATTATCTCCATCCATACACCTTGGTAAAATGTGGTGACGTTCATAGTAAATTCCTTGATTTTTCTTACGATTCTCAGAATTTGCTCTTTCTATAATATCTATGTAAACTCCAAGGTAATTCATGATACAAAATTAGGTTTTAAATCCCTTAAAACAATTATAAATAACCACGGAGCAATTGCCCATAAAATGACTTACCGAATGACTTAACTTCGATCCCTTTATTAACAGCATCGGTGACGATCTTCTTCTCCTTAAGTATATTTGAAATCCTTTTATCAATAGTCTTTGGTGAGATCAATAGGTAGGCATTCACCATCCTTTTCTGACCCTCTCTGTCAAGTCTGCCTTTTATCTGGTCAATGTCGGATGGATTATCTGGCAAGTCAACTATTATTTCCGTTGATGAAACATGTTGGAGGCCATCAGTACCTGTCCCCATACTCTCAATGTTACCAAATATAACCCTGTCATTACCTTCTATAAATGCATTCTTTATTTTAGTTTTCTTCTTTGAATTTGTACCCCCATAAATTAATGGAGCATTATAGTGATCTGCAAGAGCTTCGAGGGTTTCTGTGTAAACTCCAAACACACATATCTTATCGTCTAACGATTCCAAAAGGTCATCAATCATCTCAATTGTGCCTTTTATTTTACCTTTGCTGGTTAACTTCCTAAGGGTCGTTATTTTCACAATAGCTTCTGCTCTCTTGGCATTATCAGCTTCTAATTCCCCGACGTTCTCCCTTAGATACTTGATCAAGTCAGTCTCAGCCTTTCGGTACTCGGTCTTATTCGATATTGAGAACTTCAATGGTATTTCTTGACATCCTGGTAATTCAGTCTTAACCTGTGCACGCTCTCTTCGTATGTAACAGTTCTCCCTTAGAAGTTCATTTAGTTCAAGTGTTTTACTTGCACCCTTTGTGTCAAGACCTCTTTGTGTTTTCCTTGCGTTACAATAACGGTAAACAAACTTCATGAAATTACCGAATAAGAATTCAAACAACCCAAGTATCTCTATCTGTGCTATTATCTCGGAAGGTCTATTTTTTATGAGTGTCCCTGTGAGAAGGTATGTGTATTCAGTATTCCTTGCTAATCTCTTTACAGCCTTTGTCCGTAATGCTTTCGAATTCTTACATTTGTGGGCCTCATCAGCTATAATTGTTACAGCATCCATTGCCTCAAGCTCACTCATGTACTTGTTTAATATGTCATAATTTATGACAACCACATCAGCATCGAAATCCTTATCCCTTCCATCGATTACCGAGACGTTTCTCCCATCGATCCATTTCTCCCATTCCTCTTGCCACTGGAACTTTAATGCCGCAGGTGGGATCACAATACACGGGAATCCTTTCTTCACTTCTACTGAACATATACTTTGTCCTGTCTTACCAAGTCCAACATCATCGCCATTGATTACTTTTTTGTTCTTGGTCATGTAATAAATACCCTTAACTTGATACTTCTTTGGTGTCAGTTTGAAGGGTATCTTCTTGAGCTTCGAAGAGAACTTCTTAGGGACTTTAATCTTTTGCTTGATAAATTTACCGCCTGATTCCTTTTTTGTCTTCTTAGCAAGTGTTACAGCACTGAAATTGAATTTAGAGATTATGTTTCCGATTTCATTTCGGTTTAATAAATTCCTTTCAACATACCACTCCTTTAACTCAGGATTATAATGGGAATTCTCGAGAGCTTTAATAGCTGATACAAAATCCTTATTATAATCAGATTGAAAATGTATAAAGTTATTTTGTATGTAATATGTATTCTTCATTCTAAATAGTGATAAAAGGGATGGTGGAATGGCGTCAGTCATTCCTACATCTTTTTCTAATTTATTAGGAAAAGTGTTTTGTTAATATTTACTTTCTAAGAACTTACTTAGTTTAGCAGTTATAACCTTGGCTGGATGAACCATTGACGGAAAACCCGTAATTGGATCAACCTCCTGTGGATGCATATGGTTCCTCATACAATTCATAATCATTACCGATGAATTTACCACCTTCTCCCCTGAATGTTTCCCTCTTAAGATACTTATGTTCTTCTAATTCTTTAAGGATATTCCCAATGGCATCTCTCCCCTCTTTTAGGTTTGTGGCTAACCCAGAAACTGTATAATCCCAATCTTCTGGTAATGAAAACATATAAAGTAATAATCCCTTAGCTTTAAGCGATAATGTTTTGCTTTGAATAGGGGTATTTGATAGATTTGTGTAGGCTCTTTCCTTCCTCTTTACCTTTATACTGGCCATTATAATAGATATTTAATTTGTAGATAATCCGTGTAACATGATAGTATAGACCACATTACACGGATCACAAAGTTAGGAATTTTCTTTCTCTTTTGCCTTCTTTTTCAAAGCTTTCTTGAGTTCCTTGAATTTCTTTAAGGCTCTAGCCTCGTCGGATATACACCAAGCGTTGTTGCCGAATTTCTCGTTCCCTGGGTACGTCTCCCTTTCTGGGTAAACTTTCCCGTATAGCTCACCTTCTGGAGCAATTACAATTTCAAACACCTCAAAGTGTCCTTGATTGCTCTGGTAAATTGCAGCTCTTTTGTTGCGATCGACCTGAGTGTAGGTTTGTTGACCCTTCTTTATTACTAATTCTAATTTCTGTGCCATGATATCGATTTAATTATCTTTACAAATTCTGCCTCCAACCCAATTTTTGGTCTTCGGCGTCCATTCTTTATTGTGTTGTAATAGTATCAACTTTCCTCTCCTCGAGAAGATATATGAACATTTTTCTAATAGATCTAACATATTATGATAGAATTAAATTGTTACAAAAATTCAATGCCTTTTTATTAATGTCTGCAGGACGTCCGAAGATGTTTCCAAACCCAACTGCGGATTTAGTTTTCTCGGATGTGTCATGAGTAGTGTAATAAGTTGTACCCTGAAGCAATCCCCAGGCTGTTTCTCCAACTGCATTCATCTCTTGAATCATTCTCGAGTCTAATAATTCAATCTGGTTCAATTTTCTGGAGCTCAAGCCTCCTTCTAAGCGGTCTTCCTCCTTGACCCCAAGTAAATAGTCAACTGCTAATCTTCGAGTCTCCTCGTCAACTGTTACCTTGGTCAACTCCTTGAAGTTTTCATACATCTGATCACGTTGCTTGAAGTATCCTTCAAGAGATCTGAACAATTCCTCTTTTCTCCGAGGTGCAGATTTTGTATGACGAACCTTTTCAAGTTTATTGATTCGGCTAAACTGGTTCTGGCATCGTAATAGCTCAGTCGTTGTGCCGATGAAGAATGGATACGATCCATCGAAGCTGTTTCCCATCACTAAGTAATCTTTAATCTGATTACCATCAATTTCAAGCTTCTCATTATTATTCTTCAGATGGGCAATAACTATCTTACCTTCCTTCAACTCGCTATATCCTGCAAAGTCCATATTGGATATTTGCATCATCTTCTCTACTGAAGCCATAAAATCCTTATTGTACATTGGATGATAGCTTGATTTCATTACAGAAAGAATTTTATGAGTATCGCTATTCACGATAGCCTTATGTGTTTCTGCCTTGTACTTGGTTCCATCCATCTTATAGATGATTGGTCGTTCAACCGCTTCGAATGATAATTTTTCTTTGAGTTGTTCCATTTTATTGAAGTTTTATATTATTTAATTCTGCGTATAACAAATTCACTGGTATGTGTGACTTAACTATAGTCCTACCAAAATATTTGACACCATTGTTTTTTATTAGAGCTTTAACCCTCTTATTACTCATTTTGAAATCCTTGGCTTCTATCTTGCGACCTAATTTCCCCTCTATACACTCAGTGCAGAGAATATCATTTTTATCCGCAATACTCAGCCAAAGTTCATTCTTAATCACCACCTTTTTACCGTTCATTCCATTGATAATGGTACCACAATCTTTACATTTACAAGCCATAATTATTTTTCTAAACTGTTTAAATACTCGTTGATTATTACACCCTCTGCGACCTTTCCTTTCATCTTGTATAAGGTCTTAAATTTATTCTTAAGATCACCCCTGCTCTTGTCCATCTTTATCTTCACTACTCGGGTTTTCTTTCTGCCATACACCACCCCAATATTATCTAGCGATTCATATTTACCATCTAACTTGGGTAGCTTCTTACGTTCCTTCTTCTTAACCATCTTATCTAAATAAGTCTGTTATATCTTCTGTATTGATTACTGCATCCTTATAGTATGCAACCTGATGCATTCCAACGATTGGATTGATTACCTCCAACAGGAGCACCTTGATTCCGTTGTCTATTAATTCCTTGCACCATTCTGGCTTCACCCACTCTTGGAATTGCTCTACCGACTTGTATGCACAATAGTGGTATCCTGGTAAGAACTTATCACCTATTAGTAGGTCGTTCCCTGGAGGCGGCAATTCCTCATGGACGTTAGTAAGATCATCATTGCAATCTAACATATACAACTGGAAGTCTCTTATATTCCTATTGTTGTCACGGCTTCTAAATATACCTAGTCCGTCCGCTGCTTCGAGTCTTAATATCTTAGTGGTTTCCATGGCTATTTATTTGGAACTATTCGTAAATACTTGCTGAATAAATTCTTTGCATGTTTCCAACTTTTAGGATTCACTATGAGAACCCAATTAGGTATGTAAACTTTTCTTTCTTGTCCACCATTAAATAATATAGTCCAACCAGTGTATTTGTCATTTGAACATTCTATTATGTCATCGACATTGTGTGTTCTCCACTGTTGAGCACCCTCATTAAATCCCCCACAAACACTGCTGTAACAATTATCACCTATATTGGAGAAGCTATTGAATAACGCTATGCTAGTGATTAGCCCTCCGTCCATTTCTAAATATTCTTTGAATGTAGCCATTTTAAATGTTTTAAATCTTATCATAGACAATATTGTCTCCTGCCGTTCCATTTAAACTTATCACTAATTACGTGCTTATTTTTTACAATGCAAAAAGAAAGGGATACAAATTAATGCATCCCTTGTTATTTATAATGAATATGTATAATGTATAATGTATTACATAAACTCTTCTTTGAATTTCTCCAACACCATAATAGATATGCCATTGGCCAGTGCTGCTGCTGCCTTCTTCGTGGACATTGTCTTGGGTTCCAGGTCTGGCACAATCAAGTGGGTCGTTAGCTTGTTTACACTGTTCGTCAGTGCACCACCGTTCTTGACTATTGCGACTTCCAGATCTTCATCTCGAACCCCTGTAAAACATACGTGCATATTTTGCAGTGCATACCCTTCCATTTCCACCTTTGGTGTGTCAATATATGATGGGATTATGTCCAAATAGTATTCTGAGTTAGGGTACTTCTTGAACCACTTTTTGTTTATTTTATCGTATCTCTTATGCCCCTTTATGAATACATTAGCAGTGATTTCAGACACACCTTTCATTTCACACAACTTGCCAACTTCATAGTATTGAGATATAGGGTCATTGTCTAAAATTGTTTGAATAGTCTTCTCGCCAATCTTGCCGTCGAATAAGTCTACCGCATCCAAGATTCTTGCTAACGGGATCTTCTCCTTCTGAACTTCTTTGAATTGGTCTAATAGAGTTTTAATTGACTTCTTACCCCAACCATCAATCTCCATCAATTCCTCCTTTTCAATGAAGAAAATCTTTTCAATTGTGTCATAGCCTCTGTCATACAATTTACTGATTTCCTTCTCACCGAATTCTTCGATGCCGATCTTCAGGAAAAAGTTCACAATCTTCATCAACCTGATCCCTGGACACTTCTTCTTGTTCTTGCAAACCAACTCTGTCAATGTTGCATCCCAGTCTAGGGGTTCCCCACAACTTGGGCAAACTGCTATTTCATCGGACAATTTTTCGAACTCATCCTGGCCGACTTTCTTCTGAACTTGGCCTTGACAATACTCAAGAGCTTTCTCGAATTCTTTAGTGCTCTTGTAATCCTCTCTCATTGGGATCCTTATACCTTCAACTTCGATTATCTTAGGGATAATGTCTCCAGATTTCTTCACTTTTATTTTCCTGCCTTCATCCAATACAAATTGTGTAAGGAATTTAGCATTATAAAATGAGGCCTGCTTTACCTCTGAACCTTCCACCATTAGTGGGTCAAAGCACACAACCCCCTTTAGCTTTCCTTGCTTACTAATCTTAAAGAACTTCTTCTTGATTACCGTATCGGAATTGTCCTGCTCAGACCAATGTGATAGTTTGATAGCTCTAGCAAATGTAGGATTACCGTTTGCCTCTCGTTTTTCTCTACCGAATCCTTGGTCATCCAAATCAATTACAAGTCCATCAATAATGTAATCCTTACCAAGTTCATTGTACAATTTGTCTAAATACTCAACTGGATTTTCTAATGCCTTGAAATCACCTACAGCTATAACACGGTAATCAGCAGTCTTTGAACTTATGTTTCCGAGATCTGTCATTATGGATATCTTAGTCTTCTCACTATCCATCCCATATCTGACATAATCAACATACTTCAATTCTGGTACAATCTTATCACTATTGAATAATCCTGCAACAGTGTTCCTTGGAACTCTGTACGGCTTCTTATTTCTAGGATTTATCTTACCCTCAAAATGCTTCTCCCAATTCTCTCTCGAGATTATTGCTTCACCGAATGTAGTGTTATCTGTTATTGCAACCTCTTCACCCAGAGCTTTAAAGTGTTTGTGGCTTCTTTGCCCAACTGTGCCATCACCTCTTGTCCAGCAATGTTCTTTGTACTCCTTTAATACGAGGGAAATACCATCCATCTTACCCGATAACACCAGGAAAGCAGCATCATTAACTTTATTGGCATTAAGCCATTTTACAACTTCCTCATATGTCTTAAGTTTATCTAAAGACATCATTGGTATAGGCAATTCTTCCTTTCTGGAAATCTTATACCCGAGAACTCCAGCAAGCTCTTTGTCATCTGGATATTTCTTTAGGTATTTCTCCAACAGGGAATCGAATTCCTTGTCACTCATCAGGGGCTTACCCTTTCGGTAATTCTTGTTGGCCCTTATAATCTCTTTACGCTTCTTAGTTTGTTTGTTCCCCATTACCTTTTCTTTTTGGGTTAAATTCTTCAGGAGTAAATCCTGGGCCAATATTCTCTCTATGTCTCCTTTGCTCCATGTAGTGGTCGTGCTCCTCAGAATGAATTGTCTTTTCTTTCGAATCGCAAGAGTACTGACTCATAATTTTTGGAGAAGGGGTTGAATTGATCTCTATAACGTGCTGCGGGAAATTATTTCTCAAGCTTGTGAACAACGCTCTGTGGTCAATAATTATCTCCCTTTTCTCTTCCTTTAGCTCAGCAGGGTGTTTCTTAAGATAATTTGCAACCAATTTATACTTTGAATATTTTGGCAAAACATCCTGTTTAAAATGATCCCACCAAGTCTTTGGTGAATTATACGTGGTTGAATACACCTGTTGATCTGTCTGCCCATAAACAGCCATATCAAACTCCATCACAACTTGGTTGGTAATCATTTGCATTTTGGAAAGTCCATCATTTTGTCTCTCGAAAGCATCTACTTGGATAGACTCAATTAAATGGTCTGGTAATCTGAATTGTCTTTTGAAATTGTGTCTTTCTAAAACAGCTCTAAAAATTTTTACGTGATCTCCTGGATTCATCTTAATTCGATTTTAATGTTACGATTTCTTTTGCTAATACTTTTTGTTTTGCTTCCCTTACACGAATCATACACCTATTTAATAGTGTGTCCTGTGTGAGCAGGATTGTCTTTGCACAAACAAATTCTGATTTTATGTGTTTCCTAATAGAGTACACCCACATCTTATTACCCTTAAATACGTTGACAGATGCTAAGTGCGGTCTCATCTCTGGCTCAATATTCAAACTAACTTGGACTTCCAGTCCGTTAGCATCAAACTTAATAGAAGTATTCGGGTGGAGTTTCCCCAACCCGAATACCTTAATATCCGATTCAACTTTAGGGTTGATCATCTTTTATAGGCTTTAAATTTATTTCTTTAGAAAAGGAATTCTCAGCATCTCGATATTCCCTGTCCCACAATTCTTTAGATGCTATCCTACCTTGGAACCCACAATCTTTAGAATATAATGTGTAACCAGGAGCAAGCATTAATTTACCATCTATCAATTTATGATTATGGCTCCCTGGGTAGAATGGGAAATCTCTGCACAAATTAGGTCTGTCAAGATACTTTGTGCATCTCTTAGTCTCTGCGTCAAATGCATTACATTTATAGAAGAAACCTCGATCCTTGGCTTGTGGATACTTTTCCTGGAATTGAGGGTTCAATTCAGTAGCTTCCTCCACTGTTATCTCTTCCCAATTCTCTAATATGAATTTAGCATCAAAAGTTGAATTGCTACTTGGGTCTCCTGAAGCATATGATTTTATATCACTCATTTTGTGACCTAACCAGATTGCCTTACAACAAGAACCACATCCAGTGCATCCTGTGTCATTAATTTTTACGACTTCTTCCATTACGATTTAGTTTTACAATTTATAAATACAAACATAGTGCTTTTTATTTACAATGCAAACTATTATTTGAAAACAGTGCAATCAACCATCTCAACAACACTAATTTTATCATCGTAATAAGGGTATCTGAATTCAACCATTGGCAGAGCATCTAAAGCTGTCATGAATTGCCTCTCATCATACACTCTAGTGTCTGTTGTAAGCCCATCGATTATCTTAACCCTATACAGGTTCTCATTAACGTGCTCCGATGGCTTTGCCTTATTGCTGTCAACCACTACCCCATATGAGTACGTGCCTTCTGGCATATCTGGCAACCCAGAGAAACAAATAATTACTGATGGTGCAACAAAACTTAGATACTCTAAAACTTTAACTTTTGCAACTGCCGCTGCAGCTGGTTCTTTAGTAGTCAACATACGCTATTTTATTTTTTGGCCACCTGTGTAGGTTTCGTGTAATTTCTGTATTGCTTTCTCTTGTCGGTACTGCTTCTCGTGCCTACCATGTTTCTGGAAATGAGCATCTGATCTTTTAGTCAGAGTTTTCCTTTTATCCTCTGGGCTCATACTTGAGAACTTAGCATGGCCTCCAGAAGGTACTAAACCTATTCTCTTCATAGGTTTACCACACACTTGACATTTCTCTTCCATGTCTTTGTGGGCTTCTTCCTTTTGGATCTTTATATTTTCTTTTGACTCACAGTCCTCATGAGTGCAGAAATAATTATATACAACCATTTAAAAATGTCTTTTACAGTAAAGTGCAATCAATGTTGCATCAACTTTATTATCGTCATCGTTTTTACAATTAGGGTGATTAGTCCTTCTCCAATCCACTTTAGGGAACAATCTCTTGGCCACAAGAATAGATGTTGCTTTGACATCCTTTGAACCGTTCTTCCTCCCTCTCTTCTTCTCAGCTGCTGTAAGTGGCTTCAGAATAGGTTTAACACCTTCATGCATTTCTTTCTGCCAAGTCTTAGCATGGACTGGTGTGTAAGATATTCCCAGGCTTGTGAAGAGCATCTTGAACATCTCCATACATCCACCCATACTGAAATTACCTAAGGTTCCCCAATTTGGGTCTCCATTAACATTCTCAAGAACAGCATGCACATTGTTATTATCAGGATCTAAATCCCTGAAGATCTTAACTAATTCGACATGGTCATAGAATTTACCACCACCTGTTAGAGGTATTGGGTGGAATTCCACCCCACCCTTTTTCCTCAATATAGTTATGAAACCCTTCTTCCCAGGATCGACACCTATTCTTATTTTTGCCATTCGATTTCTTCTACAGTAATTCTGGCCGTTTCACCCGAAGCTTCTTCAGTGTGCACTGTAATCATGTACTCTGGTGTAATCTCGCCATCCTCAACTTCACGGAACCCTTCGTAATAGCAGATCATCTTATCTACAGGAGCACCGAAACGAGATTCATCAATATGAGATCTAATCGGAGTGATATGTTTGTAAATCTCCTTCCTCAGCTCAATTGTTTTTTTATCGAATCCGTAAGATGGGAATTTGATAATACCGAATCTGTTCAAGAACTCATCCACGTCAAGTTCGTACTCAACTGGGATCTTCATTTCAGAAATGTTAGACACACCCATAGCATTTCTCTGCTCACGCACTTCGTCAATCCTTTCGTGAACTAAATCGTCCACTTTTGAGATATCTGGAGTAATTACCTGGATTTCTTGTATTGAAGGAACTAGTGCAACATAGTTCTTACCATCCTTTGTTAGATTAACTTTAATTTTTTGCATTGTTTTCGGTTTTTGAGGTGATTATTTTCTTTAACTCTTTATATTTTACAACATTGAAATCCTTCTCATAGAATACTTGGAATTCAACATCATCAACGTTTGACACTATTATGAGTACGTGGTACTCCTCTTCTATGCTCTTCTTCAGAGCTGCTTTAGCCTCTGCTAATGTCACCTGC
>Ga0193958_1000628_pt1 | contig 12460 bp, 12 predicted proteins | sample FB_1_MG_FD_140320 | JGI IMG/M metagenome (GOLD analysis project Ga0193958, IMG submission 140320) | Microbial mat bacterial communities from the Broadkill River, Lewes, Delaware, United States - FB_1_MG | ecosystem: Environmental > Aquatic > Freshwater > River > Microbial mats | place: USA...
CCCCAAGAAACACCAGAGTTAGCTAATCCAAAAGATTTTACATAGTTATATGTTTTATCTCCATCTAATTTTTGTTCAAATGAATAATCTTTATTTAACATAATTTGTTTAGAGATTTCTAAATGCTCCTTGTCTTTAAATACTTTATTTACTTTTTGACCTAGAAGTTTACTATTTGGGTGAGCGATTATTGTACCCTCATTTGAAACTAAATATGTAAAACCATTGTCAAAAATAGAGATTTTTGATACTCTTTTTACTATTGCATCGAGTGAAATATCAATACCAATAACTCCTACAAATTTACCATTGTGATACATTGGAGTTGAAACTGTAGTGTTAAGTACCTCTTTTCCATCTACTTCAAATTTATATGGTTCTGTTATATACTCTTTTCCTGTTTTTTCAGGTGTAGTAATCCAAACATTGTCTCGCAAAACTGGATATTGCCATACAAGATTTATCTCCCCATCATTTTTCATAACATATGGTGAAAATCTCCCCGTTTCATCATGTGCATATCTACCTGCAAATTCTTTATTGTTTTCATAAAAAACATTTGGCTCTAGATATAACCAAACACCAACGATGTAAGGGTTTTTTTCTAGGATTGAAGTCATAAGTTCAACCATAGTATCTTTTCTAAAACCTTGCTCTGATTTGAGTGAAGTTTCAAGTGTAGAAGTAAACGTTTTTACTAAAACAACAGATTTTTCAATATCAGATTTTACCTCTAGCGCATTTGAGAAGGCCAACTCTTTTATGTATTGTTCTGATATTTTTTCACTACCTGTAAATGCTTTTGATGATATAAGATAGGTTGTAATTGATGATGCAATGATCAAGACAGAGAGAATACTAAACAGAAGCTTTTTACTAAAACTTAAATTATTAAACATTTTTGAATCCTTTAATTATGTTTAATTATAACTAGATAATAGTAATTAAACAACTTTTTCTAATATAATTTAACATATTAATTTTATCCTATAATTGTGTAATACTTGTGTAGTATATTATGATAATAATTCAAACACAATACCAATTGTAAGTATAGATATAAATATTCCATATCCTAAAATAGATGACACGAGTTTTGGTGCAAGTCCTGCCATACTTGCAACTACACCTGCTGTTATCATAGGTCCCATTGCACTTTCTAATATAGATACATCTGTAATAAAGCCTTCAAATCCAAAAATATAGACAATTGTAAATGCAAAAATAGGTAATAAAATCAATTTATTTGCGATACCTAATAAAAATGGTGACATATCATTTTTGGGAATTTTTAATTGTAGGTTATACCCTACTGATATCAAAGCAAGTGGGATAAGTGTATTTCCTAAAGTAGCTAATGATTTTGATAAATCAGGATGATACTCTACACCATTTAATGCAAAAGCAACAATAAGAGCAATAAATGGTGGAAATTTAAAAATCTTTTCTAAAATACTTTGTGCACTTACCGTTCCATTATCTGAATAAATTGCAATAACAACCGCACCATAAGTACTCAGTGCAAGGAAAGTTCCTATTTGATCATAGATGATTACATAAGGAAGACCTTCTGTTCCAAAATAGTGAGAAACCATAGGAATACCTATAAATGAAGTATTTCCCAATACTCCAACAAGTAGTAATGCCCCAGTAGTATTTCTATTCCATTTAAAAATTTTCGATAAAATTAAAATAGAAATTGCTCCTAGTATTGTTGTAGTCCATGCAATAAATACAGGGATTAAAATCTCACTAGAGAAAGTTATCTTAGGAACTTCATTGATAATTATAGCTGGTAATGAAATATATATAATAAATAGATTTAAGACTTGTGACATTTGTTCTGGAAATATCTTTGTTTTTTTTAGTGTATAACCTAACAACATTAAAAACAGTATAAATATAAAAGTACCCATAAGTCCTCACTTTAAAATAAATAGTATGAATAATATCTGAAATTTATAAAACTACAGATAAAATACAGAAGAAATTTTATAGAAGGATCATGATGACGCGACTTAAAAAAATAGTTTTTTTTACTTTACTTTTCTCGCTAGTTTCTTTGCATGCTCAAAGTATGTTTTTATTAACAAAGATACCAAAAGTGTATCTTGTAGTAGAAAACTATAGTGAAAAAATCCCTATGTCTTTAAAAGAGGATATATATGAAGAGATGAGAATAATATCAAAAGATCTTCAAATAGATACTTCTGGATATTCATTTAGAACTTTAGGATTTATGATAAATGATACGCGAATAGCAGGTAAAGATATCTTAACAGTTGAGCTGATTTTAGGTGAAGAGGTAATACGACTTGATGACAAAGAAAACGTATATGCTTTGACTTATCAAAAACTAAAATACATCGACGCTCAAAATAAAGATGATGATGAATTAGCAGATGCATTATTAGAAAATATCGATCTACTACTAAGCGAATTTGCTAACCAATACAAAGAGGATAACGAAGAATGAAAATACTATTAATAGCAACACTTTTAGTGATACAACTATTTGCTAAAAGCTATACAGAATTTGCAGAAAAAATGAACTACGAAATCAACTATGAAACTGCATTAAAAAAAGCAAAAAAAGAGAAAAAAGATATTATGTTTTTAGTAGTAGCAAACTTTTGTCCATGGTGTCAAAAACTAGAAAAATTAGTTTTATCAAAAGGAAAATTTAACAAACCAATACATGAAAAATATATCCCTTTGGTTCTAAATAGAGAAGAGGGAAAGTTTCCTAAAAAGTTTGAAACACCATTTATCCCTACAGTATATTTTGTAGATTATAAAACTGGTGATATCAAGAAAAAAGTTATAGGTTATAACAATAGACAAGACCTTAAAAATGAGATATTGAAATGATTTCTTTTTAGAGTCTAAATACCTTATGAATTAAAAAATATTATCTCTTTTAGTTTTGATTCAAAATATGTTAGTTAATAAATTCATTTAAAGCATCTATAGCTATTTCAGCTTTTTCTGCTTGAACAAATATATGGTCATGATAATATGCAGCAATTACGTTTGCACTAATACCTTTTTCTGCTAGTTTCCTTGATACAGCAGCAGTTAGACCAATAGCTTCAAGGCTAGAGTGTATAGTTAAAGTAATACCTTTAAATATTCCTCCATATCTTAAATTAGCTTTTTCTGCCATTTCTTTAGTAATTAATAGTGTTAATCCCTCTGCTTCAAGATATGAAGCAAGGGGTGATAATTCAGAATAATCACCGTATTTTGCATTTTTAATTGTACAAAAAACATATTCTTTATCCAATAATATTGGATTCATTGAACCCAATAATTTATTTAAATTCATCTCACCAGTCATATTAATATTCCTTTGTATATTCATTAAGATAGTTTGTGTAGTCTCTTTTATTAAAGTAACTTCTACTATTTACTATGAATGCTGCTTCCTACCAGTAAGTAAAAATATAGGATACTCTCCATGTGGTTTACTCGATACTGAAATTGTTTCTATTTTTAAGTCTGTAAACCCTACTTTTTTAGCTATGTTTAGAAACTCATCTTTGTCAAATCCAAAATGAAACACTCCAGTATCTTCTTTGTGAAAACTTCCATCTTCTGTTTCTAAATCTGCTAATCCTATAGTTCCATTTTCATTTAATAGATCATAAAATTTTTGTAATAAATCTTCTGTATTTTGAACGTGATGGATAGTCATAGATGAAATTATTCCATCTATATTATTAAGTTTATCAGAATAGTTCTCTTTTGTGATGTCGAGTTCTAATACTTCTAAATCACATGCAAAACCTTCTTTTTTAGCTCGTAACACTTCGTTCATAGATGTGGACATATCTACAGCTGTAATTGCTTTAACGTATGGAGCTATCTCTTGTGTTAAAAGACCAGTTCCAGACCCAAAGTCTAATATATGCATATCTTTTGTATATGAGATGTTTTTTAAAATTCCATCTGCTATATTTTGTACGTTTGAAACTCTTTTTTCATTGTTTTCATAAACATGTGCTTTATGTGCAAAATAATCTTTTTTTTCACTCATGGTATCTCTCTTTTATATTGTTATATTAGATAATAACAAATATCTCATGTAAATTAGTTGAGATACATTTTAACTAATGTTGCTGAACCACTTAAAATAAACTGTACAGCAATAGCCCCTACAATAAGACCCATGATTTTAGTAATCACATTTTGTCCTGTTACACCTAGATATTGTTTGATATAAATAGAGTTTCTAAATGTAAGATATACTACAAATGCATTTGCTAAAAAAGCAAAAATGATAGGTAGAAGCTCTAAAAAACCTTCACTATGCCCTTTTACGATAATAATAGTAGTAAAAATAGCTGGTCCAAATATAATAGGAATCGCAATAGGAACAATAGTCATATCACTGCTACTTTTTTGCTGGATAGGAGTATCTTCCTTTTTGCCTTGTATCATCTGTACAGCCATGATGATTAAGATAATTCCTCCCATCACTTTAATAGAATGTATATCGATACCAAACATATTAAGTACAAAATTTCCACCTATAAGCACTACAAAAAAAGCAATAATAGCTGTAAAAGTAGATTTAGATGCAATCTCTCGTATCTCTTGTTTGCTTACATCTTTATGTAAAATAGAGAGCATCAAAGCACTTGCCCCAATAGGATCAATAATCGCAAAAAAAGTAATCGAGTGTTGTAAAAATAGTTCTATGAAATTTTCCACTAAAAATCCTTCAAAATCATAGCTATTTTAGATAAGCCTTTTTTTATATCATTTTCATTTGTATGGGTAAAATTAAACCGTATCTCATCGTTTATAGAATCATCACTATAAAACTCAATTCCTGGTACAAAGATAACCTCATGTTTTAAACACTCTTGTATAAATAAAGAAGTATCAATATTTGATAACTTCCCATAAATAAACATACCACCTTTTGGCTCTAAATACTCAAATTCTGGTATAAACAAATCTAAATACTTTTTAAATATAAGCATTTTATTTTTATACGCACTTCTTAATGTATCTAGATGTTTTTTATATTTACCTATATCATTAAGATAATCATCTAAAATATATTGAGACAATCCATTTGTATGTAAGTCCATAGCTTCTTTATAAGATATAAGAGGTTGTAAAAGCTCTTTGTCTGCTCTTATCCATCCTATTCTAAGGCTTGGTGCTAGTGTTTTTGAAAAACTTCCTAAATGAAAACTATTTTGAGGTAAACTAGCACTTATCATTGTATTTTTAGTATCAAAATAAAGCTCTGAATATGGAGAATCTTCTATTAAAATGGCGTTATTTTCTTTTATGATAGTTGCTATGTGTTCTCTTTTTTCTTTACTATATGTTTTTCCAGTTGGGTTTTGAAAATCAGGAATCAAATATGAGAATTTTGTTTCTTGTATACTTGATTTAAATCCTTCTAAATCTATCCCATCATCTTGAAGTGTGATATTATCTTGTTTCATATTATTTAGATTAAAAACATTGATTGCTCCTAAGTATGAAGGTGATTCTATAGTTATACTTTTCCCTCTATTGTATCGTGATATAATGTCTAAGGCTTGTTGTGAACCTGATGTTATGATTATATTTTCACTCGTAGTTAAAAATCCCTCATCACAGTAAAACTGTGCTATTTTCTCTTTAAGACTATCTATCCCTGTTGATTTTGTGTATTGTAAGGTATTATTATTTTCTAATGTTCTCATCGCAGAAAGTTGTAACTCTACTGTAGGGAAAAGATTTTCATCTGGCAATCCACCTGCAAATGATATAGTGTTGTTTGTCGTGTGTTCTAGTATTTCTCTTATAAATGATCGTTTCATACATTTCCCTTTTTTATTTTTAGTATTCTATCTCGTATAAATATTTTATTCTGCACATTTAGTGCTTGTATAGTTATCTATTATTGCTAATAAAACTTACTATTTATGTTATAATATAGATTATAGGATAATAAAATGCACAAAAAAGAGACAAATCTTCATCATAGTAAATTAGCAAATAATATGATGAATTATATTAATGATAACATAGATACAGACATAAATATAGATCAGCTAGCACGTGATTTTGGGATAAGTAAGTATCATTTTCACCGTATATTTAAAGAGCAGATGGGTACAAATATATATGAAACTATTAAGTCTATTCGTCTCCAAAAAGCATCAAATCTTTTGATTACAAATAAATACTCAACGATAACTGAAATAGCTAATATGTGTGGATATAGCTCTCAGACATCATTTATTAGAGCTTTTAAAAATAGATTTGACCAAACTCCAAAAATATGGAGAAAAGGAGGATATAAAGAGTACTCAAACAAAATATTGAGTAGCTCTCAAGCAGCATCATTGTCTAGTGCTGACTTTTCTCACCTAATACCAAAAATAGTCAAAACAAAAAGAAAAATTGCATATTATATAAGACAAAAAGGGTATAACCAAAAAGCAGTACAAACATGGCAAAAGATGATGGCTTGGGTATATACAAATGATATTGTGGAGTATGAACAAGTAGCTGTTTATCATGACAATCCTATTATAACACCTTTAGAAGAGTGTTATTATGTCGCTTGTATCGCAATGAATGAAGATAAGATACTAGAAAATACCAACCTACCCTTTTTTGAGATTCATGAAAACTTATGTGCTACTTTTGAAGTAGAAGGAAAGTTTGGAGATATTTTAAAACTCATCCAATGGGTGTATCATCATTGGTTACCAAATAGTGGTTTTGAAACAAGTACATTTCCATCGTATAGTATTTTTAAAAAGAATCATTTTTTAAATGATGATGGGATATTTAAAGTGATATATTATGTACCTGTACGGTATGTGTAGATATAAAAAAAGCTAGTCATAAAACTGACTAGCTTTTTATAGAAACTTTTTTAATTTTATTCGTTTAAAAGATTTCTATATAGTTCTCTATACTCTGTATCATTTTCATCTCTTGCTTTCATAGCTGTTCTTGGATGCTCGTTTAACTGACCTGTTAACATATATGGAATTGAGTATCCCCAATCAAGTTCTTTTTCTAATGGTACGATAAACTCTTCTATAAATTTAAGTACTGGCATCATTTTATATTTTGGATTTTTTAAGAAACCGATTAATAGTTCCATTGGACAGTTTCCAGCTCCTCTTCCTAATCCAGAGATAGTAACATCAAGATAGCTTGTACCATAAGTCATAGCTTCGATTGTATTTGCATATGCTAATTGCATGTTGTTATGCGCATGAATACCGATTTGTTTTCCACTTGCTTCTGCAACTTTTAAATACTTTTCTGTAAGTCTATTGATTTGTTCTGGATAAAATGAACCAAAACTATCTGCTATATAGATAACATCAACAGGAGTTTTACTTAATGCTTCAAGTACTTCATTTAATTCATCATCAAATGATTTAGAGATAGCCATAATATTTACAGTTGTTTCATACCCTTTTGCATGAGCTTCATTGATTAGTTCAATTGCAGCTGGGATCTGATGAATATAAGTAGCAATTCTAACCATATCTACAACTGATTCACTTTTTGGAAGTAGTTCAGACCCTACAGTTCGACCAATATCAGACATAACTGCAATCTTCATATTTGTATCATTTTCTCCAACAATACTTCTGATATCTTCCTCTTTACAAAAATTCCATTTACCAAACTCTTCAGGGCTTTGCAATGTAGGTGAATTATTTTTACCTATTTCCATATAGTCAACACCTGCAGCTACACAAGTTTCATAATGTGCTTTTACAAACTCATCTGTAAAATGGAAGTCATTTACTAGACCACCGTCTCTTATTGTACAATCAAAAACTTTTATGTCTTCTCTTACTGTTAGCATTGAACCTTTTTTTTCAATCATTGTTATCTCTCATCTTTATATTTTAATAATTTTTAATATGATATCTTAATGCAACTCAATTAATCTTTAATAATAAGCTAGAATTGAAAAATTATTTACATTTAATAGGATTATGATATGATTTATCCTTATTAAGATAAGGAGACTCAATGTATCATAGGTTTATAAACTAATTATAATGTTAATTATAAATACTCTTTTACCAATATTCCTTTTAATATTAATAGGTTACTTTTTCAAAAAGATAAAATTTCCAGATGAAAACTTTTGGAAATATTTAGACAAGTTCAATTATTTTGTCTTATTTCCTGCACTTTTATTTTACAAACTCTCAACAGCAGATATTAAAAATATAGTTAGTTATGATTTTATAATTACGTCAGCTATAGCGCTGGTTATTTTATCAATTATTATTATTTTTATAAATAAAATTGTAAAGTTTGAAAACAGTGCATTTACCTCTATTTATCAAGGTGCAATACGTTTTAATACTTATGTATTTTTAGCTCTTACTGATGCTCTTTTAAGTGCTGAAGGTTTTGTAATGGGATTGTTACTTATGACGTTTATAATACCATTTATAAATGTTTTATGTATCTCTATCTTTACAATTTATGTGCCTAAAAATAAAATCACAATTATTTCATTTTTAAAGTCTATCATTACAAATCCATTGATAGTTGCATGTTTACTAGGAGGGACTTTTAGTGTATTAGGATTGTCTTTTCCTATTGTTATTGAAAATACTTTAAGTATTTTAACATTAGCAGCTTTACCTTTGGGACTTTTATCTGTTGGAGTGGGATTACATTTACGATCTATAAAAGAAACAAAAATTGCAGTGGTGGTATCAAGTATAGGAAAACTTTTAGTATTGCCACTTATTATGTATGTTATTTGTATTTTAATTGGGATAGAAAATGAAACTATGAAATTATTAATATTATTTGCTGCGATGCCTACTGCATCTTCTGCTTATGTATTAGCACGACAGTTAGGTGGTGACTTAAAATTGATCTCTGCAATTATATCAATACAAGTGATCTTATCTATATTTACAATATCGATATTTATTTGGTTATTTAATTCATAATAGCAATTTCTGAATAAATTATCAGGTAAAGAATACACAAACATTACACCATGATATAGTATGATACTATATCATTTATATAAAATATAAAAGGACTAAATACAATGAATTTTACAAATGGGAGTTTATATCCTGTAGCTTTAGACGGTAACGATGTCGCTTTGAAAAGAAAAGAGATTAAGAAATATTTTCATGACACCTACGATACATTTGAAAAGGTATTTGAAGTATTAAAAGATGATGATGTATTTTATCAGCAATCAGAGATCACTAGACACCCTATGATTTTTTATTTTGGGCATACAGCTACTTTTTTTATCAATAAACTTATAAATATGAGAATCATTGAAAATAGAATAAATCCTAACTTCGAATCAATTTTTGCAATAGGTGTAGATGAGATGATGTGGGATGATACTGATTCTAAACGTTACACTTGGCCAGCTGTGCAAGATGTAAGGGAGTATAGAGATGAAGTGCGTAAGGTTGTTGATAATCTTATCGATACTTTACCTTTAACTTTACCTATTACTAAAGATTCAGCAATGTGGATTATTTTGATGGGTTGTGAACATGAAAGAATTCATATCGAAACATCTTTAGTTTTACATAGACAGATGCCTATAGAATTTATAAAAGATAGTGATTATTTTGATGTTATACCAACATCAAACAATGATCTTAAAAATGAGATGATAACTATACCATCTGCTCATATAAAATTAGGTGTTGATAATACACATAATCTTTATAGTTGGGATAACGAATATGGAAACTACGAAGAAGATGTAAAAGAATTTCAAACATCTAAATATTTAGTATCAAACGCTGAGTTTATGGAATTTGTAAAAGCTGATGGATACAAAATAGAAAAATATTGGAGTGAAGAAGGTAAAAAGTTTTTAGAACTTACAAATGCAAGACACCCTACTTTTTGGGTAAAAGATGGTAAAAATTATAAATATAGAACGTTAAGTAAAATTATCGATATGCCATTAAATTTTCCAGCAGATGTAAACGCACTAGAAGCACAAGCTTTCTGTAACTATAAAAGTCAAAAAGATGGTGTCATGTATACTCTTCCTAGTGAAGTGGAATACAAAGCAATCTGTAAATATGCAGAGTTAGAAAACTTATTAGACTTTTCAACGGACAAAGCAAATCAAAATTTGATAAATTTTAGTTCTTGTGATGTAGATACACACTCTTTTAATGGTATCTATGATGTAGTAGGAAATGTCTGGCAATGGAGTAGAACATCAATTTTTGGTTTTGAAGGATTTGAACCACATGTAGCATATGATGATTTCTCTACTCCAACTTTTGATGATAAACATGCCCTAATTTTAGGTTCATCATGGGCAAGTAGTGGAAATTTGATAATGAATGATTCAAGATATGCATTTAGAAGACACTTCTTCCAAAATGCAGGTTTTAGATATGTAATAACAAACAATGAGGATAAAAAAGATATGGATATATATGAAAGTGATGCTTTAGTATCACAATACTGTGAGTTTCAATATGGAGATACACATTTCGGTGTAGAAAATTTTGCAAAAGAGTGTGCAAAAGTGGCTGAAAAATTTACTATAAATACTACAAAAGCATTAGACCTAGGTTGTGCAACAGGTCGTGCAACATTTGAACTAGCGAAAACTTTCGATGAAGTAGAAGGGATTGATTTTTCTGTAAGGTTTGTACAAGTAGGTACAAAACTAAAAGAAGATGGTGTAGTAGCATTTCAAAGCCCAAGTGAAGCAGAACTATTTGTTAATAAAAAAGTAACGATCGAAGAGTTAGGTTATGATGATTTAAAAGAAAAGGTAACTTTTTGGCAAGGTGATGCTTGTAATCTAAAACCAAATTTTAATTCATATGATATGATACTTGCTACAAATCTTATCGATAGACTTTATCAGCCAAGATTGTTTTTAGATACAGTGAGTGAGAGATTAAATGCTGATGGTATTTTGATACTTACTTCACCTTATACCTGGCAAGAAAGCTCAACTAAAAAAGAGTTTTGGTTAGGTGGATATAAAGATGAAAATGGAAATGATGTAAATACAATAGATACATTAAAAACTATTTTAAATGATAAATTTGAACTGATTCATACCCAAGACTTAGACTTTGTAATCAAAGAAACAAAAAGAAAATATCAGCATACAGTATCTGAAGTAAGTATCTGGAAGAAGAAATAATGTACGATTTTTCCATATCAGCATCTCGAGAAAAAACAAATGCAGAGAAATATACTCTACGTAAAAAACTTTTTGGTACAGAAGATATTTTACCTGTATGGGTTGCTGATATGGATATTGATACACCCTCTTTCGTATTTGAGGATATCAAAAAAAGACTTGAACACCCTATTTTAGGATACGAGATGGTTCCCTCAAGTGCATATGAAGCACAGATACAATGGATGAAAAATAATCATAATGTAGAGTTTAAAATTGATGATATGATTTACTCTCATTCTGTCGTAGCTAGTATAAATGTAGCTATAGAAGCATATACAAATGAAGGTGATAATATCATTGTTCAAACTCCAGTTTACCCTCCATTTTTTCAAAGTGTTAAGAGACATAATAGAGAATTATTAGAGAATAAATTAGTAATAAAAGAGAATGGTAAATATGGGTTAGATCTTGAAGATTTAAAATCTAAGATAAACGAAAAGACTAAATTGCTTCTTTTGTGTTCTCCTCACAACCCTGTAGGAAGAGTATGGGATAAAGAAGAATTGTCTGAACTTTTAGAGATATGTATAAAAAATAATATTGTGGTTTTCTCTGATGAGATACATTCTGATTTAGTTTTTTCTCCAAATAAACATATCTCATTTTCTTCTTTAAATGAAAATGCAAAAGATATTTGTGTAACGGCTATGGGTGTAGGAAAAACATTTAACCTAGCTGGTGTGTCTATGAGTAGTGTCGCTATTTCAAATGAAGAATTAAAAGAAAAGTTTTTAAAAGTGTATGAACAAAATCATTTTGCAGATGGTTCTGTACTTTCTCATGTTGCATTTCAAAGTGCATATACTCATGGTCAAGTATGGCTAGATGAACTGAAAGTTCATCTATATAAAAACTATGAGATGCTAAAACAACTTTGTGAAAAATATCCTACCTTAGTAAAACTTACTCCTACAGAAGCTACATATTTAGCTTGGATAGATTGTAGAGGGATGAATCTAGGTGATAAAAAACTGCGAGATTTTTTTGTAAAAGAGGCAAAATTAGGACTCAATCCTGGTTTAGGATTTGGTTCTAATGGATCAGGTTTTATGAGACTTAATTTTGCTGTTTCACTAGAAAAAATGAAAGAAGTTATATCAAGACTTGATAGAGCATTAGAAAAAAAGGAAAAAGTTTAAATGTTTAGTAAAATAGTAGATAGTAATACAACACAAAAACTATATGAAAATGAAGAGTTTTGCACACAATTGGGAAAATCTATATTAGCATCAAGTTTACTTGCAGAGC
>Ga0193958_1000630_pt1 | contig 12449 bp, 11 predicted proteins | sample FB_1_MG_FD_140320 | JGI IMG/M metagenome (GOLD analysis project Ga0193958, IMG submission 140320) | Microbial mat bacterial communities from the Broadkill River, Lewes, Delaware, United States - FB_1_MG | ecosystem: Environmental > Aquatic > Freshwater > River > Microbial mats | place: USA...
ATTTTTGAAGAGGTAGATGCAGATGAGCAATAATGAAACAGTATTAAAACCAATAGAGATACAAGAATTAGAAAAACCAACAGATTTTTCAGCATTTCAATTAAAAATTGCAAGTCCTGAAAAAATATTATCATGGTCATCTGGTGAAGTTAAAAAACCAGAGACTATTAATTACAGAACATTAAAACCAGAAAGAGATGGTTTATTTTGTGCTAAAATCTTTGGACCTATAAAAGATTACGAGTGTATTTGTGGAAAATACAAAAAGATGAGATATAAAGGTGTTGTATGTGAAAAGTGTGGTGTTGAAGTAACATCCTCAAAAGTAAGAAGACACAGAATGGGACACATTGATTTAGTAGCTCCTGTTGCTCATATTTGGATGGTAAGTTCTTTACCATCTAGAGTTGGTACATTACTAGGTGTTAAACTTAAAGATTTAGAAAGAGTTTTATACTATGAAGCTTACATTGTAAGTAATCCAGGTGAAGCATTTTATGATTCAGAAAGTGCAAAAGCTGTTCAAAAATTTGATATTTTAAATGAAGAACAATACAGAAGTATTGCAGAAAACTATGAACATACTGGTTTTGAAGCAAATATGGGTGGTCAAATTGTTTCTAACTTATTAAAAGGTTTAGATTTAGTTGAATTATTACATTCATTAAAAGATGATATGGGTGCTACAAAATCTGAAGCAAAAAAGAAAACACTTGTAAAAAGACTTAAAGTTGTAGAAAACTTTATTAATTCTGGAAATAGACCAGAATGGATGATGTTAACTGTGCTTCCTGTACTTCCACCAGATTTAAGACCACTTGTTGCACTTGATGGTGGAAAATTTGCTGTATCTGATGTTAATGATTTATATAGAAGAGTTATTAATAGAAATAACAGACTTAAAAGATTAACAGAGCTTGATGCTCCTGAAATCATTATTAGAAATGAGATGAGAATGCTTCAAGAAGCAGTAGACGCATTATTTGATAATGCTAAAACTGCTAATGCAGTAAAAGGTGCAAATAAAAGACCTCTTAAATCATTATCTGAAATAATTAAAGGTAAACAAGGTCGATTTAGACAAAACTTACTTGGAAAAAGAGTTGATTTCTCTGGTAGATCTGTAATTGTTGTTGGACCTAAACTAAATATGGACCAATGTGGTATTCCAAAGAAAATGGCTTTAGAGTTATTTAAACCACATTTAATGGCTAAACTTGAAGAAAGAGGTTACTCAACAACATTAAAATCTGCAAAAAGATTAATTGAAGCAGAAACAAATGAAGTTTGGGAATGTCTAGCTGAAATAGTTGAAGATTACCCTGTATTATTAAACAGAGCTCCAACACTGCATAAACTTTCAATTCAAGCATTTCATCCAATACTAATTGATGGTAAAGCTATTCAGTTACACCCATTAGTTTGTTCTGCATTTAATGCCGATTTTGATGGGGATCAAATGGCTGTTCACGTTCCATTATCTCAAGAAGCTATTGCTGAAGCAAAAGTACTTATGATGAGTTCTATGAACATTCTTTTACCAGCTTCTGGTCGTGCTATTGCTGTACCTTCTCAAGATATGATTCTTGGTATCTACTATGTTTCTTTAGAGAAAAATGGGGTTAAAGGTGAGCATAAATTATATGCTAACTTAAATGAAGTAACAATGGCATTAGAATTAGGTAAAGTTGATATTCATGCAAAAATTAGAACAGTAATTGATGGTCAATTAATTACTACTACTGCTGGTAGATTAATTATTCATGATATTTTACCGGATTTTGTACCATTAAGTTACTGGAATAAAATTTTAAAGAAAAAAGATATTGGTATTTTAGTTGATTATATTTACAAGCATGGTGGATATAAAGTAACACCTAAGTTTTTAGATAATTTAAAAAATCTTGGTTTTAAATATGCAACAACTGCAGGTGTATCTATTTCTATTGATGATATTAGAATTCCTGATTCAAAAACAGGTTTAGTATCTGTTTCTAAAAAAGAAGTTATTGAAGTACAGAAGCAATTTAACCAAGGTTTATTAACAGAACAAGAAAGATACAATAAAATTATTGATATATGGACAGTACTTAACAATAAGCTTGGATCAGAAATGATGGATTTAGTTGAAGCTGATAAAGATGGATTTAACTCTATTTATATGATGGCAGATTCTGGGGCTAGAGGTAGTTCTGCTCAGATTAGACAGCTAGCAGGTATGAGGGGTCTTATGGCTAAACCTGATGGTTCTATTATTGAAACACCTATTCTTTCTAACTTCCGTGAAGGTCTAAATGTACTTGAGTACTTTATTTCTACACATGGTGCGAGAAAAGGTCTTGCAGATACAGCTTTAAAAACTGCGAATGCTGGATACTTAACAAGAAAACTAATTGATGTATCTCAAAATGTTAGAATTGATTTAGAAGATTGTGGAACTCACGAAGGTATAGAAATTTCTGATATTGTTGATGGTAATGAACTAGTTGAAGGTCTTGAAGAAAGAATCACTGGTAGAGTTATTGCTGCTGATATTGTTGACCCAATTTCAAATGAAATTTTGTTCCAAGAGGGGACACTAATTACTGAAGAAGATGCTAAAATTGTAAGTGAAGCGGGTGTTAAATCTGTTGTTATTAGAACACCACTTACTTGTAAAGCACCAAATACTTTATGTGCTAAATGTTATGGTCTTAATCTTGGAGAGCAAAGAAAAGCTAATCCAGGTGAAGCTGTTGGTGTCCTTGCTGCTCAATCTATTGGTGAGCCAGGAACTCAGCTTACACTAAGAACATTCCACGTTGGTGGAACAGCTAGTGCAACACAAGCAGAAAAAGAGTTAAAAGCAACAAAAGAAGGTTTTGTAAGATATTACAATATTAAAACTTATGAAAATAAAGATGGTGAGCAAATTATTGCAAACAGAAGAAATGCAGGTATTTTACTTGTTGAGCCTAAGATAAATGCACCTTACAATGGTACATTTAAAATGGAAACAACTCATGAAGAGGTAATTGTTTCTATTTCTAGCGCTGATGATGAGAAAAAATACTACTTTAGAAAATCTGATATTGCAAAACCAAATGAACTCGCTGGTGTATCTGGTAAAATTGAAGGTAAATTATATATTCCATATAATGATGGAGATCAAGTTAATGAATTTGATTCTATAGTTGAAGTAATTAAAGATGGATGGAATGTACCTTCAAGAATTCCTTATGCATCAACACTTAAAGTTGAAGATGGAGCACCTGTAACAAAAACTATTACTGCAGGTGCAAATGGGAATATTAAATATTTTAAACTAAAAGGTGACTATTTAGACAGAGTAAAAGATGTAAAAGCAGGTGATGTGATTACTCAAAAAGGTATGTTTGCTGTTATTGTTGATGGTGAAGATAGAGAAGCTTCAAGACATTATATTTCAAGAGAATCTGTTATTGCACTTGATGATGATAGTGAAGTTGAAATTTCTACAGTGATTGCAAAACCTCAAACTGAAGCACATGTTGTTATAGCAGAATGGGATCCATATGCAAATCCAACTATTGCACAAGAAGATGGTGAAGTTATATTTGAAGATATTATTTCTGGTATTACAGTAAGTGAAGCTTATGATGAGCTAACTGGAACATCTAAATTAGTTGTAAATGAATATATTCCTGCTAATTACAAACCATCAGTTATTATTAAACGAGAAGGTGAAGTAGTTGCTAGTTATGTTCTTGAGCCTAAAACATCATTATTTGTTGCTGAAGGTGATAAAATTGCTGTTGCAGATATAATTGGTAAAACACCAAAAGCTGTTTCTAAATCATCAGATATTACTGGAGGTCTTCCTCGAGTATCTGAATTATTTGAAGCACGTAGACCTAAGAATATTGCAGTACTTGCTACTTTTGACGGTGTTGTAAGTTTTGGTAAACCTCTTAGAAATAAACAAAGATTGACAATTACAGATAATATTGGTAATAAAGATGAATTCTTAATTCATAAAGATAGATCAATTCTTGTAAGAGAAGGTGAGTTTGTTCATGCAGGTGAGAAATTAACTGATGGTCAAATTGCATCACATGATATCTTGAAAATTCTTGGTGCAAAAGCATTAAATGAATTCATTGTATCAGAAGTGCAAGGTGTTTACCGAGGACAAGGGGTTAATATTGCTGATAAACATATTGAAGTTATTTTATCTCAAATGTTAAGACAAATTAGTATTGTTGATGCTGGAAATACAAAATTTGTTACTGGTGATATGATTTCTAAAAGAAGATTTTTAGCTGAAAATGCAAGAATTGTAGGAATGGGTGGAGAACCTGCTATTGCTGAACCAGTTCTACTTGGTATTACAAGAGCTGCTGTTACTTCTGATAGTATTATCTCTTCAGCTTCTTTCCAAGAAACAACTAAAGTTTTAACAGAAGCTGCAATTAGTGCTAAAATGGACATGTTAACTGACCTTAAAGAGAATGTTGTTATTGGTAGAACAATTCCTGTAGGAACTGGATTACATAGAAATAAAACAGTTAATTTTTCTGTTAACGATTAATAAAGTAGAGTTTTACTCTACTTTAGATTTTATTGAAATTTTATGACGATAATAATTATATTATTTGTATTATTTATCTGTTTAGAACTTTTTGAATCTAGATGGCAAGAATCAGATACTTTTTATGGTGTTATAAAAAATAATTATATTCTATATGAGAAAAATATTTTTCTCTATTTCCTTTTTAATCCAACTTTTTTCTTTTCTCTTTATCTATCAATAAAATTTAATAATTATAGTTTTTTAATGAGCAGTATTGTAGTCTTAAAATTTTTAGATATTTCTTTTAAGCTTTTTTTGATGAATAAAATTACTAAAGATGAAGATATTACATACCTAATTCCTATTGATATAAAATATTCGTTTACCTTAAGGTATTTTAATATCTTTCTATATCCTATAACCTTTTTATTATCTATATTATTTAAATAATAATTAATATTCTAAGGATGATTAGAGTAAAATTTGTAGAATAAGTAAAATAATGGAATATAATGAATAATAAACTATTAATGATTGAAGACAATATAGACACGGCATGTCTAATTCAAAATTTTTTAGAAGAATCTAATTTTGATGTGAGTTTATTTTCAACAGTTTCTGATGCAATTTCGAATATGAAGTTTTATAAATATGATTTGATTTTATTAGATTTAAATTTACCTGATTTTAATGGTACTGAAGTTTTAAAATATCTTAACAAACTTCAAAATACTACTCCAGTGATTGTACTTAGTGCGTATTCAGAGGTTTCAACAAAATTACAGTGTTTTAAATTTGGAGCTGTTGATTACCTTATTAAACCGATTGACTTAAAAGAATTAGAAGCACGAATGTGGGTACACTTAGGTCGTAGTACAAAAGTAGAAGTTTCTAAGTTGAATAAAATTTTTAGATTTGAAAATGAGAAAATTTTTTTTCATAACAAAAGTATAAAGTTAACTAAAATTGAATTTGATATATTGTCAAATTTATTAGAAAATCAAAATAGTCTTATTAAAAGAGAAAAATTAGTACAAAATTTATCGTCAAGTGCTAGTATTCGTTCCCTTGATTACCATATACGTAATATCAGAAAAAAAATCAATGATGATACCTCCAATCCCAAGTATATTGTTACAGAATACGGGATGGGATATAAGCTAATAAATTGATTGCTAAGGAATTGTTACTTTTTCCAAAACTTTCTGTATTATATCATCTGTTGTAATATCCTGTACCATTGCTTCATAACTTAATATAATTCTATGACGAAGAGTATCTTTAATTGATAATGCCACATCTAGTGGGGTTACGTAGTCATTCCCTCTTAAATATGCTCTTGCTCTTACTGCTTTAAACATATCTATAGTTGCACGGGGACTAGCTCCAAATTCTATATAGTCTCGTATATCTTCAAGCCCATAATTTTGAGGCTCTCTTGTTGCAAAAATTAAATTGACAATATATTCCTCTAACTCTTTATCAATATGTATATCCTTGACTGCTTTCTTGATAAATTCAATATCATTTTTATTAAGTACATTATTAATAGTTTCAAAAGTAGAAAAAGCTGCTTTTGAAGCTATTTCATATTCTTCTTCTTTTGTATTATACCCTACTATGATTTTAAACATAAATCGATCTAGTTGAGCTTCTGGTAGATTATATGCACCTTCTTGTTCGACTGGATTTTGAGTTGCAAGTACTAAAAATGGAGTATCCATTTTGTATGTATTCTCTCCTAATGTTACTTGTTTTTCTTGCATCACTTCGAGAAGTGCAGACTGCACTTTTGCTGGAGCTCTGTTAATTTCGTCTGCTAAAAGTAAATTTGTAAATATTGGGCCTTTTTTTATTTTAAAATCTCCACTTTTCATATCGTAAATTTGTGCGCCAATAATATCTGAAGGCAATAAATCAGGTGTAAATTGTACTCTTTTACACTCAAGATTAAGAGATTTTGATAAGGCATTGATAGTTGTAGTTTTTGCAAGTCCAGGTACACCTTCTAATAATATATGACCATTTGTAAAAAGTCCAATGAGCAACGCATCAATCATACTTTTTTGTCCAACTACCTGTTTTGATATCTCTTCTTTTAATTCTTCAATTTTATTTTTCATTAACCATCTTTATTTTGTTTTTATTATTATATATAAATAAGAATTTAGTTTTCATAATACCATAATTGATGTTGAATATATAATTTAATAGAGGTTGTGTAATTATTTCGTAATCTTAATATTATACATTTATAATATCCCTCTATAAAATAGGGAAATAAATTTTGGAATAATACAATGAACAAAACAAAAAAGGAAAATATTATAGTTGTAATTGCATCTGGATTAAGTAGTCAACTTCCATGGCTTTATTTTCTATTTGTATAATGAATGTTATTTTATTTTTAGATTAATTATGTGTCTAATTAGTATAAAAAGAAGATAAATATTTATCTTCTTTTAAAAATAAGAAAATTATTTTTTCTTAGAAGTTTTTTTAGCTAATTTCTTTTTAGCAATTTTTTTCTTAGCTTTTTTCTTTTCAACTTTTTTAGCGACTTTCTTTTTTAGTGCTTTTTTAGCAATTTTTTTCTTAGCTTTTTTCTTTTCAACTTTTTTAGCAACTTTCTTTTTTAATACTTTTTTAGCAACTTTTTTCTTTTCAGTTTTTTTAGCTACTTTTTTAGCAACTTTCTTTTTTAATTCTTTTGCCATTACAGACCCTTTTTTTAATGTTTTTTATATTACTATTGGTAATAAATTATAGGTATTGTACATTTTATAATCTTAAAGTAAACTAAATTATAGATAAAGGTAATAAAATATGGTATAATTTTAAAAATAAACAAGAATTTAATCACAAAAGAGAAAAAATGACATTTGTAGAATTTAAAAAATTATTATTGGATGCTGATATTAGTCTTCCTAAATTTAGTAAACTGATTAAAGTAAGTGAAAAGAATCTTCAATCGTATAAGAAAAAAGAAGAGGTTCCAAATGCGATTGCAGTTGTAGCTAAATGTTTTGCCCAAATGAATGAAACAGGAGTTGATTATAGGGCACTTATTGACACTTTGGACTTACAAGCAAAAACAAAAGAAGGTGCAGGGTTTTCATCTAAAACAAAAAAAGAGAAGTAAATATTCTAAGTATTTATATCCATACCTCATTTTTAATATAAACAATTAGGTGATATGAACTTTCTATTACGAGATATAAAAAATAAAAGATCTTATTATAGTTCTTTTGTTTCTTTCATAAAACCTGTCGCTATTGCATTAAAAGTTCCAGTAAATAATAAATTACCTATATGTTTTTGTTACATTTTTAAGTTCAATCATTTTAATATTGCTTATATTCCCATAAGTATTATTCTGAATAAATTTAAACTTTGAGTAAATTTAAAAAAACTATGATATAATAAGGTTAAACTATTCAAAAATATATCAAAAAAGGCAACTTAACTATATGGAAGAAACACAACAGACAGAAAATAATACTTCTGAAACTTCAACACCTGCAAAAAAAACTTCAAAAAAAACTACTAATCCAAACAGCAAGAAATCGAGAACCCATGTACCTGTAAAAGGACTTACTATTGATCAACTTAGAAGTAAAAATACTTTAGAACTAATTGATGCTGGAAAAGAAGTAAATATTGAAAATCCACAAGAGATGCAAAGACAAGATTTAATTTTTGCTATTTTAGAAGCACAAACTGTTGCTGGCGGATATATCCTATTTACTGGTATTTTAGATATAAAAGAAGCTGGTTTCGGTTTCTTAAGACCATTTGATGGTAAATTTAGTGATTCTTACAGTGATAGTTATGTAAGTGCAACGCAAATCAAAAGATTTGCATTACGGAGTGGAGATATTGTCTCAGGACAAGTAAGGCCTCCATCTAAAGAGAGTGAAAAATATTATGCTTTATTAAAAATAGAGGCTATAAATTATCTTCCCGTAAATGAATCAAAAAACAGACCTTTATTTGATAATCTTACTCCTCTTTACTCAACAGAGAAATTTCAATTTGAATATGACCCTGCTCATTTAACAGGTAGAACAATGGATATGTTTGCACCAATGGGAAAAGGGCAAAGAGGGTTAATTGTTGCTCAACCAAAATCAGGGAAAACAGAATTATTGAAAGAGATAGCTCATGGTATTAGTAAGAATCATCCTGAATCAACACTAATGGTTCTTCTCATTGATGAAAGACCAGAAGAAGTTACAGATATGCAAAGAAGCGTAAATGGTGAAGTTTATAGTTCAACATTTGATTTGCCAGCTGCAAATCATATCAAAGTTGCAGAAATGGTTATAAATAAAGCAAAAAGAGAAGTTGAAATGGGTAAAGATGTAGTGATTTTACTTGACTCTATTACCAGACTTGCTCGTGCTTATAATACAGTAACCCCATCATCTGGAAAAGTATTAAGTGGTGGAGTTGATGCAAATGCTTTACATAAACCAAAAAGATTTTTTGGAGCAGCAAGAAATATTGAAGAGGGTGGTAGTTTAACTATTATTGCTACGACTTTAGTAGAAACTGGTTCAAAAATGGATGAAGTGATTTTTGAAGAATTCAAAGGAACAGGAAATAGTGAAGTTGTTTTAAGTAGAAAAGCAGCAGAAAGAAGAGTTTTCCCAGCAGTAGATGTAGTTAAATCTGGTACAAGAAAAGAGGAACTTCTTTTACATCCTGAAGAGTTACAGAAAATATGGATACTAAGAAATGCAATGGCAGAAATGGATGAAGTTGAGTCTCTTAAATTTCTATATAAAAAAATGAAAGAAACGAAATCAAATGCAGAATTTTTGATTTCAATGAACGGTTAATAAATGAAATTTAATAATTTATCACACGAAGAAAAACTTGAAACTCAGAAACTTGTTTTAAAATGTATGGAAGTTGTAGGAGGAAGAAATCACTTTTTAGGAATGATTGAAAGTATTAAGGATGCTTCGCAACATCCTTTATTAAATAAAACAGGAAAATTACATTATTCAAATGGAACAATAAGCTGGGGTAAGCAAATTTTTAAAGAAAAAGTTTTTGCGTTAAAGGATATGTTTATACAACATTCTGATGATAATATTTTGACAATAAAAAATGAAAAACTCAATAAAGAGATAAAAAATTGTTTAAAAACGATGGGTAAATTAGAATTTATTATTGTTTCTAAAGATGGTAATGAGTTTAAATTTTCTCCATTTAATACAATTAGTGAAACAAATGTTGAGTCAACACCTTTATTTCAAATTATCTTTTTTGATAGTCTTAATAATACTAAAAGAATAATAGATTATAAATAATAAGTAGGAAATAAATGAAAGCAGGTGTTTTTGATAGTGGAATAGGTGGTTTAACTGTTGTTAAATCACTTTTAGAAAACAATGTTTTTGAAGAAATAATATACTTTGGTGATACTGCTAGAGTACCATATGGTGTAAAAGATAAGAATACGATTGTAAGGTATTCATTAGAGGCATTAGAGTTTTTTAAAAATTTTGATATAGATATACTTATAATAGCTTGTAATAGTGTAAGTGCATATGCTTTAAATGAAATGCGTGCAAATACAACTATCCCTGTTGTAGGAATGATAGAGTCTGGTGTCAAAGCATTAGAAAATAAAGTTAGAGATAAAAATTCTAATATTTTAGTAATTGGTACAAAAGCTACAATAAATTCCAAAAAATATGAAAGAGCATTAACTAACCTAAATTACAATAATATAAGTTCAATATCTACAGGGCTTTTTGTTCCTATAGTTGAGGAAGATATTTTTGAGGGCGAAATACTAGATTCTACTATAAATCATTACTTTCAAAATTTATCTAAAATAGATGCTGTTATTTTAGGTTGCACACATTTTCCTTTAATTGAAGATAAAATTTCATCTTATTTAAATAATGCATTAACCATTCATAGTGGAGATGCGATTGTCGAGTTTTTGAAAATGGAATATGGTTGTATTGATAAATTTGAAGAAACAAATATAAAATTTTTTGCATCTGAAAATCCAAATGGATTGAAAGAAACTGCAAAAAAATGGTTAAAGGACTTAATCTAATGGAAAATCAAAAAACAAATGCAAGACAAGTTTTAGCTTTAAAGTATAGACCAAAAAGATTTGAAGACCTAATCGGTCAAGACTCGATTTCAACTACTTTGTCATTAGCACTTGATACAAACAGACTTTCTCATGCTTATTTATTAAGTGGATTAAGAGGAAGTGGAAAAACATCAACAGCAAGAATTATGGCAAAAGCATTGGTATGTGAAAATGCACCGACATCAAAACCATGTGAAGTTTGTCAAAGTTGTGTAAGTGCAAATGAAAATAGGCACTTAGATATAATCGAGATGGATGCAGCATCTAATCGTGGAATTGATGATATAAAAGACTTAATAGAGCATACAAAATACAAACCAACTAGTGCAATTTTTAAAGTATTTATTATTGATGAAGTTCATATGTTAACTACACAAGCTTTCAATGCATTATTAAAAACACTTGAAGAACCACCTTCTTTTGTCAAGTTTATTCTAGCTACGACAGATCCATTAAAATTACCTGCAACAATTTTAAGTCGTACACAACACTTTAGATTTAAGAAAATTTCTGATAAAAATATTATTCATCATCTAAGTCATATCTTAAATATAGAAGAGATTCAATTTGAAACTCCTGCATTAGATATTTTGACACGTGCAGGACAAGGAAGTTTACGTGATACTTTAACTTTACTTGATCAGGCAATTATTTATTCAAAAGGAATAATTACAACATCAACTGTAACTGAAATGTTAGGTATGATAGATCCTACATTTATGGATAATATTTTTGAAGTTATTCTAAAAAAAGATGATATACGTCCTATTATAGAATCTCTTGAAAGTTATGAAGTAGGTCAAGTTTTAGATGAAATCAGTATATACTTAAAACAGAAAATGCTTCTAAATGATATTAAGTTTGAATTGTATTTATTTGACAGGTTTTTTAGAATTATTGCTGACTCTAAACAATTATTAAATATGAATAGTGATAGTGGATTTGTATTAATTTTAACATTATCAAAAATGGTTGAAGCAGTTAATTTAAAAACAATTGATCAAGTAATTAATCAAGTAAAAAATATGGAAGTTGAAAAATCACAATTAGAAGTTGATTCTTCTGTAATTGAAGAAACGAAATTTACAAATAATACTATTCAAGTTGATAAATCTCGAATAATTGATAAAACTAATACAGAGAATATTGAAGAGATAAAAATTGAGGATGATAATCAAAAAAAATATAAAAAACTTATTGATGTAATTTATGAAAAAAGTTATGAACTCGGTGAATGTTTTGAAAAAAGCTTTACGTTTTCTTCATATGAAAATAATACATTAAAAATAAACAGTTCAGCTCAAGGTGAGTGTAAAGCAAAATTATACAAGAACTTTTCTCATATAAAAATGTTTGTTGCTGAAGTTTATGGAATTGAGACACAACTAGATTTCGAAAAAATTCAAAAAGAACAAGACAAGGAAATGGCCAGGACAGTCCAGCCCTCAATAACAATATCTACTGATTCTGAAAATAACAATCAAGATACTAATAATTATGAACAACCTTCTAGTTGTGTAGCAAGTATGAGTGCGGTAAAAAATCCAAAACTTTCACAAAAGGATTTAAAAATAGATGATGTATTAAATTCCAAAATGACTAGTACCGCTATGAAACTATTTCAATCTCCAAATTCTCCAAGAATAAAAAGCAAACTGTAATTATCACAATAAAAAGAATTTTAAAATTTAAGCTTTAGCTAAGCGTGAGCTATTGACAATAAAGAAATTATATATTATAATCCGCCACACAAAACGAGACAGTATGTCAAGTTAATGTAAATGATCTTTAAAA
>Ga0193958_1000632_pt1 | contig 12392 bp, 6 predicted proteins | sample FB_1_MG_FD_140320 | JGI IMG/M metagenome (GOLD analysis project Ga0193958, IMG submission 140320) | Microbial mat bacterial communities from the Broadkill River, Lewes, Delaware, United States - FB_1_MG | ecosystem: Environmental > Aquatic > Freshwater > River > Microbial mats | place: USA...
AACCATGCTAGGTGATACAGGGGTTGCAGTACACCCTGAAGATCCTCGTTATCAACACCTGATTGGCCAGTTCGTTAAGCTCCCTCTGGTAGGACGCCTAATCCCTATTGTAGGTGATGACTATGCCGACCCTGAAAAGGGTACTGGTTGCGTTAAGATCACCCCTGCTCATGACTTCAATGACTATGAAGTGGGCAAACGCCATGATCTAGCAATGATCAATATCTTCAATGACAGTGCCCAGATCAATGATGATTGTCCTGAAGCCTATCGTGGCCTTGATCGCTTTGATGCACGTAAAGTCATTGTGGCAGATTTAGATAAGCTTGGCCTACTGGATGAGATTAAAGATCATACCTTAATGGTTCCACGTGGGGATCGTTCTGGCACGGTGGTTGAGCCTTACCTAACCGATCAGTGGTATGTAAAGATTGCCCCCCTTGCCAAGCCTGCGATTGAAGCGGTTGAAACGGGCCGTATTAAGTTTGTCCCTGATAACTACAAAAATATGTACTACAGCTGGATGAATGACATTCAGGACTGGTGTATTTCGCGTCAGTTGTGGTGGGGTCATCGTATTCCTGCTTGGTATGATGAATCAGGCAAAGTCTACGTGGGTAAAACCGCCGAAATTGTTCGTGAAAAATATCAGCTAGCGGCTGATACCGTTTTAAAACAAGACGATGATGTATTGGATACATGGTTCTCATCAGCTTTGTGGCCTTTCTCAACATTGGGCTGGCCAGATAAGACAGAAGCACTGAAGACATGGTACCCAACCAATGTATTAGTGACTGGATTTGACATTATCTTCTTCTGGGTAGCCAGAATGATTATGTTTGGCCTCAAGTTTATGGATAGCGAAGTACCCTTTAAGGAGGTCTACATTCATGGCTTAGTGCGAGATGCCGAAGGCCAAAAAATGTCGAAATCTAAAGGCAACGTTATTGATCCATTGGATGTCATTCAAGGCATCAGCCTGCCAGACCTACTGGAAAAACGTACCAGTAACCTGATGCAAGACCACAAAAAAGACAGCATTGCCAAAGCCACGAAGCGTCAGTTCCCTGAGGGCATTCCAGCCTTTGGTACCGATGCGTTGCGCTTTACCTTTGCCGCACTTGCATCAACTGGTCGTGATGTACGCTTTGATTTACAACGTATTGAAGGGTATCGCAACTTCTGTAATAAACTTTGGAATGCAGCGCGCTATGTGATGATGCAAACTGAAGAAAAAGACATTGGTTTAAACAACCCTGAACGTGAGCTATCACAAGCAGACCGTTGGATTGTTTCACGTCTACAAAGCACTGCGGCTGAAGTCGCTGAGCACTATGAAAAATACCGCTTTGACCTTGCAGCCAAGGCCCTGTATGAATTTACATGGCACGAGTATTGTGATTGGTACCTAGAGTTATCCAAACCTGTACTCTTTGCAGATGATGTTAGCGATGCGGCTAAGCACGGAACACGCTATACCTTAGTGAGCGTGTTTGAGTCCATCTTGCGCTTGCTACACCCTATCATGCCTTATATTACCGAAGAGATTTGGCAATCAATCAAACCTCTACTGAATATTGAGCATGACACCATTATGTTGCAGCAATATCCAGAGTCTCAACCTGAGTTATTGGATGAAAGCGCTCAGCAAGGTATGGAGTGGGCACAGCAGTTTATTGTGGGCATTCGTAAGATTCGCTCTGAAATGGATATTAAACCGAGCAAAGCCTTGCCGGTCATTATCAGCAACTGGACAGCACAAGACCAACAGCAGTTTGAGCAATGCCAACGCGAGATTATTTCACTGGCTAAGATTGAGTCGGTAACATGGTTAAACACAGATGATCAAGCACCTGACTCTGCAACGGCTCTAGTGGGCGAAATGCAGATCTTGATCCCATTGGCGGGTCTCATTGATAAAGCCGCTGAGACTGCACGCTTGACACGTGAAATTGAGAAAATCAATAAGCAACTGCAAGGTGTAATGGGACGCTTAAATAATCCTGCGTTTACAGATAAAGCACCAGCTAATGTGGTCGCACAAGTACAAAAGCAAGCAGACGAGCAACAAGCTGCGCTAGAGCAGTTACAGCAGCAACTTGCTAAAATCGAAACCCTTTAGACTCGGTTTCTTAGCTGACATAAAAAAGCCCGGTGATCATTCAACCGGGCTTTTTTATAGGTGGCTTATTGTGACTTACTGAGTGCTTGTCGCTCCTCGTGAACGCAAGTAACTCACAACCCGTGTTTTCTTTTGGGCAACCGCCATATCTAATGCTGTCAAACCAGATGCTGACTTTGCATTAATACGTGCACCTTTAGCTAAGAGCAATTTACTCATATTTAAATAGCCACTGCGCGCTGCAATATGTAACAAGGTCCAATGATTACTTTGGGCAATATTAGGATCAACACCAACCGCCATACAGCTTTTGATAAACCCTAAATTTCCTGCAGCGGCTTCTCGGTGCATACGTCCACCAACAACACACTTATCCGTCACTGCCTTAATTCTAGCTAATTCTTTTTTCTTAAATGCACGAATACGCTCTCGCTCTGTCATCACCGGTGCAGCCTCAGCAGGTGCATCCGCGTCTTTTACCTTGTTGTTGCTAGCATTTCGGGATCGCCCTGAATCATCCCACTTAATTGAAGCTTCTGTTTTCGCATCCTGATCCGCAGCAGAGACAAACTCTTCTGCCTGTGCTGCCTCCTTTTTTGCAGCAGCCCTTGCTTTGGCGGCAGCCTCTCTTTGGTTCACTAAGGCTTGTACTGCAAGTAACTCTTGGTTCAAACGCTCACGCGCGGCCTGCTTAGCCTCATTTGTTTCTCTATCCGCAACAGCCTCCGAGACCTCCGCCGTAATAGCTCCTACATTAATCGGTGCGGCTTGTGTGGTAGTTGAGCCTCGGCTCTCTAAAAACTCCTGCTGCCCTGCTGAGACTGCACTGCTAATCGCCATCCCTAAGCCATTATAAGTATCGCCCTCCTCTGTCTGCACAACAGATCCTGCTTCTGCAGAGAGCGCTTGATGAGCCAACATTGCCTCTTGCTCAATTAGCCTTTTCAACTCTAAGCTGCCTAAAGTGACTGGCACTGCTGCTAGGAGTTTCGTCACATCAGGAGTGCTTGTACTCACAGATGCCTGCATTGGCTTGGCCACTTGCGCAGATACGGTCTCAGGCTTATTAACTTGATTGTTTGTATGAGAGGTAATCTGATCGGCACTATCAAGGTTCAATACAGTATAGGCGACCGCTACTGCACCTAGCAGTGCTGCACCCAACCACAGTAAACCCTTTTTTCCAGTAGCGGGCTTAGCCTCCGTGCGCATTGGGCTATCCACAGGAACAAAGTCACTAACCGTATCATTCACAGCACCTTGACTATCTGAGCCTGTTGCCGCTGGGGTTAACGAAACAACTTTAGAGACCGCTGGCTGTACTGCTTGAAGCTCTGAAACAAGATCACGGCAAGATGCATAACGCTGGGATGGATTACGAGATAGTGCCTTAGCCAGTACATCGGATACTTTTTGTAACTCTGGCCGGAATGTTCGTAAGGATTCAGGCATATGCGTTGCGACTTGCATACGATAATCCTCCCCTCCTCCAGATTGAGCAAAAGGTGCCTGACCTGCGAGACCTTGATAGATCGTTGTCGCCAGCATGTACTGGTCGTAGTTACCCGTGTAATTGCTTTTTAAATACTCTGGAGCAAGGTAATTGGCAACATCAAGGGTACCAATCGCATTTTTAAACTTCCCCATACGTTGCAAGGTGAACTCTGTAATAAAGTCACCCAATAACAACTGGGGGCCAATATACACATTGGCAGGGCGCACATTACTATGAATATAGTCCGCCTCATGCAGCTCATCCAAGCATACCGCTAGTGGCCTTGCCCAATCGAGTACTGCATCCAAAGACATCATTTTGCCTTGTTCTGTATGCTCTCGAAACAGCTCCTCTAACGTGTTATGAGACACATGCTGAAGCACTGCATAAGGTCTGGAATCATGTAATCCATTATCTAAAATTTTTACCAGACCATTTCCCCGTACCGCTGAGAGACTTTCACAAGCACCCTTAAACGCACTCGCAAACCCCTTGAGTATCAACAGTTCAATGCGGGGAAATGATATAACAACTAAGCGGTTACTTTGATCCGTATCTTCTGCAAGATAGCGGCAGTTTCCAGTGTTCTCCTGTAATTGTTTTTGTATCTGGTAGCGGTGGTTAATCACCGTGCCGGGAGAGATCGCTTGCTGCATGCTCCATCCTTGATATATGCAATTTAAACGACCACGAGATTAACATATATTAATTAAAGTTCGGCAAACCGTAACAGAAAAAAGCATTAATTATTGTTAGTATCGTCGCAGATTTGGCAACACAAGGTAGCTTAATTTTCAATCAGGTGTCACTAGACTGTTTTATTGAGGGATAAAACATTATTGCAATACGCTTGCGACCCGATTACCAATCATTCTTATAAGCCTACTTAATTTGCATTTGTCAAATAGTAATTAGTATGTAAACAACAATTTGTCTATATTGAATTTGAACCAATCGAAACTGTTATTGTCACACCCTGCAATAACAAAAATAATGCGAGTACTTCTATAATGGGGAAACTAGGACTTTTCAGAGCCCGTCATCTGGTCACCCGTACCAGTATAGGGGCCGAGTGGGAGACCATCCAGCGCTATCAGAACCTCAGTTTGCGCGATGCTATCATCCATACCTTAAACTCAGTTAATTATAATATTCCAAGAGCACCACGCACATCATCGTGGGCAAAAACACTTGGAAACCGTAACTCCATGGCACGTCAGCGTAATATGCAGCGTATGTCTAAAAATGAAGGGGCCGCGATTCAAACGTGGTGGGCAAATCATATGCTTACCACAAAGTCGCCATTTTTAGAGCGCATGACCTTATTCTGGCACAACCATTTTCCATCCAACATTGAGCACACCAAACAACCGAGCGCCTTGCTGGAGCAAAACTATACACTAAGACGTCATGCTTTGGGAAATTATGGTGACTTATTATTTGCCATTTCTAAAGATCCGGCCATGCTCTTGTATCTTGATGGCTATAAAAATGTCAAACAAGACCCCAATGAGAACTTCGCCCGTGAACTATTAGAGCTGTTTACCCTCGGGGGCACTCAGTACTACTCAGAACGTGATATTAAAGAGGCCGCTAGAGCCTTTACTGGGTGGAGTATTGATGACAGAACAGGCAAGTTCCGCTATCGCCGTGAACTTCATGATGAAGGTATCAAAACCTTTATGGGGAAGCGAGGCAACTTTGATGGTGATGATATTTTAAAAATATTACTCCGCCACCCACGCACAGCTGAAACGATTGCTGAAAAAATGTGGCGCGAGTTTATTAACACTTCACGTCCCAACCCACATCATACGCGACGCTGGGCCCAAATCTTTCGTCAGTCTAACTATGATATAAAAGCCTTGTTAATGGCTGTTTTAAGCAGTGACCCATTCTGGCACCCCTCCAATGTAGGAGGCTTAATAAAGTCACCTGTTGAGCTAACAATAGGTACAATGCGAGCACTTCCTTACCGATTACGCACAAATAATCTCGCACACAACTTATCTCTCATGGGGCAATCCTTATTTGCCCACCCCAGTGTAAAAGGCTGGGAAGGTGGCGAGAGCTGGATTAGCACACAATCATTGATGCGACGTACTGGCATTTTAACTAACCTCACTCGCGGCAACCTCCGCCAAACCAATGATGCCAGAATGATGGCACATATGCCCAACTGTAGTGATGAAGAACTTGTCACTTGGCTACTACCTGTCAGCCCACTGAGTCCACTGCCAACCGAGCCGGGTCGCCAAAGACTCGTGCGTGCATTGGTACTAGACCCAGCCTATCAAGTGAGTTAACAGCCGAGGTAATTACTATGGATCGTCGAGAATTTTTAAAATATTCAAGTTTAATTTCAGCAGCGGGCTTACTACCAGAAATGGCTTTTGCAGCCAATGGCCGCAGCCCTGAAAAAATTGTTGTGCTAGTGGAGCTAAAAGGCGGTAATGACGGCTTTAACACATTAGTACCTTATCGTGATGATGCGTATAAAAAGCTACGCCCTACATTGCACCTGAAAGAATCAAAAGTCCTAAAACTAGGCCAAGGAGACATGGGTCTTCACCCTCACCTAAAAGACTTAATGAACATCTGGAACCAAGGCGACATGGCTTGGGTTCAGGGTATTGGCTACCCACAATCGGTACTCTCCCACTTTCGTTCCATGGATATCTGGAACTCTGGCTCGAATGCCAATCAAGTGATTGAAGATGGCTGGTTGACACACGTCCTACCTAGCTTTAAACAAGGCTTACATGGTATTAGTGTCAGCAAGGATGGAAGTAGCTTAGGCCCACTGCACAGCCCACGCTTAAATAGCGTCAGCATGCAAAGCCCCAGAATGTTCGTGAACCAATCACGCACAATCAACGATATCACCCCTGTAAGTTCCACCCCAGCCCTCGCGCATCTAACGCAAACACAGCACCAGCTGTATGAAGTTGGACAACAGCTACGCGCCAAAATGACACGTAGCCTGCGCCAGCAAAAAAGAACAAGAAGTAAGGGCGTACTTGGCCATAGTCTAGAGTCAGTGGCTCAGATGATTATTGCCGGTATTGACTCCCCAGTATACAAAGTCACCCAAGGGGGATTTGATATGCACTCTGGGCAAATTGGTCGTCATAACAATGTGCTCTATCAGGTCAATCATGGCTTGTCACGCTTTGCACATACCATGAAGCAAAATGGCCTGTGGGACAAAATTGTTGTGGTGACCTACTCTGAGTTTGGTCGCCGCATTGCTGAGAACCGTGGTGGCGGTACAGACCATGGTACAGCCTCTGCACAGTTTGTGATGGGTGGTGGCATTCGAGGAGGCCTGTATGGGCAACACCCGAACTTAGAGCGCTTAGATGTCAATGGCAATGTGGCACATACCACTGATTTCCGCCAAGTATACTCGACCTTAGCACAACGTATATGGCGACAGCACCAGCACCCTTGGAAGGCTCACCGCCCCATCCCATTTGTATAATGTGCAATCACAAAGTGCCGCATCTAAGGCGGCACTTTGTTGGGTAAAAAGCATGGCAGATGGGTTATACTTCATCTTTTTTATGACCTGCACCCTGCCATGAATTCAGATTTGCTGCGGCTTCAGCCTTACCCCTTTGAAAAAATCGCTCTTCTAAAACAAACGGTTCAGCCAAACCCAGAGCTGCCGTTGCTGTCTTTATCTATCGGTGAACCTAAACACCCCACGCCTGATATTATCTTAGATAGCCTGCGCGATAGCTTGTCACAAATTGCAGTGTACCCTTCTACCAAAGGTACAACTGAGCTACGCCAAGCCATTGCTAGCTGGTTGATTCCTCGCTTTAAGTTATTAGAAAATGGGATTAACCCTGAAACACAAGTCCTCCCTGTTAATGGGACGCGGGAAGCGTTATTTGCAATTACACAGTGCCTTGTGGATCGTAAAAAAGCTGATGCGAAAGTACTCATGCCAAACCCTTTTTATCAAATTTATGAGGGAGCAACGTTATTAGCCGGCGCAACACCTGTTTATTTGCCCTGCACCGAGGACACCAACTTTCTACCCGACTTAGATGCTATTGATGAACAAACATGGCAACAATGCCAGCTTTTCTTCCTATGCACACCGGGCAACCCTACGGGTGCTGTAACGCCCGTTAGCGAAATCAAAAAGCTATTAGCATTGGCAGAAAAATATGACTTTGTCATTGCCTCAGATGAGTGCTACTCAGAAATTTATCTTGATGAAGCCACACCCCCACCGGGTTTATTGGAAGTTGCCACCAGCGTAGGCAACACAGACTTTGAGCGCTGCCTTGTCTTTCATAGTTTATCAAAGCGCTCAAATGCACCGGGTTTACGCTCCGGCTTTATCGCAGGTGACGCAACATTACTAAAGTCATTTTTGCTATACCGTACCTACCACGGCTGCGCCATGCCACCACAGACCCAAACAGCCAGCATCGTGGCTTGGGGAGATGAGACACATGTTGCTGAGAACCGTCGCTTATACCGTGAAAAATTCTCAGCGGTCTTGGACATTTTGTCACCGGTAATGGATATTCCCACGCCACAGGCTAGCTTCTATCTTTGGGCAAAAACACCGATTGATGATATTCAATTTACACGTGATATTTACCAGCAACAGCACTTAAATGTTGTTCCCGGCAGTTACCTATCGCGTGAGATTGATGGCATGAATCCGGGCAAAAATCGGATTCGTTTGGCATTAGTTGCAGAGCTAGATCAGTGCATTGAAGCCGCACAGCGAATTAAGCACTTTATTGAAGCACTGTAGTGAAGTGAGCAGCCCTTACAGCTTAGGCTAGCCTTTGTACTAGCCTAAGATAACGATCCTGATAAACAATTTCCTACTTCACACCACTTAGCCAGACAAAAAGAAAGCAAGCCCTAAGCTGCTTTCTTTGAAATACAGTGGCGTCATCAACATACAACGCCACCGTTATCGCATTACTTCTTTTTTGCAGCCTTGGCAAAGGCTTCTGCAAACGCATTATTTATTGGTGCAGATGATGAGCTTTGAGTAGGTTTTCGTGCTGACTTAGGCTTAGCAGCACCTTTAGCGGATGTGCCCCGCGCCGGTTTTTTCGCTGCTTTCTCCGCCCCCTCTGATGGGTTAATTTCATCATCCAAACGTAAACTCAATGCAATACGCTTACGTGCTTGATCTACTTCCATCACTTTAACTTTCACAATCTCGCCTGCTTTCACCACAGTATGCGGGTCTTTGATAAATTTATCCGACATGGCAGAGATATGCACTAAACCATCTTGATGCACACCAATATCAACAAACGCCCCAAAGTGCGTCACATTACTCACGGTGCCTTCAAGAATCATCCCCGGTTTTAAGTCTGAGATCTTCTCAACACCCTCCTTAAAGGTAGCTGTCTTAAATTCAGGGCGAGGGTCACGCCCCGGTTTATCTAGCTCTGACACAATATCTGTAATGGTAGGCAAACCAAACTTGTCATCAATATATCGCTCAGGTTGCACTTTTGATAAGTTTTGCTTGTTACCCAGTAATTGCTTAATCTCACACTGTAAATCGGCCAGCATTTTCTCAACAACAGAGTATGACTCAGGATGAACCGCTGATGCATCCAATGGGTTTTCTGAATTACGAATACGAATGAAGCCAGCGGCCTGCTCAAAGGCTTTTTCCCCTAAACGCGGTACTTTCTTTAATTGCTTACGATTGGTAAACGCGCCATGCTCATCACGGTATGCCACAATATTATGGGCAATGGTTTTGTTTAATCCAGCAACATGCGTCAATACCGCAGCAGATGCCGTATTAGCCTCAACCCCCACTGAATTCACACAGTCCTCAACCACCGACTCCAAGTTTTTAGCCAGCTGTGTTTGATTAACATCGTGCTGGTACTGCCCCACCCCAATGGACTTAGGGTCAATCTTCACTAACTCCGCTAAGGGGTCTTGCAAGCGACGCGCAATAGAGATCGCCCCACGAATTGTCACATCCAACTCAGGAAACTCTGAGGCTGCAAGTTCAGAGGCAGAGTAAACCGATGCCCCCGCTTCACTCACCATTACCTTTTGTAGCCCTAATTCAGGGTGCTTGCTAATTAACTCTGCACACAATCGGTCCGTTTCGCGTGAGGCAGTGCCATTACCAATGGCCAGTAGGTTCACCTGATACTTGGCTGCCATGGTGGCCAGTTGCGCAATTGACTGGTCCCACTGATTACGTGGTTGATGTGGGAAGATTGCCATGGAATCTAGGTATTTTCCGGTATTGTCCACTACCGCCACTTTCACCCCTGTACGCAAACCCGGATCAAGCCCCATGGTTGCTTTTTGCCCAGCAGGAGCTGCTAATAACAAGTCTTTCAAGTTTTGTCCAAACACATTAATGGCTTCCACTTCTGCAGCTTGACGAACCTGCCCTAATAGCTCTGTCTCAAGTTTTAACTGAAGTTTAATTTTCCATGTCCAACGCACCACTTCACCCAGCCATGCATCGGCTGGGCGGCCTTGTTCACGAATGCCGTTGCGCTTTGCAATACGATACTCACAAGGATGCGTCTCAGCATCACTATCCGGTGCATCGACTTTGAGTTGTAAAAAGCCTTCATTTCGACCACGCAGCATTGCCAGTACACGGTGCGATGGCATCTTGCTTAATTGGTCTGTGTTATCAAAATAATCACTAAACTTTGCCGCTTCCTCTTCCTTACCCGGTACCACAACAGACTTTAGCTCGCCCTGATCTGACATATACTCACGTAAATCCCCCATCAGGTCCGCATCTTCTGCAAAGCGCTCCATCAGGACATACTTAGCCCCTTCTAGCACACCTTTTGATGCCTCAAATGAGTTTTTAAAGTCCGGATTGGTATTGATATACTTTTCCGCCTCAAGCACAGGGTCTAGGCTTGGGTCTTTTAATAAGGCATCTGCCAAAGGTTCAATCCCAGCTTCTTTGGCAATTTGCCCTTTGGTGCGGCGCTTTTGCTTGTAGGGTAAATACAGGTCTTCTAAGCGCGTTTTACTATCCGCAGCTAGGATCTCCGCCCTTAATGCAGGCGTCAGTTTTTCTTGTTCATCAATTAACTTTAAAATGGCCTCACGACGTAACTCCAACTCGCGCAAATAACCAAGTCGTTCCAATAACAAACGCATTTGCCCATCATCAAGGCCGCCGGTCACTTCCTTTCGGTAACGGGCAATAAAAGGCACGGTAGCCCCTTCATCCAATAAGGCCACTGCGGCGGTAACTTGCTGTGTATTGACACTCAATTCGTGAGCGATGCGTTCGGCTATAGCAATCATAAGGTTTTTTTGTAATGATTTTAGAGCATCGCATTATGATCAATTCTTATCGGTGATTAAAGGGCTTTTATGCAACTTGGTAATCTCACACTTTCAATACTTGATGTCATTGCACTAATCTGGTTTTTGCTATGCTGGGCGGGCTATAGCTACTACGTCAACACACATAATGGCTCTTTGGCGGCGACCATGAGTGCTTGGCGTGAAAAGTGGGCATTATCAATGTTGCAGCGGGATAACCGCATTGTCGATGCACAAGTGATTACCGGACTCACCAATGTGGTCACCTTCTTCTGCTCAACCTCGATTTTTATTACCGCCGGTTTATTTGCCTCACTGGCCGCCTCTAAACAAATTGTGGAGCTGATCAATCAACTGTCTTTTTTACAGTCCACCAATATCACAACAGTAGAGCTAAAATTAGGCTTATTGGTTGTTATTTTTATTTATTCATTTTTCAAATTTGGCTGGGCAATCAAACAACACTCCTACAGTGCCGTGGTACTTGCCTCCGTCCCTGACACTAAGCAAACGCATACCCCACAAGATATCCGAACAGCCAAATTAATGGGACAACTTAGTAGCCTAGGCGCACAACACTTTAATGATGGCATTCGCGCCTATTACTTTGCACTGGCCACCATTAGTTGGTTTATCCATCCTCTAGTTTATATGGCCGTTGTGAGCTGGGTCATATTGGTTTTACATCGCAGGGACTTTCGATCTAAGCTGCTCAATCACCTTATGGCAGAAAAGTAATGCGCTATAAGGTGATTAAGGCTACCTAATTAATGTTTCCGCGAATCATCAATTTCACCAATACTCAATGCACCTGATGAATCATCATAGTCATCGGGGTAAGAGTCCTCAACCTGCCCCAACTCAGGCGTGGCCTGATGCTGATCAGGCTTCATTTCACGCTGTAAGCTTTTGGTCAGATCTTTAATCCCTGTACCATTCAGGCCCACTTCATTTAACAAAGACTCAACCATAGGTGCTTGGGCGCGATAGCGCAGTGCACTATCCACCACTTGATCGGCTAAACTCCCACCACCGCCTCCGCCAGTGCTTGCACCTGCTGCAGCTTCACCACCACCCCCGGCACCACGACTCACCACATTAGAAAAACCATCTACCTGCATAATTTTAATGCCATCGATATTCTCTATTGGCTTCACACTCTCACGAATAATCTCTGGCAATTGCTGTACAATTTTGGTCTTCACATGCATCGCAACCTGCTCATTGGAAAGCTTATTAGCCGCAATATTTAGCGCCGTCTTACCCTCTGCTTCCACTTTAAAGCGTACTTTAGCCGCTTCTGCCTCACGTACCTCAGCATCGGCAGCAGCCTCTGCAAAAATACGCTGACGTTGTGCTTCTTTCTCAGCACTGATTACCTCAACCAAACGACTCCGTTCAGCCTGTGCTCTTTCTTGTGCTGTGATAATACCCTCTTTTTTAGACGCTGCT
>Ga0193958_1000634_pt1 | contig 12389 bp, 7 predicted proteins | sample FB_1_MG_FD_140320 | JGI IMG/M metagenome (GOLD analysis project Ga0193958, IMG submission 140320) | Microbial mat bacterial communities from the Broadkill River, Lewes, Delaware, United States - FB_1_MG | ecosystem: Environmental > Aquatic > Freshwater > River > Microbial mats | place: USA...
CTGCGAATAAAGTTCCTGCAAAGAAACCTAGTAAAGGCATTAGACCTTGAAAAATACCAAAGAAAGCTGCAATTTTTAAAGTTGTTAAAAAATTGATATTTTTATATTTACTTCCACTTGCAATACTAACTGCAACACTATCCATTGCTAAAGCTATTGCTATTAAAATTAATTCCAAAAAAACTCCTAAAGTGCTAAAAGTACTATTAAAAGTACTGGTGGTGTTATTATAAATCCAAACTTACTATATTGCCAAAATGATATTTTCACCCCTTTTTGAGCTAAAACATGAAGCCAAAGAAGTGTTGCTAAAGAACCAAATGGTGTCATTTTAGGACCTAAATTACACCCAATAATATTTGCATAAGCTAATGCTTCATTTGGAATATCTTGAAGTGCAATATCCATTATCATAACAGTTGGCATATTGTTCATAATAGCACTTAAAAAGGCAGATATAAAACCCGTTCCTACTATGGCAATAGTATCGCCCCTTTGTGCTAAATCTTGTAAAACAATAGTTAAATAATCAGTCAATCCAGCATTTTTAAGACCATAAACAACAATATAAAGTCCAATACTAAACCAAACAACTTGCCATGGAGCATTTTTTATAATATGCATTGGTTCAACAGACTTAAACAATGTTGCAATAATCAAGAAGATAATACCTCCACCTAAAGCAAACACTGAAACTGGTAAATCATAAGCATCTCCAACGAAATATCCAAACAATAAAAGTGCTAAAAAGCCCCAAGATAAATAAAATAATTCTATACTTTTTAAAACAGATCTTGGCTCTTTTAGTAAAGAGATATCAACAGTTTTAGGAATATCTTTTCTTAGTATCAAATATAAAAAAACAATTGAAGCTAGAACACTTACTATAAAAGGAATTACCATATTTGATAAATAAGTTATAAACCCAATATCAAAGTAATTTGCTGTTACGATATTTGTAAGATTTGAAAATACAAAAGGAAGCGATGCACTATCACTTATAAATCCACCTGCAAGTAAAAATGCAATAATTGATTTCATATTTAGTTTCAAAATTTTCATTTTTGCAAGTAAAATGGGAGTTAAAATCAATGCAGCTCCATCATTCGCAAAAAGTGCAGAAACGAAGCTTCCCAATAAAATCGAATAAATAAACATTTTTATTCCACTTCCATTTGAAAACTTTGCCATTTTAAGTGCCGCCCACTCAAAGAAACCAATTTCATCTAAAACCATTGATAAAATAATAATACCAATAAAGGAAAGTGTAGCATCCCATACAATATCACTTACTATTAATACATCGTCAAAACTAACTACACCAAATATTAAAGCTACTACTGCGCCAATTACTGCTGTTGTTCCTATTTGTAAATTACGGGGTTGCCAGATTACAAATATTAGGGTAATAATAAAGATTAAACTGGCAAGTATCATAATTCAGCTTCTTTTATTTGCTCTTCTGTAGCTTTTAAAACATAAATAAATGTATCAACTTCAAGTTCATCATATCTTTCAACAGTAACTTCAGTTCTTTCAAATTCATCTCCTTCAAACTCATCTAAAAAATCCCAATGATTTATTAAATTATCTGAATAAAATAGATAACCATGAACAGTATCCCCATTTTCATTTAATTTTATACCAGGATATCCCATACTAGCACTCCATCCAGCATCTCTTAAATATCCTCTAACTGTTGCTGGTACAAATTTACCAACAATATTTTCTAAAACGTGTCCATTTGGACAATTTGGCATAAGCGTTCCATATACAAAAAGTGTTTCTTTCAATTAATTTTCCTTTATTTCGCAAGCTTTTACTAATTTTGGTAGTGGTATATCTAAATGCATAATTTCTTTTATACAAGAGTTTCTAAATTCATCAAGTGGAAATCTAACACTATAATAAGCCCATCTTCCTTCTCTACTAACATTTAAAAAGCCTGCTTCTTTTAATATTTTTAAATGTCTTGAAAGTCTTGATTGAATCATATCAAATGATTTTTCTAAATCACAAACACAACATTTTCCATTTATATTTATAAATTTTAGTAGTTTTAGTCTAGTTTCATCATTTAAGGCACTAACTGATTTTAGGAATATATCCATCATTGAGTCCTTTTTTATGAAAGTATATCTAAATTAGTAGTATATATCAAGATATGTTGATATATTTATTAGTTAAGTTACAATAGAGTTACACAAAAGTGAAGTATCACTTTTGTGCTTAGAATTTTATGCTAAAGGATCTTCACCTGTTTCCCAATTAGCCAAAAACTTCTCAACTAAGTGAAAATCCTCACCTGTGTGTTGAGTAAAAGTTATATATTGATTTTTTTGATTTATTCCAAAATTATCTTTTACAATTTCCATATATCTTAAAGCCAATTCTCTTCGCTTTTCAATAGTTCGACCTTCTCTTATATCAAGATTCATCAAACAAATATCCTCTTTAATATCAGCTCTTCCAATAGTGAGATTATACTTTTCATACTCTCTAATAGAAATAGCAATATGATCAGTTCCTGTATCCATAACTTCTGAAAAAGTAGCTCTTATTTGATTTACAAACTCTTCTTTTGAATCATCCGATACTTTTTTATTTATTTCAAACTGTAAATGTGGCATTTTTTATCCCTTAAATATTTTTAAATAACTGATAAATCGAACTAAAATCTTCTTCCCCTTTTCCCATCATTTTCATTTTTGAAAATAACTCTTTTGGCATAGCAGCAGAGTATAATGGTAATTTTAAATTATACGCTAAATCTTGCAGTAAATGCAAGTCTTTATTTATTGCATTATTTGAAAAATGTGCTGAGAAATCTTCATCTATTAGCTTTTGAGTTTTTGCTTTTAAAACTAATGATTGTCCTCCACCAACTCCTAAAATTTCTAAAGCTTTAGATTTGTCTATTTCACAACTTTCAGCAAGGGCTGTACACTCTGCAAGTGTAGCCATAAATGAACCTAAACATAGATTATTAATAAGTTTCATTTTTGTAGCACTTGCTGGCTTTTCTAGATAAAAAATCTCTTTAGCAATTTTTTCTAAAATAGGTTTAACACTTTCAAAGACCTCTTTTTTACCAGAACTAACTACTGTTAATGTACCTTGAAGTGCCGGAGCAACGCTTCCAAACACAGGATTTTCTAAATAATTTCCACCCAGACTATTTACAACTTCGTGAAAAGTTAAAACATCTTCATAATGATTTGTACTTAAATCAATAATTGTTTTTCCCTTTAACTCTTCGCATAAAAGTCCATTTTCCATTGTTAATATGTTATTAACAGCAGGAGAATCAAATAAACATAAAAAAACTACATCACATTTTAATAATAACTCTTTAGGAGTTAAAACAATCTCATATCCTAAATCTTTTATTTTTTCTATACTTCTATTATAAACTATTGGTTTCTCACCAACTTCAGTAAGCCTAGTAGCAATTGCCTTACCTAAATTTCCTAGTCCAATAAATCCTATTGACATATTTTCTCCTTAGATTGTACATAAGGTCATTATATGAATTTAAAATAAAAAAAAGATGATATTTTGGAAAAAAAGTAAAAAGATTTTAGAAAGATAAATAGATGGAAAAAATCCATCTATTTTATATAATTATTTTTTGAAGTCAGCTAAGATTTTAGCTTTTAATTTAGGAATTGTAAATCCAAATTCTTCGAATAAATCATTTGCTGGTCCAGATGCTCCAAATGTATCCATACCATACACTTTATCAGCAAATCTATAATACTCTAAACCACGTGCAGCTTCAACAGCAAATACTTGAGTATTTTTATCAATTACTTGATCAATATAAGATTCTTCTTGCTCTAAAAATAAATCAAAACAAGGAACTGAAACTACATTTGCAATGATTCCATCATCTTCTAATGAACAAGCAGTTTGTAATGCTAACATTAACTCAGACCCAGAAGCCATGATAGTAATATTTGCATTTTCTCTTTTTTTAAGTAAGTATGCACCATTTGCAACACTTCCAAATGCTTTTTCATCTTTTAATACTCTTAAACCTTGTCTTGAACAAACAAATGCAGTAGGAGCATTCATTTTAAGAGCGACTTTCCAAGAATCTATATTTTCAGTTGCATCTGCTGGTCTGAATGTATAAAAATTTGGTAATGCTCTAAATTGAGATAAGTGCTCAATTGGTTGGTGAGTTGGTCCATCTTCTCCAACACCAATAGAATCATGTGTCCATACAAAGTGTTGTGGAATTCCCGCAAGTGCTGCAATTCTTGCACTTGGTTTTAAGTAATCAGAAAATACAAAGAATGTTGCAGAATAAACTCTAAATAAACCATATAAGTTCATAGCATTTGTCATTGCTGCCATTGCGTGTTCTTTGATACCAAAGTGAATATTTCTTCCATTTGGGAAATCACCCTCACCTTTTAGTTCAGTTTTATTAGAAGGTCCAAGGTCTGCAGATCCTCCTAAGAATCCAGGAACTGCTGCTGCAATTGCATTTAATATTTTATGATTTGAATCTCTTGTCGCTACACTTGAATCTGCTTCAAAAGTTGGATAAACAACAGCATCGAAATTTGGGTTTTGTAACTCTTGGATTTTCGCTTTTGCTTCTGCAGTTAAAGATTCATTCCATTCATTTTCTGCAATTGAACCTTTGATTAATTTATCAAAAGCACCTTTTACTTCTGCTGGAACAAAGAATTTTTCTTCTGGATTAAATCCAGCTTTTTCTTTTGATGCTGCAATTTCATCATTTCCTAACGGAGCACCGTGAGCGTGGTGACTTCCTTCCATTGTAACTGCACCTTTTGCAATTGCAGTCTTAGCAATAATCATTACAGGCTGAGTTGCTTTTTTAGCAGCTACTAATGCTTTGTCAATTTGATCAAAATTATGTCCATCAATTTCAATTACTTCAAAATCAATAGCTTGGAATCTTTTTTTAACATTTTCACTCCATGCTAAAGAAGTATCACCTTCAATAGTAATATTATTTGAATCATAAATAATTACTAAGTTATCAAGTTTTAAGTGACCTGCTGTTGCAGTTGATTCATAAGAAATACCCTCTTGTAAATCTCCATCTCCACATAAACAATAAACTTTATGATTAATTACGTCTTTTCCTAAAATATTTTGAGCATATTTAGCAGCACTTGCAAAACCAACTGCATTTGCAATACCTTGACCTAATGGTCCTGTTGTAATTTCAATACCATGAGTATGTCCATATTCGGGATGACCTGGAGTTTTTGAATGTGTTTGTCTGAAATTTTTCATATCATTTACTGATACATTAAATCCCCAAAGATGTAATAAAGAGTATACCAATCCAGTTGCATGACCACCAGAGAATACTAATCTATCCCTATTTAGCCATTTTTCATTTGCTGGATTTAAATTTAAGTGATTACTTAAAACAGTTGCAATATCAGCAAGTCCCATAGGAGCACCTGGATGTCCTGAATTTGCCGCTTGTACCATATCTGCAGCTAAAAATCTAATTGTATCTGCTTGTTTTTGTAATAATTGTTTTGACATAATTATCCTATTTATAAGTGAGTTTTTGTAGTTTTGACCGATTATATCTAAAATTGATTAAATACAATATGAAGCGGATTTTTTTCTAAATTTTTGGAATTATGATTGTAAAAAGTGCACCTTGATTACTATTTTTAACTAATAATTTTCCAGCCATATTATTTTCAATTATAAGTTTAGACATAAAAAGCCCTATTCCTGAACCATTTAATTTCTGATATGTAAAGAAAGGTTCAAATATTTTTTCAATTGGATTTACCGTTATTCCGCCACCATTATCTTCAACAGTTGTTATAATATTATTATTTTCTTCATATATTGAAATTTTTATATAAGGATTTTTAATTTTTCTATGAACTAATATATCTTTTGCATTATTTATAATATTTATTAAAACTTGCGAATATTCATTTTTATATCCAACTATTACTGGGTTTTTTTGAATAATAATATCTAATTTAATATTATTTGCTTTTAGACCACCACTTATAATATTTACAGTTGAATTTATTTGTTCTAATAATTTGAATTCAATTTTTTCTTTATTTGTTGCAAAAAAATCTCTAAAATCATCAATAGTATTTGACATATATTTAGTTATATCATTTAGCTTAGATATTGCATCGATTATTTCATCATTATCAACTGGCATTTCTAATTTTATTTTTGCCTCAATTGGTAAAAATAAAGAATTAATTTCCATTAATGGTTGTCGCCATTGATGAGAGATATTTCCTAACATTTCACCAAGTGAAGCAAATTTACTTTGTTGAAATAATAATTTATCTTTTTCTCTATTTTTTTCAACTTCTTCTTGAACTTTTTTTTCAAGCTCTTTATTATGATGTTCTAACTGTAAAAAGTCATTTAATTGTGTTTGTCTCATTGTAGTAGTTTAGCAAATTATTATAAAAAATTTACTGTAAGATTATAAAAAGTTATAACTAGAAGAAAAACCTTCTAGTTATAAACTAATATTAAATATCTGGATTAACGTCGATATCATCTTCTATTAATAATTTAATAGTAGAGTTAGCACCTGTTCCTGTATAAACATTATAACTTATACCATCAACTTGTTGTGTTCCTCCATTTGACCATTCATTAACATCAAGATCAACCATATCTTCCATATCACCTTTAATTACTAATTGATTATCTTGGTCAACTAAATCAATTACTTCATCCATATTTATTTCTAGTTTTGTAGCTACATTATTTTCAATATCAATAATATCAGCTCCATTTACTTTTGAAACTACATCATCAAGGTTGAAGTCATTTGATTCTTCAATAACTGTTTTAGTTGTAGCTTCAACAACAACATTATCATAAGCAACACCTGAATCATTATCATCAGTCCATAATCCAAATGTTCCCATTGCTGGTTGCTCATCAGCACTTACAATTAAGTTACCATCTATATATGCTTTAATACCATCTTCATCAACTTCAACTTTTAAATTAAACTCACTTCCGTAAGTATTGTAAACTTCTAATTGATTGTGTGATGATAATACTGTTTCACTACCATTTTCAACTTTAACAATAGAGAAATCTCTATATGTATTATTAGCTGAATAAGAGTTGTCAAAATCATTCCATTCAACTCTATAGTAGTTATTGTCATCTTTATATCCAAATACAATACCTACAGCATCGTTCATATTGTCAGTACCTTTTGGTTTTGTATCAACATCTACTGAAATTGCATAAGTAGTTAAAGTTAAACTTCCAGCTAAAGTTTGTCCTACAAACCCTCTTGCTGTATCATAATCTTTTAAGTATAACTCTTTATCCCCATCACAATCAACATCTGCAATTACTCTCTCATCACAATATGAATCACATCCTGAAACTTTGTTCCATGTCCAACCATTTGCATTACAATCTTCAAAATCATCTTTAAATATTGTTTCGCTATTTATAATTACAATTTCTGAACTTCCTGAGAACATTGAATCATTATCTAAAATAATTCCTGTTCCAGTTCCAACTTCTCCTGTTCCTAATGTTGCTGTTAATTCAAATGATTCTGTATTTTCTATTTCACCATCATCAATTGAAGTTGTTTTAACTAAAATTGTAGATAATGAAGTACCATCTTTAATCATACTATCAGTAATAGTTATAACTCCATTAGAAGGTACATTAATCCAAGTCGTTCCAAAGTCTGTACTATATTTGAAGTCAGAATAATCAGCATTTGATGTAGTTACATTTGCAACTGCTAAAGTAACAGTACTTCCTACTTCAATACCACTTGCTCTTACTGCAAACACTAAATCTTCACCTTCATTAACAGCTATATCTGTACCTTTGATATCTGCACTACACAATGTTCCCACAAATACTGTTGGCTCACCTGCTTCTTTAACTTCTAAACAAACTTTTGCTTCATTTGAAACTAAACCTTGAGTATCTGTTACAGTATAAGTAAATCCAGCTTCTCCAACATAATCAGCATTTGGTGTAAATAAAATCTGAGTTCCATTGTTAATAACAACTGCCGTTCCATTTAAAGATGAAGAAATTTCATTAAATGATACATTTGAACCATCTTCTGCATCATAATCATTTGCTAATAATGTATTAATATCAATAACTAATGACGTATCTTCAACCATGTCCATTGTATCTTGAACATAATCTGTACCATCTGCATTATATCTATGAGCAATTACTCCATTATTTGATTCCCATGCAATTACATATGTTCCATCAACTAAAGTTGTTACAACAGGCTGAGTTTCAGAAGAACAATCATTTGCAACAATAAATGAATCTAATTCTTTACCATTCGAATCAAATGTTTTAGCTTCAATATCTTTATGTGATGTTTGCCATACTATAATAAATCCTGTACCTAATGGTGAGATAACTGGATTTTTTCCACTCTCACAATAATCATTTGTAACAACAATATCACTATTATCAACTGGTTTACCACTTGAATCTAATACTTGTGCATAAACATCACTTCCACTTTCCCAAGTAACTACTGTAGTTCCGTTTGTTAATGCTGTAATCTCTGGATCTGTTTGTGCTCCACAAGTAGTTGAATTAACTCTTGTTTCACTTCCAATCATTTCTACACCATCTGTTGTTAATGCAAATTTTTGTACATAAACTCCATAATCACTTCCATCTTGACATTCAGATTGCCATGTTACAAGAACATTTCCATTTGCATCTAATGTGATATCAGAATCAATTTGATCACCTTTTGTAAAAGTATTAACTTGGAATGCTTCGCCAACCTCATTTCCTAAAGCATCATATCTTTGTCCAAAAATTCCATATCCTGAACCATCATGAACATCACTTTGGATTGGGTTTGTATCTTCAAATGCAGTGTTATTATGTCTTGCATCAGCTGACCAAGTAACTATAAATCCACCATCTGGTAATCCAATTATTGGGTCATACTCTGCTCTAGCTACTGTAAATTCAGAACAAACTGGATTATTATTAGCATCAAAAATTTGACCTTCAATATATTTACTTCCTTCATCAGAATTATCTAAACCTTTTTCAAACATCATATCATTAGCTGTCCATGTAACTAAATAGCTTCCATTTGATAATGCAGTTACATGAGATGTATGTTGATAATCATCTTCAAATGTATTTACTTGAACTATATCTCCAACTTTATCACCATCACTATCATATCTTTGTGCAAAAATTCCAGTAATATTTGAATCCATTCCTGTCCATGTTACAACATAACCTCCATCAGTTAAATATGTAACATCTGGCTCACCTAATAATGAGATATTAGAACAAATTTCTTCTGCAACTACAAAATCACCTTGAACCTCTAATCCTAAATTACAATCATCAACTGCAACTGGTGCTGTATTAGCAGGACCATCTTGCCCAAATGAAAGGTAAATAGTATTACTATCTTTATCTCCATCATTTACTGTAATCTCAATTGTTTTAACTTCTTCTGGATTACTACTTGTATATGTTAATGACTCTATAGCTTCTTCATATTCTGCTACTGTTGCTGTTCCTGTTAATGTTACAACTAATTCACCATTTACAACATTTGTTGTTGCTGTGATTCCTGCTGGTAAGTTATTTATTACAATAGAATCTCCATCTCTGTAGTTAGTTAAGACTACTCTTGCACTCTCTAAGTTTGCATCATCCACATCAGAAATATTTATATCACTTACAATATGACAATCTGTTGGAGTATTTGGAGTATCAATTCCAACTAAGCTTACATTATCAATTGCAATCCCCCAGTTATCGAATCCTTCTCCAACTTCTTTAAATTCTATTCTATTTGAGCCATCTCCAGCCCCACCAATCACAGTTACTTTAAATGTTTCCCAATTAGTTGTATTATTACCTTGAATTGTTGTAATTAACTCTCCACCCCAGTAAACTTCTACTACTCCTGAATTTTCACCTGATGCTCCTGATTCTTGCATTGCTGCTTTATCTTTATAATCGAAGCTAAATTCATAACTATTTCCACTAACTACTCCACTTACTACTTGTCCTACATGTGTATTTGCATTATAGTTTGAGTCTTTATCTCCAGATATTGTTGCTGATTCACCTAAATCTAAATAATTCTCTCCATCTGTTGCTCCTACTCCTGCATGGTTAGATTCATGTACTTCCATCCATCTTGACTCACTAGACATTAATTCCCATCCAGTAAGTGTTTTCATTCCTACCCATTGACCACTACTTAATTGTGGGTCAAATAATTGATTTCCATTTGCATCAATTCCTGTTACATCTTCGAAGCTTCCATTTACAATTAGGTTATCTGATGAAACTGTTCCATGTATAGTTTGAACTAAAGAAACATCATCTAAGAACATACCTCTTCCTGCATCTGGGTTTGATGTTCCTACTTCTCTAAATTGAATCTCCACAGGATTTCCCGTACCTATAAATGTAACAGAATCATTAATCCAATTTACTGTTGATAAACCTGTGCCATCTTCACTATACGTTCCTAATACTACACCATCAACTGCTACTTCAAATTTACAAACTTCTCCATTATATCCTGGTCTTGCAGAGTAGTTAAAATCTAACTCATAAGAAGCCCCTTTAACTGTGTCTACAGTTCTAGTAATTCCCGATGAATCTGGATAATTATTTGAATCATCTGTATTTAATTCAACATATTTTGTCCCATCTGCTGCTAGTCCTGTAAATACTGAACCTCCACCATTTTCTATAAGTTCGTCTCTTATCTCTATTTTCTCATTACAATTAATTGATGTCCAACCATCTGCAGAATTTACAAATGTTACATCATCTGTATTTAAGTTAACTTCAAATGAAGATTCAAATATTGTTGTTACCTGATCACCGCTAGTATGATTACTTAAAGGTGCAATATCAACATTAATATTTAAATTAAATGACGTTTCATCTCCATTTTTATCAACAGCAGTAACCTCAAAAATCTCTTTAATATCCGATGTAAAATCACTTGATGCTGCAGTATATTTATAAGTACCATCAACAATATTAAATGATAACTTACCTCCTGCTGGCGTCTCAAGATCAGTAAAGCTTGTAGTATAAGTAGTTGCTCCAACTTTAATTGAAACTAAACCTCCTGCACCATCTGTATTAAAGTCTACATTATCTAATAAATTTCCTGTTACAGAAGCTGTTACTGTTTCAGCAAGAACTGTTCCTAGTGTTGATATATCTTTTACCATTAATACTTCATCACTATCTTGTACTTGAACAATTTTTAATGGAGCTTCTACAGCACCTGTTCCTATACCAACAACATTTAATAAAATAGCATTATCTTGAACAAATTCTTTCCAATCTTTAATCGTTTGATCATTATCACTATCAGTTGCAGAAGTATTTTCATTTGGCTCACCATCAGATACAAAGTATGCAACTGTATTATCTGCATTATGTCCTGTAAAATCTACACTCATTGTTTCATTTAAAGCATCATAGTAATCTGTCCCACCAACTGGTAAACTTGTTATCTCAACTCCGTTTGAATATACTTTCCAGCTAGATGAATCCATTGTTAAACTACCTAAGAAATCAATCGCTTGAGTTGTACTCATCCAACCAAAATTATCAGAGTGACCATTAAATAATGTTAAATTTACTTCTGTTTCACCATTTTGAGCATAAGCTTCAATTGTTGAAATTATTGATTCTTTTGCAATCTCAAATCTTGTGTTTTCATTTCCACTACTATCTATAGTTTTGTAAGTCATTGAACCTGAAACATCTAATGTAAATAATAAATTTGATGTAGATTCTCCAAATGTTAATGTATTTGTTTCATCATTACTTGTTGGAGTAGTATCACAAACACTACCTGTAATTCCGTTAATAACTGGTGCATCATCTGTACCTTCTATGTTAATTGTTAATTCAGTTGCTTTTGATGAATCACCGTTTACTACATATGTAAATGTATCCGTTGTTGTATCTCCATCATTTAGTGATTCGTTATATATCTCATTTACATCATAAGTAAATTCACCTGTATTATTTATAGATAAAACTCCTTTATCTGTTATTATTACAGTATCTGAACCATCAGGTGATATAGAATATGATACACCACCAACAAGAACTGTTGTTACTGTAGTATTTACTCCTACATTATCATTAGATAATACATTCCCTACTGCATCATAACCTTCAGTCGGTGAATCTGTAACTAAAGTATTATTTACCCATTCTGAACCTTCCTCTTTTGCTGTAAACACATCTGAATTTACAACTACAGTATCTATAATTGCTGAGTCACTTCCTTCAGGTGATATATTCCCTGCTTTATCTGTGATTACAGCTTTTACTTCGATTGTTTCACCTTCAGC
>Ga0193958_1000638_pt1 | contig 12360 bp, 17 predicted proteins | sample FB_1_MG_FD_140320 | JGI IMG/M metagenome (GOLD analysis project Ga0193958, IMG submission 140320) | Microbial mat bacterial communities from the Broadkill River, Lewes, Delaware, United States - FB_1_MG | ecosystem: Environmental > Aquatic > Freshwater > River > Microbial mats | place: USA...
ATTTAAATTCCAGTGCGATTGCGAGTGCAAGACTGGTTTTACCTTGGCCGCCTTTGGGCGACCAGATTGTGATGCGCTTTGCCATGTTATTGCCTTAAGTCACGAGAAAAACTTTTAAAAGCCGTACTTCTGATCGACGAGGAGGAGGATGAGATGAGAAATCAGAAATACGGCTATTAAAAGGCACTGTTGCCAGTGCGCTTTGTGCTTGTTTTATATAAAGCCGTGTCTTTTTAGTTTGACGCGTAAGGTTGCGCGGTTGATGCCTAGCATCATGGCGGCTTTAGATTGATTGCCTCGTGTACGTCTCATAACAGAGGTCAAAATGCCGCACTCTGCCTTATCCATGACTTGTCGATAAATGTTTTCAGGTAACTTGTCTGCCATTGCTTCTGCATGATCACTTAGTTCGCCGGTTGAAAATTTCTTACTCATTGGTTTGTTTCCTAAAAAGGGTGGCCGTTGTGGCCACCAATGCTTCGAGGTAATTGCTGATCGTTATGGCTAGAAACTCATTGAGTATTAAATTTAGCCACATTGAACCTTTGGTGATTAAAACAGCTCATAAATGCCAATTATTGCTAGTAATAAAATTGAATTTATTTGCTTTTGAATAAATAATATTAGCACTATGCTATTTGTGTCAATAGCGAAATGCTATTGTTTTGGGGCTAGAATAAGCCGCTCCTATGGGTTTAGGAGGGCAAGCGTTTGATTTTTAATAAATTAATCTTTTATTAAGATTTATTAAGTGGGGATGTAGTTGATGAAGAGAACTTTGGTAAAAGCGAGTGGGGAGAAGAGGGAAAAATTTTACTTAGAAAAGTTTAAGTCGTTATCTATGGAACAGAAGAAAAAAGTACTGAATGAAATGCTTAAAAAGCTCACTTAAGCATTTCACCTGTTTTTATTTTTAAATATTCTTTGTCGATCAGGTCGTAGACTTCTTGTTTGGATGCAGCAGGAAGTTTGCTCAGCATTTTAAGATAGAGTAGCTCTTCCTTACTCATACTTTCGGTGTTTGTGGGAAGGGTAGCGTCATTATCCATCCAACCATGCCCCAAGCTTAGGGCATCTTCAATTCTTCTAGCTACCTCATCACCCATAGAGCGGTTATTTGTCACCATTTGGCTGACATGGGCGGGAGCAAGTCCACATATCTCCGCGAGTGCTCTTTGTGTACCTACCCGTTTAATAAGTAGTTTCAGGTTACTTTTCCTGATTTCTTTCACTGTGGTTTTCATAAATTTAATGATAGCACTGAGCTACCTTCCTAAGAATTCGCAAAATGCTATTGAATATATTTAGCATAATGCTATCATTCGAAACCATGACTCTAACTGAATATAAGCAAAAGTATGGTATCAGTGCACTTCGGGAGCTGGCACAGAAGCTTGGAACCTCATATCCATACCTATACCAAATGGAGACAGGACGCCGAGCAGTAACTCCCGAGATGGCATGTGAGTTAGAAGTTGCTACTTCTGGACTACTCACACGTGTTGCGTTACGGCCTGATGTATTTGGTTCATTGGAAGAACGTTTCAATGAGTCTAGTACAAAGGGGAAGCAGAATAAGAATACTTCAAATTCTATGCTCAGATGATTGAAGTTTTTAATTATATCCGGCTTGTTTTTCTTGTCGGAGGTTTGAACAAGGTGAGTGATTGTTTGATAGGTCTTATTAAGAGGCTAATAGCCGAAGGAGGCGCAGGTGATTCAAAGTACAGTGTTACAGCATGATGGCTTATATTATTTGCCTCTTCATTGTTTGATTGATGATAATAAGTAATTAACATGTTGAATTTGAGAGAATACAGGGTAATAATTAATCTTGTTCGATCCTTTATTCCGTTCTGTTTTATCCGTTCGGAATATACTGCGTACTCTGGCCTCCCCTGGTCATATAAACCCGAGTACGCAGTTTTTCTACACTTTTCTCAGATTCATGATAGAACCCTGCTTTTGGTTGACCACCAGTGGGCAGATCAAGCATGACAGCCCCCGCAATTACAGCGCCGGTATTATTCAAGCGGCGTACTGGCCAAAGCTGTTTACTCAAGCGTAAGCAGCTTCGTGCACTTCGTAAGCTGCAATCAAAGTCCATGCGTTCATTTGGCGTAATACAGGCTTATGAGTTACACACCAGTGTTAAAGGGAAAGCATTCCGTAAGCGTAAATACTTTATTAAAGCCAGTGGCAATGGTTGCTATCATGAGCCAAGCAACTTAAAGCCGCTAGTCACTAGAAGTCCCTACAGTAAAGACACTGGCAAGCCTGATCGTAATTTAGTGGTTAGAGTTGCTGGTAAGGATCATGATGAGTACGGTAACCGTCTGCGTTCAAATGCACAGTACAAAGCCATTGCGAAAGCCAAAGAGTACTACCTAAATCCAAATGTTTTACCGTTTATTGAGGTTGCCCGCACAGCGATCAAACGTCAAAAGAGTGGCAGTAGCAAGATAGGTAAGCATCGTAGTGAAGGGCGTGAAGGTTTGTGTTGTACGCTGGAAGCCTTATTTTTAAATATGGACATTCACTCTTTCAGGGTAGGGCGTCCCGATGCATCTGATAAGAAAGTGTTTCATTATGCCGTCAATGAATCTATTGCAGCACAAGTAGGTTTGCACCCAAAGCGTCTACAACGTAATTTAGAGTTGCTGGAAGCGGCGAATATCATCTACATGAAACGGCAGTACGAAGAGCTGGAAAACGGCGAATATGTGGGCAAAGCCTCAGCCATTGGGTTTACCCACGATTTCATGAAAGCATTTGGCATGAAGTTTACCTTTCACCGCACCTCTCAGCAGCTCACCAAGCGCGAAAAGCAAAATGCCCAGCGTGATGTGAAGACCCCAGAGCAAATCAAAGCAGAAGCTACTGACAAGCTGTGTCAGGCTGCTAGCGGCATCATTGTTAGTAAGGCGACTGTGAAAAGAGATGTTAAAAAGCTGTATAGCTTCCTAGACGGCGACGACTCCCCACCCGATCCAGCGCATTAATCTCTTCACTCGGTCGCCCACGTCGCGACCCGTTCCTCTGTGCCTGCCTGTAAAAATTCACCTAAGCAATCACCGCCAAGCCTCCCAAAAACACCACAAAACCCATTCTGAAGCGATAAATTAACGCAATCCATTAACGGTAGTCATTTTTATCCGTGAGCGCTGCAAAAAACTTTAATTAAGTGTCCAGCATTCTATAATTTAAGTGTCCAGCACTCTCTTTGAGCGACAGTGCTTATATTTCTAAGTGTCTATTGGCTAATGCGATAAGTGTCTTATCTTTATTTTATGCCTTTCTTTATACCTATAAGGTGCAGCAAGCTGCTGAGGCCGAATAGCGGCTATGCCGTCGGCGCTCTGCTGCGTCGGTTCCCTCCTTGCTGCGTTCGGCGCTGCCTCTCTTAAAATGTGCCTATGGCACGGGTGAGTGTTTCCTGACTCGTGCCATGCAAAGTTTCATGACAATGAAGTCAAATCTCTCTGATCAGTGAGCAGTGCTCACTGATCACCAAAGACAGAAGCTTTAAAACGGAAAGTCACCGCTTTGGTACCTGCTGTGTGTCCACATTGTTTCCTGAGGGGTCGGAGTTAGGAGACTTTAAAAGCGGTTTGGCAAGTGTAAAAAGAGGAGTGCTGAATGGGCTTAGGAGTAACCTGAAGAGGTGGGCTATTATATGTGCTTTTCTTTTAAAAAACAGTGGTTTAGTGGTCTAAATAAGCTTATAAGTGTATAATATTCCAAGGTTATTTTGTTTTTATACTGTTTTCTGAGGTGTATGTATGCAGGATAAAAAGTTTAGCAAAGGTCAGAGTTTGAAGGTGGCTAAGGTAACGGAGGACCAGCAGAAGGTGTTAAGGCTGATAAAGAAAGCTCCTGGTCTAAGTGCGGGTAGCTTGGAGTGGCTTTATTTGGGAGGGCAAGTGAAAAATGGCAAGCCAGTTCCAACTAATCTAGGTGTTGTTGATCCTGATGTATTTACGAAGGCTAAGAAAGCGGGTAGTCGTGCGTCTGAGTTAGCAGCTGGGTCAACGGTGTTTAAAAAGAAAATTTCTGGCAGTCATGAGATTGGATACTGGCCGGTTGTGTTTGGAACGGGGGTGACTCGGGTGTCTACTCCAACAGGTCGTGATGTTTCAGTTGTTGCGGGTATTGCCAATACTGAGAGAGTGTTAGGCCCAGATGGTGTTGCGTCTGAAAGAGCGGCTTTAGATTCGTATCTGGAAGACTAGTTTCTCGGATTTACATTTAATAATAATTTGGGTGATACCTGATGACGATGCCTTTACACCTTGCGTTCAATAAGAACGAGATTGCTGCTTATGATCCGCTCAAGTCTGATGCAATGGATGCTTGGGGAAGATACTGGTTTGATAATCAAGATAGTAGTTTGAGTCCTTGGAATAAGGTGAACCACATTTGTTCTGACCGATCCGGTAGAAGTGGGCTGGAATATGTACAGTTGATGCCAATTGGTGTTGAGCACGTTGATACTGTGATTGCTGGGCTTAGCTGGCAGATGAGGCTGGCTGCTTGGGAGTGGTGGGTGGTTAATCGGCAGATTAGTTTGCGGGGCTGTACTGAAGGGGTAAGGTATAAGCTACGGAAGTCTTCTGATACTGACTATCGATACAATAGGGGGTTGCTGATGATTGATTTGGCTACGATTGTTGGAACAGTAAATGGCTGTTTGCAGATGATAGACTTGGGTGATCCTACGGATGAAGATTGTACGGATTGGTGGTGTGTTGACTAAGGTCATGGTTGACAGTGGTAACCAGTTTTTGGTAGTTTTTATATAAGCTGCACATAGTAGCGGATGAGAAAGCCTGATCATGTATGTGATCGGGCTTTTTTTATGCCTGCGATTTGTAGTTTTGTAAGATGATTTCCTCCTCCTAAGGCGGGTAACAGAGTAACGGCTGTTATCCGCCTTTTTTGTTTGCTGGAGTTGACTAATTTTGAGGCCCGACCAGGGAAACTTGGGCGGGCTTTTTTGTGGATGCACGTTTTAGATTAGGACTGATTAGGGTATGACGAACGGACAGATCGTATTGTTTGAAATGACACCGAGTCGTGTTACGTCGTGGCTGATTGCTTCGGCAACTCGGTCAATGATTACCCATGCTGCGGTTGGTGTGAATGGTCAGTGGTTTGATGCCAGTGAGCACAGAGGTGATGTGGCAGAGATGGATGCCAGTTTGCATGCTGACCGGATGTGCTATGTGATCGATGCGGATGTTAATCAGCTGGATTTGATTAAGCAGTTGGGTAAGCGGTACGACTGGCAGGGCGTGTTTGGCTGGTTGGTTTGTCGCTACCTGAAAAAGGTGTGCGGCAAGGATCAGAATTTTTATTGCTTTGAGTTTGCTTATCGAGCACTGACTGGAAACTCACCGAAAGGTGCAGTGAGTGGTAAAGACCTGGTAACGCTGGCTCAGGAATTTGATATGCCAGTGCGGTATGTGCGGTTTGGGGATTTAAACTAGATGAGTATCATTAAAAAATTACAGAGCAAGAAGATTGCAGTAACAAAAAGAGATTTGATTCTGCGCAAGCTGAAAACTCAATTCGACTTGAGTTGTGGCATTAATCGATTGTGCTTTGCTGTGGTTGAACAAGCAATCCATGACGTTTTCAATGATGGAATTTCTGAGTCTGATCGTGCTTCTGCGAAGCAATACCTCAACGGCAACATTATTCATGCAGAGTCTTGTGGGGTCGATTCTAAATGGATTCGGCTGGTTATTAAGATGGTTGATGCTCAGGAATACAAAACGAAGGTGGTCGGTAAGACTCGTTCTGGAAAGCCTATCTTTGAAGTGTTGTTAGCAAAGCCTGTGGCTGTTTGATCATGAAAAAGTCTGGAAGGCTATCTGATGCGGATGCTTGTTGCTTTGATGCCCCACTCGATAAGACTGACATTGTGCTGAGTTTAGATTGTGTTGAGCAGTCTATTGACTCCAGTGGTGAAAAGGGTCGGATTGATCTACTCAATGGGTTTATTGGGTTAAGGACCCGTGGTGGTGCATTCGTTAATGTTCCAAAGCTAATTATTGAGCGAATCAAAAATGACGCTTGGCAGCTTTGGAATGGTGGATCATCTGTCGATGCACTTCATATTAATCATACGGCAGCAATTCACTACTGTGATGATAACCATCCTGATGTATTGCAGGCGTTTACTAAGCCTTCTGGTGAGTACGATGCAGGCGATGTGTTTGATGGTTTATACATCGGTTACGCACAGTGCCTTCTGGATTGTACTGACCCAGAGCGTTCAAAAGTTAATGGGTTTCTGTTTACTGAGGTTTGTCAGTATCTAAACATTAGTTTGTTTATTAAGGGGGTAGATTTTATCTCGAATAGCCCAGCACCTTTCTTTTTGGATATGACAAATGCGACTAATTTGGTCGTCGGGAGTGCTGAGCATCCTATTGATCGGGATCGTGTATCAGGCAAAGGCATTCGTATTGGGGCTAGGGGTAGCAAGAGTGCTGCGCCTGCAAGTAAGAATATTGTTATCCATGCTTATCGGGGCTTGAACGTTGTGCTGGAAGGTTCTGCGTTGGATGCTGCTGAGGTGGTTTGGTATGAGAAGAAAAATAACGAAACAACAGGTGGGGTTGTGATGGCTGATAAGTTGAAAATTACAAAGATGTCAAAAGCGGGTATGCGGCAGTTGATTGAATCTGAAAAGCCGATGCCAACGCTTTATTACTGTGAAGCGGGTGTTCCAACGATTGGTGTTGGCCATGAGTTGACTCGTTCACAACTGAACTCGGGGAAAATTCCGTTATCGGATGGTTCTGTCATTGATTTTAGAAACAATAAAGCGCTGTCGCATGAGGATATTATGCGCTTGTTACATGATGATTTAGTGAGTCGTGAACAGGTTGTTGCTGACTTGGTGGCTGTTCCGCTGGATCAGAATAATTTTGATGCTTTAGTGCACTTTGTTTTTAACATTGGGCGTACTGCGTTTAAACAGTCAACGTTATTAAGAGAGTTGAATGGGTTCGATTATGCCGCAGTTCCTGGTCAGTTTAAACGCTGGAAGTTTGTTACTAAGAATGGTGTAAAGGTTGAGTCTAAAGGGTTGATCAATCGCCGATTGATCGAAGTGGGTATGTGGCATGGCTCGACTGAACGTTCGGATGATTTGAATGAGTGGGCTGATGCAATGGCTGCGCCTGCACCTGCACCTGCGGTGCATGATTCGATGCAGGATCAGAAGGGTATTGATCTTGTTGCTGCAGCTAAGGTGCTTGGTATTCATAGTGCTGAGGAGCTGGTTAGTGAGATCAAAACTAAAACTACTGAAGGGTTTAATGAGACTTTGGAGCAGGCTCGTAAGCAAGCTAAGGTTGAACTGGAGTTGAAGGTAGCTGAGGCTAAGGCGGATGCGGTTAATTCATTTAGAGTCAAGAATACTCAGAAGCCCAGTCAGTCACGGACGAATAAAAGTGTAGTTGCCATGGTGGTAGCCACAGGCTTGCGGGTACTGGTTGGAACAACGGGACTGTCTGCGGTATTTGCAGAGCCTGCGGTGGCTGAAATGGTGACAGGAGCTGTGGTGGCTGGTTTGGATGTTGCTGTTGCGGGGCTTGGCGTTGCGGCGATTAAGTTTCGCAATATGGCAACCAAGTTTATTGGGTGATGTAAATGAATGATCAGGAGAGAGAGCGGTTAGCCAAGCTGGAGATCAGGGTGGAGCATGCTGAGTCACAACTGACCCGAGTGATTGATGATATTCGTAAGTTGACACTATCTGTGTCCAGTATCGACCGAATGCTACATAAGGTTTATTACATTGTTGTGGGGGCTGTAGTGGTGGTAACTGCTCAGGAGTTTGGGTTGCTGGTTGTATTGAAGAAGATGTTTCTATGAGTGAGTTTACGATTACTGTTAATGATGCTGGTTTTGCTGGGTTTATCAGTCATTTTGGAGCTCAAGAAGGTAAGGCTCGTTTTAGTCATGCGCACGGCCAAAGCTGGGTGTTTAACAGTCATGAGCCTGAGAATTATTGGGCTGGACGGTATTATGGTTCGGATTATGCGCCGGTCAATGATGCGACTGTTCGTATGCTAAAAATGCGGCGCTGTTAGTGGTTGTGTGAGTGAGTTTTTTCAGGAAATAAGGTAATAGAAGAATGTCAGATGTAAATACTCCTAGTGTGATGGGTGCCAAATTGGATACTGGTAGCCACCTCTCACAAGCTGCTTTGGTTGGAAAAATGACAGAGCACAAAGAAGCTGAAGCACGAAACATGATTGCAGTGATCCAAGCGCTGCTTGATAGTCGCCTCGGCATGCATGAAGTGGATCTTGATGCGCTGACGGCTAAGGTTGCAGCAGTCAATGATCTGTTAGATGGTGATGAGCAGTCTGAAGGGTTTCAGAAATTTGCCGCACTGACGACTAAACTGGCGAATGCTGAGCTTAAAGGTAATCAGAATGCAGCTGCGATTACGGCATTACGCAATGCGTTAAATGGTGAAATTGCGGCGTTAGGTGATCGTGTTGATACGGTTGAAAATGAAGCCCGTACTGGTCGTGAAGCATTAGATGCACGGATTACTCAGTTACGTTCTGAGTACGAGGCGCATGTTGCAAAAAAGCTTGCTGAAGATAACCAGCGCAATACGCGACTTGATGATGTCACGTTGCGTATTGGGGCGTTGGAGGCTTCTAAAAAGCTAACAGAGGGCCGTCTGGCAGAGCTGGAGTCTGATCGTGATCAGGTCAAGTCGGATGTTTTGCAAATCAAAACGACGTTGCAGGCCCAAGCTGAGGGGTTGCAAGCAGAGCTGGAACGCGCACAGGCGGTTGAAGCGGAGTTACGCACAGAGCTGGAAACAGAGCGTTCACGTCTTGATGGTGTAGTGACTAAGCAAGGTACGTTTGCAACGCGTCAGGATGTGGCGAATGCCAGTGAAGCTGCTTCTATGGCGGCTGTGTCTGCGATGTGGGATGAGGCGGGTATTCCAATGCCTGCGGGCTTGCCGATGCCAGATGGCAGTGTTTCTCAGTAAGTAATCACACCAATTCTTTGGTGAGAAGTAAAGCGGGTGGCCGATGGCTGCCCGTTTTGTTTTGTCTCTAGGTTAAATGTTATGGATCAAGCCGGACATGCATTAGGAGTACATATCAGGGCTTTTGTTGATGAGATGGTGACACGCAAGTTGGGTGAGTTAGTGGTCGCTCAAACAGAGGTATCCGTCATGATCAATAAGGCCGCTAAGAACCCTTTAACGGTTCAATGTGCGGGACAGGAGTTTGTATTTCCTTTAGGGGAAGTTGTATGGGTTCCTACTGAGGTGCTGGTGGTGTTGGATGAGTTGACCCAGCCTATTCTTAAAGATCGGGGCATGGGGTTAACGGAGGTGGTATCCGGTATTGAATACGAGGTGATGGGGTGATTCCACAGTATCTGTTACCTGGTTGTGAAGAGATTAGGCTGACAGCGCAGGAGCTTAATTTTTGCAATGAGTTAGTGAATGGGGTGGATGAGAATGGCCAGCCTATTACAAAAACGGAAGCGGCGAAGCGGTCTTGTCGGGTCAAAACGGAGAAGTCGGCGAGTGTTCGGGCTGCGAATATTCTGGCAGGTGGTTCTGGTGCGATAGATGAGGCAACGAAACAGAAAAAGAAACAAGCCGTTGATGCCTACTTAAAGCGGTTGTATGCCGAAAAGCGAAACCGAACACGGTTGTCACTGGATGAGGTGATTGGACGTTCTGTCAGAATATATGATATTGCGATTGGTGATGAGAAGGTAATGAATACTTTTAAACTCAAAAATCGTGTGTTTGATCAGGAGGTGCATGAGGTGAACCTCCCAGCAGCAAAAGGTGCCATGGAGTTGGTTGCTAAGTTATCTGGCTATTTGGATGGTGAGCCGGAACAGGCTGGTATGACGCACGAAGAGGCGTTAGATGAATTGGATGATGAGGTTGTCTGATGGACGCGAGAGAAAAGCGTATTAGGCGACGACTACGTGATGATTTTCCTCATTACGCGGCTAAGTGTTTGAAGATCCGAAGTAAGAAGGGAAAAATTTTACCGTTTCAGCTGAACTCAGCTCAACTACATTTGCATGAGCGGATTTGTGAGCAGATTGCTGAGACGGGGATGGCCAGAACGATTGACCTGAAAGGGCGTCAGCAGGGGATTAGTACTTATCACCAAGGTCGTGCGTACTGGAAGACGTCGCACAGACAAGGGTATTACGCGTCAATCCTGACTCATGAGAACAAGGCAACCAGCAACCTTTTTGCGATGACTAAGCGTTATCACGAGAATTGCCCTGCGTTGGTTAGACCACAACTATTGGCATCCAATGCTAAAGAGCTGAAGTTTTCCAAGCTGGATAGTGGCTATATGGTGGCAACTGCGGGAGCTAAGGGAACAGGGCGCTCTAGTACGGCACAGTACTTTCATGGTTCTGAGGTGGCGTTTTGGCCCAATGCTGAGGATCACGTGATGGGTGTGATGCAGGCGATTGCAGAGGAGCCAGAAACAGAGATTCATTTGGAGTCTACTGCTAATGGTATTGGTAATTACTTCCATCGAACTTGGGTGTTAGCTGAAAAAGGGGAAAGTGAGTTTATTCCGGTATTTATGCCGTGGTTCTGGCAAACCGAGTATGTCAGAGAGCCACCAACAGGCTTTACCTTGACAGAGGATGAGGAAGAGTATCGTGACGCGTATCGCTTGACCTTGGGGCAAATGGCTTGGCGACGTAATAAGGTGGCCCAGTTTAATAACAATGTAGCGTATTTTAATCAGGAATATCCGGCGACACCTGTGATGGCATTTCAAAGTAGTACTGAAGAAGTTGTAATTAGGCCGTTGATTGTTCAGCGGGCTCGTAAGGCTAAGCCTGTGCCTTCAATTGGAGCCAAAATATTGGGAGTTGATCCATCTCGCTACGGCGATGACCGGTTTTCGATTAGCTACAGACAAGGGCGGGTTCACAAATGGACAAAAAGCCGTGCGCGGGTGGGGCAGGATACCCAGACGGGTACGATGGCGGGTGCGGGATGGGTGAAGAAGATCATTGATGCGGTTCAGCCTGATGCGGTTTTTGTCGATGTCATTGGATTGGGGGCGGGTGTTGTTGACCGTCTTATGGAAATGGGGGGTATTTATGCGGAAATGGTTAAGCCGGTCAATTCGGCAGAGAACGCGATGGATACCAACCAGTATTATGATTTGCGTACAGAGATGTGGTTTAACGCAATGCATTGGTTGGAAGACTTTCCGTGCAACTTGGTGGATTCTGACTCGTTGGAAACGGAGTTATGTGCGGTTAAGTATGATTTTGATGGTAACGGGCGGTATCAGTTGGAAAAGAAAGCGGAAACCAAGAAGCGTATCGGTGTGTCACCGGATGAGGCGGATTCGTTTGTCCTAACATTTGCTGAGCCAGTTGAGTCAGTAAATGGAGCTTCTTTTGGGTCAGTGGGTCACTCTGAAGGGGTGGGGTACTGATGTCGATGCAAGGGATGCAAATGATTGGACCATTATTGCGTGGTGAGTTTGAGCAACAACGGGCATTAAGGCAGCCCTATGAGCAATATTGGCTCGTTGGACTCAGGCAGTATCGGGGTATTTATGACGATCAGTTACTGAAGTTCTTGAATGAGGCGGACCGGCATCGATCTAAGGTATTTATTCGCTATACGCGGACGAAGGTGCATACGCTAAATGCACGTGTGATGGATTTATTGTTCCCTGCAGGTGAGCAAAAGAGTTGGAGCATTGAGCCAACCCCTAAGCCAGATATTCAACCAGCTGAGGTATTGAGTGTCGCTCAGGAAATCATGCAGGCAACGGGTGAGATGCCAGATGAGGAAGCGGTTGAGGAAGTGATTAAACAGTTGGCCAAGGATCGTTGCGCTAAAATGGAGCAAGTAATCAATGATCAGCTGGTTGAGGGATATTACAAGAAAACGATTAAACGCGTCATTGATGAGGGACATAAATTTGGCACCGGTGTGCTGAAGGGACCCATGACGGATGTGAAAGAAGTTCGTTCGTGGTCAATGGCCAGTGGGCAGCCGCAGCAAGTGGTCGATGAGGAAGAGGTGCCGTATTTCGAGCATGTGCCTATCTGGGATGTGTATCCAGATATGGGGGCATCGGAATGGAGTAAACAACAGTTTTTCTGGCAGCGTCACGTAATGTCTCGGCAGGAGTTGCGGGCATTGGCAAAGAATCCATCGTTCTCGGGGCGTTTGATCTTTAAATATATTGAGGACTATGAAAACGGTGATGTCACTGAACAGTCGTATGAGTCTCTATTGCGGTCAATGATGGAAGATGAGCGCAGTGGTAAGCGGGCATCGGTTAAGGG
>Ga0193958_1000639_pt1 | contig 12340 bp, 9 predicted proteins | sample FB_1_MG_FD_140320 | JGI IMG/M metagenome (GOLD analysis project Ga0193958, IMG submission 140320) | Microbial mat bacterial communities from the Broadkill River, Lewes, Delaware, United States - FB_1_MG | ecosystem: Environmental > Aquatic > Freshwater > River > Microbial mats | place: USA...
GAAGCTATACGAAGAACAAATACGTCAGGCTAAACACGACTGGCGCTCATACTCTCCTGTTGATCGCGCCCCTGGCAAAAAGCTACAAGCACGGCTTGATGAAGTCCTCTTATCCTGTGAAGAACCTCTGAAGGCATTCAGAAGCGAAAACGCTACCACCAAACAGCGTCTAATTGAGGAAAGCAAGCAACTATTGCTATCAAGTGACCTAGCCTCGGCGACAGAAACAGTCAAAGAATTACAAAAAGAGTGGAAAGAGACTGGACCCGCGCCTAGAAACCAGGAACGCAAGTTATGGAATCAATTTAGAGAAAATTGCAGCCAAATATTTGAAGCGTTCTATGCAGGTAAACAACCCTGCGCGGTGACTAATACGATTCAACCCTCTCTCGACAATGCCTGTTCTGAGCTTAATCATATGCTAGCGACGACATGCAGCATGAAATTATTGGAAGAGAAAACAGATCTTGCGTTATCTCTCATCTCAGAACTTGAAAGCCAAAACGCTTTAATTAAAACGTCTGATAAAGAGACAATCAAAGCAGCATCAGATTATCTTGCACAATTACAAGAACAGCTTCACCAGTTCCAAACAGAGCCTTATCAAGCGTTTTACAGAAAAGCTAATCTTTGCCAACAACTAGAACACGCCATTCTCGACCAGTGCGTTTCTGATCACTTAGACAATATCCAGCAAGCCTGGTCACTTGAAAACGCATCGGAGCATCCGCTGAGTGATTCAATGTCAGATCGCTACGCCACACTACTAGAAATAGCAAAGGCTCCAGAAGCCCTTGATTCGCTTATAAACGAGCAAGAGCAACGCCTAAGGCAGATCTGCATCCGCCTTGAGATCGCATCATCTCAGCCCTCTCCGGCTGAGGATCAAGCCCTTAGAATGGAATACCAAATGGAACGCCTGCAACAGGCACTGGCCGAGCAACAGCAAGCCTTTGATCTAGCCGAAATAAAACAGTTAGAGCACGAATGGCTTTGCATCCCGTTTGCCGCATATTTCGAAGACTTTAATGATCGATTCGAAAGCAAACTTGAAAATATTTTTTAAGAAAAGACACTAAATTTTAGTTACAAAAAAACCCGCGAAAGCGGGTTTTTTATATCTAATCACGATCAATTAAGACATGTGTAAACCACCGTTTACAGACATGTCAGCACCCGTGATATAACCTGATTCATCATCGCATAAGAAATTACACATACGCCCGATCTCTTCAGGGGTACCAAAACGGCCTACAGGGATGCCTGCGCAGATTTGATCCTGAATCTCTTGAGCAATCTTAGCGACCATCGCCGTTTTAATATAGCCTGGTGAGACAGTATTAACGGTAACACCTTTGCGCGCTACTTCCTGAGCAAGCGCTTTAGTAAAGCCATGAATACCCGCTTTCGCAGCTGAGTAGTTACACTGACCAAACTGACCTTTCTGGGCATTTACCGAGGATATATTGATAATACGTCCCCACCCCTTATCGATCATTCCATTGATAACCAGACGCGTCATATGGAACATAGAGTCAAGGTTAGCACTCATAACCTCATCCCACTGCTCCCAGCTCATTTTCTTAAACTGACCATCGCGAGTGATACCGGCATTGTTGATTAGAATATCAACACTACCACCAGTTAGCTCTTCGACAGTTGCAATACACTGTGCACAAGACTCTGCACTTGTTACATCACCATAAGAAACTAAAATATCATAACCATCTTTTTTCTGTTCTTCTTGCCATGCCTTGGCTTTATCGTGGTTGCCTCCGCTGTTATAGCCGGCTACAACGCGAAAACCTTCATCTGCCAATGTGCGGCAAATTGCAGTACCTAAACCACCAGTACCACCAGTCACGAGTGCAATTTTCTGACTCATGCTCATCCCCTTAATAATTATCTATTTGCTTGTTTGGGTGTTCGGTTTTTTTAATTATCTTTACGGTCAATTCCTTGGCCTTTCCTCGATCATAATGCCATCCGTTCCCAGATATTAATATGACTTTGGTTGAAGAACTAAAGCATAAGAGATCGCTGTTAAAGTCTCATGACAGGGATTCAAGCCCAGAACCACAACTGTGCAACCGCAGCATTAAAGCTTTTTAAGATAACGAGTCATCGACCACCAAGCCAATAACGACACACACAAGTTTGAAACCACCAGAGAGATAAACATTCCTTTCAAACCAAAGAGTTGAGAACTAACCCAAGCCAAAGGAAGCGCGAACAAAAAAAGCCTAGCGATACTAAGTTTCATAGCACGAATCGGTTGGTGCAGCGCATTAAAGCTAGAGGCTGTAAGGAAAGTCACAGCCTGAAATGCAAAGCCAATTGGCACGATAAAAATCCACAAAATAATTAAGGTTTGCACCTCACTTTTATCACTGAAGATGCTTGCAACCCCATCGGCAACCAACAGAAGCACAAGAAACACCGCAGATTGCCACACTAAAGAGAAGCCAGTAACAAGCCGATAAGCTCTTTTTACCCGCTCAATTTGCCCGGCTCCAAAGTTCTGACTGATGAACGGAGGAAGGGTCATTGATAGAGCTAAACAAACCAATAACGACAGTGATTCGATTCGATTCCCTACCCCAAAAGCAGCAACAGCCTCAGGTCCATGACGTGCAACTAAATAGGTTAAAATAGCCTGAGCTACCGGTGTCATCATATTGGATAACGCAGCAGGCAGTCCTATTTTCATAACGCCATTAAAATGCCGTTTCATTCTTTGTATATCTACCGGCTGAATCACCAACAGATGTTTTCTAAAGAAAAGAATATTAACCGCTACAACCGTAGTAACACTCCAAGCAATGATGCTCGCTATTGCGGCCCCTTGGATACCCATCCCTTCAAACGGCCCTATTCCAAAGATAAGTATTGGATCTAAAATAAAGTTAAGCAGCGAAGAACCAGCCATAATGAGTGCAGGCGTTTTAGTATCGCCGGTTGCCCGCATACAGGCATTACAGACCATATTGATAACTAGAAACACAGAGCCAATTAGCCATACTTCCATATAACTATAAATCAAAGGCATCAAGCGTTCAGGGGCACCCATCGCATTAAATACAGGTCCAATTAATGTCTGAAAGAGAATACTTATCGCAACAATCATTCCCGCTACGATTAACAGATTATCAGAGGCTAAAGAACTCGCGCCCTCACTATCTCCTTCGCCTAACAACCGCGCCAACGTTGCGGAAGTGCCAATCCCCAGGCCAATCGCCAGACTAATAACAGTAAAACAAACAGGAAACGTAAAACCTAATGCAGCTAAAGCATCGGTACCCAGACGGCTCACAAAATAAAGATCTGCCAGATTAAAAAGCATCAAACTGACAATCCCAAGCATCATTGGAATTGTCATCCTCAATAAGGTGGGGCGAATATCGTCATTGAGAAGATTGGGGCGAGTAGACATAGATCACCGGGGATAAAAGAGAGCGCACATCCTACTCTAACTCCCCTAAGAACAAAATGTCGATTTCCACAACGCAATGTTGTGATGAATACAAACGCTTTGCACTTTACTAAGTGAGGGGGAGCTATAGACGTTGCTATCTTGCGATTGCTTGAGCCTGAACTACTTCGGACTCTTGTAGATCACACACACCGGTTTCAGGATCGCATAGCGGCAATACCACGAGGTGATCTAACTCGATACTGATACCAAGGTCTTCACCTACATCATGATCGTGATGACAGGCAGTAATACAAGGCAATATCTCTTTATTGTCCAGCTGAACGTGATAGAGATAATGTGAACCACGAAACCACTTACTCACTATACGACCCGTTAAAGGGCTATCTTCGCAGTGTTGGATGTCATCAGGCCGGATCAATAACTCTACTTCGGTGCCTGGCACGTACCCTAAAGGCTCATCTCCGACCAAGCAGCCAAGTACAGAATCAACAGAATACTCATCTTTAATAGAAGCACGCAAGAACTCACCTAAACCTATAAAGTCAGCAACGAAGCGTGTTTTCGGTTCATGATATATATTAAAAGCCGTCCCACATTGTTGAACACGACCTAGCTGCATCACGGCAATTTTATCAGCCATTGCAAACGCTTCCATCTGATCATGCGTCACTAAGATAGCGCTCATCTGCTCTTTACGAAGAATATCCCGAATTTCAGGAACCAATGTTTCCCGTAAATTGGCATCTAACCCCGAGAAAGGCTCATCAAGCAGCAACAGATCCGGCTTAGGAGCCATCGCACGTGCCAACGCGATCCTTTGTTGCTGACCACCAGAAAGAGAGTGCGGATAGCGTGCCTCAACTCCTGGAAGCCCAACAAGCGCCAACAACTCTTCAACTCGTGACTGCTGATCTTTTTTAGACCACTTTTTAATACCAAACGTTATATTGTCCGCAATCGTTAAATGCGGAAACAGAGCAATATCCTGGAATACCATGCCAATATTTCGTTTTTCAGCAGGCATCGTATGTCTAGCGTCAGCCAACAGCTGCCCACGCATCTCGATCTTGCCGGACTTTACCGGTTCAAACCCAGCGATCGCTCGCAACAAGGTAGATTTACCGCAACCACTAGGTCCCAACAAACAGCCTATCTCCCCTTTTTCAAGAGAGAGAAAAACATTATGGACAATGTCTTGATCACCATAAGCAAGAGAGACATCTTCAACGATTAAATGTTCTGTTTTATTCATCGTATTAACTTCCAGCATGCCCTTTAGTAATCGATCGACTCAATAATATGACAGGAATAAGACCAACAACCACAATCAATAATGATGCAGGCGCCGCATCAACTAAACGCTCATCTGAGGCCAATTCAAACGCTCTTACCGCTAAGGTATTAAAATTAAACGGTCTCAAAATTAATGTAGCAGGCAGCTCTTTAAGCACATCAACAAACACAATTAACAATGCAGTTAAGACCGAACTGCGCATCAATGGCACATGTATCTGCTTTAAAACTTGCATCGGCGTACAACCAAGCGTGCGCGCAGCGCCATCAAGGCTTGGTTTTATTTTTTCTAACCCACTTTGCACAGCCCCTAAAGAAACCGCAAGAAAGCGCACTGTATAGGCAAATAATAGCGCAACCAAAGTACCAGATAAGATAAGGCCAAGATCAACATCAAGCCAGCTAGAGGCAAGAGCAATCAACTGATGATCCAACCACGCAAAAGGAATAATAACGCCTACGGCAATTATCGTACCCGGTAAAGCGTACCCCATGCCGGCAATAGCAATCGACAACCGAACCCGTTTACGAGGAATCAATCGACCGGCATACGCCAAGACAAGCGCGAAGCCCACAGCGATAAGCGCAGCGAGAAAAGCAAGGTAAAAAGAGTTCCACGCCAACTCAAAAAAAGCACCATCAGAAAGATCAGCTTGGGTAATGCTCCAGAAAGCTAACTGCCCTGCAGGAATCAAAAACCCAAAGAGCACAGGAAGAAGACAGATTAAAAATGCAGTAACAGCCCTCCACCCTTTCAACTCAATCAGCTTCGCTTTTGCTTTATATTCTGCAGATGAATGATAGCGCGCTTTACGCCTAGAGTATTTTTCTACCAGCACGAGCAGCGCGACAAAACCCAACAGAAAAGCGGCAAGCTGCGCGGCAGCCGCAGAATCACCAAAACCATAGAAGGTACGAAATATTCCGGTAGTGAACGTACTAACACCAAAATATTGAACGGTCCCATAGTCAGCCAATGTCTCCATTAACGCTAAGGTTAAACCGGCAATAATTGCAGGGCGCGCCAGCGGTAACGCCAATTTAAATAGGCCTTGCCACTGGTTATAGCCCAGCGTTCGACTGACCTCTAATGTACTAGCAGATTGTTCTAAAAAAGCCGCGCGGCTCATCAGATAAACATAAGGATAAAGAACAAGCGCAAGCATGAAGATCGCACCCAAAAGAGAGCGTATTTCAAAGAACCAATACTCGCCATAACCCAGACCGGTCAACTCTCGAATCGCGAGCTGAACCGGACCTGCATAATCCAATAATCCTGTGTAGGTATAGGCAATAATATAGGCGGGAACAGCCAACGGTAGCAAAAGCGCCCAAGCAAAGATTTTTCTACCAGGAAACTCACAAACACTGGTTAACCAAGCGGTTGGAATCCCCAGCAAAAGCACCCCTCCACCAACACCAAGCATCAGTAGTAGCGAGTTACTGATGTAATCAGCTAAAACGGTATTATAAAGATGGGCAAATACATCAACCGATCCACTAAAGATAAACCCGATGATGATGAGGATTGGCAACATCAGCAACAAAGCGATGGCCACAGAGCTGATACCTAGCCACTGGGTTCCATTACTTTTCTTTAGTGTATTTACTACAGACATTTAATCAGCTCAGATAAACAGAAACGCCTGCAATCAGAATAGCAGGCGCTTTAATGTTACGATTCTAACATCTATCGCAACAATGACTCGATAACTTTAGGGCTATTTCCAGCCAGCTCTATCCATTAATTCAACCGCAGCCCGGTTATTTTCACCCAATTTACTTAACTCAATATCATCGGCTTTAAAACGACCCAGTTCATTTAACGTCGCAGAAATTTCAGCACCGTCAACAACAGGGTATTCATTATTCTCATCGCCGTACCAAGCCTGCGACTGGTCTGAAGCCATAAACTCCATCAATCTAATCGCGTTGTCGGCGTTGCGCGCATGTTTAGTTAAACCCACACCACTCACATTCATATGCACACCACGGTCATCTTGATTCGGCCAGAAAGCAGCCAATTTACTTGCAACCGCTTGGCTTTCTTCTTTATTGCTCTTCAACAAGCGACCAAAATAGTAGGTATTCGCGATAGCAATATCACAAACGCCAGCTGCCGCGGCCCGTAATTGATCCGTATCACCACCAGCAGGTGGTTTGGCAAAATTCGCAACTAACCCTTTCGCCCATTGCTCAGTTGCCTTAATACCATTTGCGTCAATCATTGAAGCCACAAGAGACTGGTTATAAATATTATTTGACGAACGAACACAGATACGCCCTTTCCATTTAGGATCAGCCAGCGCTTCATAGGTCGTTAACTGTGAAGGGTCTACTTTACCCTTAACGTAGAAGATAGTTCGCGCTCTCTGCGTCATCCCGTACCAATAGTTGTCAGAATCTTTTAGGTTAGTTGGGATCAACTTATTTAACACATCGCTATTTGATACTTGCAAAACGCCAGCTTGTTTTGCTCTGTGTAAACGACCAGCATCAACAGTGACAAACAGATCCGCAGGACTAGCGCTACCTTCAACCTCTAGCCTTTTTAGCAAAGCATCCGCTTTACCTGTTACAAGATTAACAGCGATCCCCGTCTCTTCAGTAAAGCGATCAAACAACGGCTTAATCAACGCTTCTTTACGCGCCGAATAAACATTCACCAAACCTTCATCAGCCACTGCAGAAATTGGCAATAAACCTGTAATAGATACCGCTGCTACGCCAACAGAAATAAATGCTTTACCCAGAATACCTTTTTTCATCGACTTACCTATAAATCAAAAAATTTACCGACAACAAATAAGAATTAAATCATAAACGATAACCGTTATCATTGATATATATCTACTAAATCTTTAGCTTTTCACCTTTACTCTTATTCGCAGATTTCTTCGCTTTCAGTAATGAACTGAGTTCTTTAAAAGGGGAAAAATAGATAAAAAACAGATTCTGCTCACCTTTCTTTTCCTCTCGGGAAAGACCAAACGCTAAAAACTGCCCGCGAGTAGACACAACCAAACTATTAAACAGGCGATCCCAAATAGCCAAAATGACTCCGTAATTTTTATCGAAATGTCGCGGATCTGTTGAGTGATGAATCTGATGCTGCACAGGAGAAATCAGGTACCGTTCTAACCAATCAGGGTAGCCTATACCAATATGAGAATGGCGCAGATTAGCCCCGAGAGTATTAAAAAGAAAAGCAAATAAACCTACTCCCAACACGGTGTATAGATCGGCTTTTGGTCCAAAGAAAAAAACAAACAAAGCAATCAAGATCCCTTGCACGAGAACGGAACGTAAAGCGAATATTATGCCTTCAACTGGATGGGTTCGAAAAACAGTGATCGGCGTCAGGGTCCGAGCAGAATGATGCGTTTTATGAAATAGCCATAAAGCGGGAACTTCATGCAATAACTTATGCACATAGAATCGTGAAAAATCATCAAGTAGAAAATAGGTCAGCGTGAATAGCGTAACAATGATCCATTTAGGCCATTCATCACCTATTATGATTCGATATCCTAATAACTCATGAAGATATTCAAACAACCAGGTTGCGACCGCTAGCTGAGTTATTATAAGGGGCGCAATAAACAAAAAAGATAATTTATTGATTAAGAAAATCGCATAATCAGCCTTAGCGGACTGAGACCACCATACTTTCCGGCTAAAAATAGTAAAAAAGGCCTGCTTGCTATCTTTCCTTTTAAACCATCTCAACCAAACAAACGCCACAAATACGCTTAATAAGAGATATCCCCAAAACACCCGTTTTTTAGGATCAGTAAAAGCAACGATAACTTGCTGATAAAGCTCTAACCAGTTCGTCTCGATTATGAAATACCTTACTATATTTTCGTAACTCAAAAATACAAAAACCAGCTCTGCATCGCAGAACTGGTTTTATCAATCTAACGACTATTTAATCGTTCTCAGCACTGACCCCTGAGCTTAACTTATCCGCCAATTCACCCATATCAGCTAACACATCTTTATTGCGCGCCTTAACACCAAATTGATCAACCATAAGTTGCTGAACCTTCAGCATATGCAACATGTACTGCTTCATATCAATTGACGATGCTTGCAGATAATTACCTTTGGCATCAAGTCCCATTACCTGCGTATTCCCTAGAAGCACAGGGCTAAAACCAATGAGACGATTCAATTTAACGGCGGTTTCACCTAGGTTTTTATTACCTACCTGAAGCGCCAAAGCGAAACCTTTCAGTTCTGCCCAATGCTTAGCGTATCCACGGAACTCTTTTGCGATATCGCCGTTTGTTTCAATTAGCTTATTTAACTTTTGCAGATCTTTATAAGTTGAACCTGCATATTTGAATACAGCCTCAGCAATGACCAACTGCCAATTGTCAGCAATCGTTGATGCGTGAGTTTTCAGCTCTGTGCGCTGAGCATCCGTTAGATTCTCGCCTTTGGCATCAGTCAAAAGCTGCCTTCCATCTACAAATGCCTGAACGATATTATGGAGGTAAGTCGTTTTACCGCCTTTATCAAAGCCGGCTGCATAATATGCATGTGCATACGCCATCTCATTGTATAAAGAGACCTTGCCGTCACCATTGAAATCCGCCAATGCCAAAGCATCGCTCTTTTGCTTCGCAATCTTATAAACAGCTTCAGCATTTAGATTAAGCGTATTTGCTGGGGCACCAAAATAACCAAATGCTTCGTCCCAAACATGCTCTTTACCGGTATACTGTTTCCCTGCTTTATACGGCTGACTGTTAGGCTTGATGTCTGCAGCAAGCTTCTCGTCTAAATAGTTATCAACCGCCTGATTATAAAATACTGCACCCATCACAAATTTAGAGATAAGTTGCTGATAATCGTAACCCGTGAGCGGGTCATAGCCTTTATTCGAGGAAGACGCTTTATCAATCATAGATTCAAGCACTTCCGGCCCTGTCATACCACCCGGCCAACCAGGAACAGAACCTTTATAAACTTTGCCTACAAGGTTCTTTTTCTTCGATAGCTGATCAACACCCGACTGATCAACAATGAACGCACCCTTTGTCACTGGAGATAAAATTGAACGGCCAGCATCCTTAGCAGCAAAGTAGGAAAGCATTTTAGCTTTAAGCTCAGCATTCGGCTGACCATTGCCCTGTCCTGACAATTTTTTTAACGAAGTATGCAATACCTGACGTGCAGCTTGCCCACTATAAGATACTGAGTGCTTAGCATCGCCCTCATACCCTTTCACCGTTACAGGGAAATCAACATAGTTTGGGGCAGCACTTACATTCGCTGCGCCGGCGATAGCGATACTTGCGACAAGAAGATTAAGCTTCACGGTATACCTCTTTAAAACACTTGAAAAACAATTACTCATAAATTGAAGAGAAAATTAACACAGCACAAAAGATAATGCTACCGATAAACATTATCATTTAGATAAGCAGCACCATAACTTGATCTAGATTAATGTTCGCACCCATTAATGATGATCGATACACTAAACCACTCATACAAATAAAATCGAGCGATAAGCAAAGGCATGAATCTCATTCTTCTCACAGAAACAGATTTCTATCACTCCAATTGCGCAGAAATTGATGACCGAAGGTTTGTTCATATTAAAACCATTCAGAAACCATTGATTGGCGATCTTTTAAAAGTAGGCATCTTGAATGGAGATAAAGGCGTTGGCGAGGTGATTGCCTTATCGGACCAAGCGATATCATTACGTATCACGCTGAGTGAAAAACCTCCTGAACCACTCCCTATCACATTACTACTGGCACTCCCACGCCCTAAAATGCTTAAACGAGTTCTTCAAACGGTTTCTTCTATGGGCGTAAAAGAGCTTTATCTGATCAACTCATATCGAGTAGATAAGAGCTTTTGGGGAAGCCCTGTTGTCGAAAAACAGATTAAAGAAAATCTCATCTTAGGTTTAGAGCAAGCCGGCGATACTCAGCTTCCAAATGTGTACCTTAAAAAACGTTTTAAACCCTTTATTGAAGATGAACTTCCGGCCATCAGCCAAAACTCTCGCTCACTGATAGCACACCCCTACGAAGCAACCCCTTGCCCCGCCCCCTCTAGGGAGCAAATAACACTGGCAATTGGCCCTGAAGGTGGCTTCATCCCCTATGAAGTAGAAAAGTTTAATCAGTGCGGCTTTGAATCAATACATATTGGCGAGAGAATTCTTCGGGTAGAAAACGCAGTACCTAGCCTGCTTTCTCGGCTTTTCGAGATTTAAGGCTCTCAAACCACTAAATACCTAATACTAAACTGCGATATTTCTGCCAATCAAAAGCGGGGCCTGGATCTGTTTTACGAATAGGCGCAATATCGCAATGCCCAACAATTCGATCCAAAGTAATTGCAGGATAACGCTTCTGTATAGCTCGGGTAACCTCCGCTAACTGTTTATATTGAATATCGGTATAAGGCTCATCATCTGTGCCTTCTAACTCAATCCCAAGCGAAAAATCATTACAGCCATCTCGTCCTTGATATTCCGAAATACCGGCATGCCAGGCCCTTTTTGAAAACGGCACAAATTGCACTATTCGCCCAGTTCGCTCTATCAACAGATGCGATGAAACTTGCAGCTCTTTAATTTCCTCAAAAAACGGATCAACCGCGACAGGAAGCTGATTTTGAAAAAACTGCTCTATATAACCTCCCCCGTATCGACCTGGCGGTAAACTTATATTATGAATAACCAATAACGAGATCTCTTCCTCAGAAGGCCGTTCATTATAATTAGGCGATTGAACCCGTTCAGCACCATCCAGGTAATGATTTTCGTCTATTAGCACCCTCTTCCCCCTATCCGCTAAAGCCTAGATTAGCTAGAATTACGCTTCTAAAAAAACAATACCCTATAGTAATACGCTCCAAGGTAAAGCCACCAACCACAACTTTTGTAGAGAATCTCTACCACTCTCCAATAGTACCAGTGGCGGCCATTGCAGAGCACTTAAATATCAGGATAAAAACATGCTTAAACGTGCAGAGATACAGCACCTTATTCCAGAAGCCGTCACTTATGCGCTACGTGAAGATATAGGTAACGGTGATATCACTGCCCAACTCATTCCTGAATCCCAACAAGCAACGGCACGCATCATCAGCCGCCAAAATGCCGTCATCTGTGGTGTCGATTGGGTTAATGAAGTATTTAAGCAAGTAGATCCAACACTTATACTCGATTGGCAAGTGGATGATGGTGACTTACTTAAAAAAGACCAAGTCATTTTTTATGCCAAAGGCTCTGCACGCAGTTTATTAACCGCGGAGCGCGCCGCCTTAAACTTCCTGCAAACGCTTTCGGGCACGGCAACCGTTAGCAAATTCTATGCAGATAAAGTATCCGACACCTCGGTAAAACTGCTGGATACTCGTAAAACCCTACCCGGGCTTCGTTTTGCTCAAAAATACGCTGTTACCTGTGGCGGCTGCTACAACCACCGCATCGGTTTATTCGATGCGTTTCTGATCAAAGAAAACCATATAATGGCCTGCGGCGGCATCAAGGAAGCGATCGATACCGCAAAGGGGAACGAGCCGGGAAAACCGGTCGAAGTAGAAGTGGAAACCATGGATGAACTTCAGCAAGCA